>Ga0207416_1000427_pt1 | contig 74694 bp, 80 predicted proteins | sample PaiPotPPM11metaG_FD_184107 | JGI IMG/M metagenome (GOLD analysis project Ga0207416, IMG submission 184107) | Iron sulfur acid spring bacterial and archeal communities from Banff, Canada, to study Microbial Dark Matter (Phase II) - Paint Pots PPM... ... | reverse complement strand
AGCGTCCAGCTCTCGCCACTGAGGTCGAACTGGTAGGTCGCATTGATGCCGGCCGCCTTCTCCGGCTTGGACCGGATCCGGTTCTGGATTTCGGTGAAAACTTCGCTTGCGTCAGGCATGGTCTTCTCCTTTTTGAGTAGCTGCGCCTTGACAGAACAGGCGGGCGCACGCCTGCGCGAGGGCCGGGGCGGAATCTGGCAAGCCGGCGGAGTCGAATCGCTGCGCGTAGGCGAGCTGCTGGGCCATCCCGATCAGGGCGAAACCGGCAACAACCGGGTCGGGCGCCCCCAGCTCACGGAGGGTCGCTTCGAAGGCGGCGACCAGGGTGCGGTTGAGGTTTCCCTGGCGCGACTCGAAGGCGGAGTCGATGCCCAGACCCTCGGTCAGCAGTCGCCGATTCCATTCGGAATACTCGGCGTAGAACTCGAAGTAGGAGCGAAGCCCGGCCTCGAGGCGAGACCCGGGATCGGGCTCATCCCTGGTCGCCCAGTAGATGCGGCGCCGCAACAGCGTCGCCATCTCCTCCTGGAGGGCGGCGAATACCGCCTTCTTGTCGGCAAAGTAGAGATAGAAAGCGCCCTGCGAGAGTCCGGCCGCCTGCACGATGGCGCTGACCGTGGCGGAGTGATAGCCCCCTTTCTCGAATACCTTTCGGGCGGCCTCCAGCAACTCCGCGCGACGGACCCACTGCCTCTCGCTGACAGCGTCTCCAAGGGCCGGCCGAGTACTGACTGACATGTCAGTCAGTATCGTACCAGAGTCAGTCGATCAGGAGGAAGAGGCGCTCGTAGATCCGGTCCGCCCGGCTCCTTCCAGTGATCATGACGGCTTTGAGCGGCTGCGCATCGGCGAGCGTCTGGTCGTTGAGGGCGGCTGCCGCGGGCTATTAAGCAGTCCCCTGGCGGCCTTCAGAAGGCTGCCGGTGTTGAGATAGACGACCGCGCTCGGCTTACTCAGGGACCCACCGGCAGCCGTCTTGTAGGTCGGGTCCGCGCCGATGCCGAGGCCGCTCTTGTGCGTGTCGATGACGGCCTTGAGCTCCGCCAGGTTGCTTGCCATCACCCCCATCCCGTCGAGGACGGCGTAGGAAGGCGCCAGAAGCGCCTGGGCCGGGTTAGGAACCCGCAACAAGGTGATCGAGACGCCCCGGTAGGTCGTGGTCAAGGTGGGCAGTGCCGGGCTCCCGGCCGATCGCGAACCGACAGTCCCACCGATACTGGCCGGCGAGGCTAGCGTCAGCAGCTTGTTAAAGAACGCCTTCAGGCTCGCGGCATCATCAGTGCGCAGGAGCAGCGCGCCCGCCGGCGTGCCCGATGCGACCTCTACCTCGACCGCAGCGTCCCGGTCAGGTGGCTGAGCACGCCCCCGGGGCCGGTCAGCCCGAAAGCGTCGGTGCTGCCCTTGATCGATGGATCGGAGCGGGACGAATCCAGCACCGTTTGAATCGACCGGCGCAGACTGCCGACGGCAACAACGGCGTCACTGCCGCGCGGAATCCAGGTGAGAACGACATCGGGATGGCCAGCCTGGGTAAGCGCCTCGCGGCTCGCCGCTGACAACTTCGACTGGTCGAGCTTAAGCAACATGTCTGCGCTGAGGCCGTTGCCGGCCGCCGAGAGCGTGGCACCGATCCCGGTGAAGGCATCGAGGTCACTGATGTTCCCCATCACGGGCTTGCTCGCGGCAGGTGCCTTCGCCAGCTGTTTCTTGATCCCGGTGACCAGGGAGGTCCCGTTCACGTAGGCGAAACCGAGGCGATCCGAAGGGAGGTCTGACATGGTCGCCCGGTAGCCGGCCGAGTCGGTCAGCCGCGGCGCCCGGCCCTGTTCGGTATCGATGATCTCGTGGATCAGGCCCCCCGAGTTACTGATGACGACGACATGGTCGATCAGGCTGTACGCGGCAGGCTTGTCAGACGCCTTTACCGGTGTCCCGACCGAGATCTGGAAGCCGTCGTAGCTTTCGTCCCGCCACTGCAGCTGCTTTCCGACGTCACCGGATCGCAGCTTGAGGAGTGCCGCCCGTGCCCTCGCATCGTCACGGGAGGTGGCGTAAAGGACCGCGGTACTGTCGGATGTCGTGTCGTAGTTCAGGCGTGCGCTGACGCCGAGCTCTGCTCCCAGCCAGGGCTGGATGTCGGCGCTGTAGCTGAGTCCGCTTCCCTTGAGGGCCTTGTCGATCGCGTCGGAAATCGTCCTGTCGCTGTTCGTCTGGGGAAAGCGGTGGAGTGCCCGAAGCAGGTTCAACTTCTGGGCGACGGAGGGGTCGAGGTTCGCCACCACATGGCGTCGGCGCTGGCCGGGACCATCTTCTCGACGCTGGCGGCCGGCTTCGCCGCCATGAGAACCAGCGCCGCTGATGCGCTGGCGACGCCAATCCCGAGCACCGCTCCTCCCGCCAAAAGGGCCAGCAGGTGGCGGCGCGGCCAGGACCGTCCCGGCGCGGGCGGCGTGGCTGGCGCGGGCGGGTTCAGGTCGCCGGTATTGTTCATCGCGCTGCTGCCTCAGGGGCATCAACTGCGACCGGTTGGGCAACCTGTTAGCTGCGCGCCCACGTTGCCATTGCGTTTCCGAAATGCAACCGGGTCAGGGCCTGCATCTCATCGGGAGAGAAGCCGGTGGTGCGGCCGGCGGCATACTGGCGGCTGACCTCGGCGTGAACGGCGGCGATGCGAGGGTCGTTTTTATGGACCTGGTGGTGGCCAACCAGCCCGTAAGTCGTGTTCACCCAGTAGGCGATCCCGGCCAGGCCCGAGCGGTCGTTGACGGTGACCCCGAGGGGCCGGTCGAGGATCCGGCCGGTGTCGAAGATGTTGTAGATTTCCTCGTTCTTCATCAGCCCATCGGCGTGGATCCCGGCGCTGGTGACGTTGAAGCCGGCGCCCGCAAACGGATAGTTGGCCGGGAGGGGGGTGCCCAGCTGGTCGCGAAAATAGCGAGCCGCCCGGGTGATCGCGGTGGTGTCGATCCCCTCCTCTTCCCCCTTGAGTCCGATGTAGTCGATCAGCAAGGCCTCGAGCGGTGGATTACCGGTGCGCTCGCCGAAACCAAATAACGAGCCGTTGGCGCTGGCGCAGCCGTACAGCCAGGCGGCGACCGTGTTCACCTCGCCCCGGTGGAAGTCGTTGTGTCCGTGCCATTCGAGGTGTTCCGACAGGACACCGAGGGTGCCGGTGAAATATTGGACCAAGCGCGGTACTCCACGGGGCAAGGACGCTTCCGGCCAGGGCAGGCCGAAGCCCATGGTGTCGCAGAGGCGAAACTTCACCGGCATTCCGGCGTCCCGACCGAGCTCCATCAGGGCGTTTACCAGTGGCGCGACGAAACCGTCAAGGTCGGCGCGAGTCAGGTCCTCCAGGTGACAGCGTGGCCGGATCCCGGCGTCGAGAACGGCACGGACTACGTCCAGATACTCCTGCGCCGCCTGGCGGCGAGTGCGGTTCATCTTGAGATAGATGTGGTAGTCCGATGCCGAGAGCAGGATGCCTGACTCCTTGACGCCGGTTTCCCTCACGTTCTTCAGGTCGCTGAGCGAGGCCCTCATCCAGGTCGTCACCTCCGGGCCGGGACGCTGCCGGCAGGCGGTGATCGCCTCCCGGTCGGCCGCGGTGTAGGCGAAGAACTCGGCCTGGCGGATGACCTGTCCCCCCATAGCAGCGAGCAGGTCGTAGAGCGCGACGATCTGCTCGACGGTGTAAGGGGCGCGCGCCTGCTGGCCATCTCTGAAGGTGGTGTCGGTTATCCAGATGTCGCCTGGGAGCGCCAGCGAGACCGCCGACTCCGCGAGTCGAATCGGGGGAATCCTCGTGTACGGGAAGTCGCCACGCAGGAGGTTCGGTTCTCTGGGGTCAGCCATCTCCACGAGCTGATTCTATACATATGTTGATTTGTATTGCAATGACTTGACTGTTACGATGAGCCCGCTGCCTGCGTCGTACGCTTGCGCTAGTCATGGTCGAGATCCACGGGGAGCATTACCTGAGCTCGTCGGAGGCCTGCGAGCTGCTCGGCGTGAAGCCGGCGACGCTCTACGCCTACGTCAGCCGGGGCCTGCTGAGGAGCTACCGCCAGGGCATCCGGCGGCAGCGCCTCTACCGCCGCCGGGACCTCCAGGGGGTCCTGCGGGTGCAGCCCAGCCGTGCCCCTCATGCCCTCCCGCAAGCCTCTGACTGGGTCGGCGACCCGTAGACGACTTAGGCCCCGATCCTCCTCGAATCGCTCCGTTCCCGCGGTGACCGTCGAGTAGAGCTTCCGCAGAGGCTAGGCTTAGACTCAGCGACGCCTATGGCGCTCAATCTTTTTTGACGCTTGCCACAAGAAGTACATGTCTGAGAGCTTCACCTCCCGCCGATCGTCCGTATATTTCTGGAGAGGCACTGATGCACCTCCAGCGGATGCGGCCACACCGCTTCCAAGGATGAGCGGAATCCCGGATAGGAGCCCGACAACGACCAACGCGCCACCAACGGCCAGGGTAGCGCCGGCCTTTAGCGAATATGCCCGTGCTGCCGTGGCGAGCTTTACCTCAATGTCCGCCAGCGCCGGAACGACGTATTCCTTGCGCACCGCGTCAGCTATGGCGCTTGGATCGTCGTCTCCCATGCGATGAATCGTTTCCCGGATCGCTACGGTCAGGGCCGCCCGGAACTTCTCGTAGTGCGGGCTATGCTCCTCACGGAGCCTGAGGATATGTTCGGTGGTCCCACCCTCCAGCACGGGTAGCGTCAGGGACAGGGCGACATCCTCCACTCGAGGGGCACTGGTCGGCTTCCTGGCGAACGGAATAGCTGTGTCCGAGTTGGTGACCAACGGACACATCATTTCGCGAGAAAGCGCCACATCACCTATCGTTGCGATACATGCGGTCGAGTACATCCTCCTGGCCATGTACTGAGCGGTGACCTCCGGACCCTTATTGTTCTTTGCCCTTGTCAAAACCGTCGCAGTGGCGAACAGCGGATGCGAGAACATGAAGATCTCCTCGCCTGACGGCACCAAATAAGTACGGAACTCACCTTCCGCAGCCAGCTTGTTAACGATCGAGTTGGCGACTTTACCCTCGGGCGCGACCGGCACGCCGACCTCTCGGGCGTGTTCTCGATAGTGCGTGGCGCAGAAGGCGCTAGGCTTGGTTCGAAACTTCATGTACGGTAACGCCCCGATCTTTTCTGCGTGCATGTATATCGCGGAATGCACCTCGAGAAGCTGGGTCGTTTGGGCGACAGACGCCCTCGCCGCAAGAAATCGCTCGGAGGCCAGTCCTTCGACGATGACCTGGTCGAAGTATTGCCAAACGGGAGCCAGCCCCTCGTCCAACTCGCGTTTCAAGCATTTCGCAGCGGTGCAGGCGGTTATACCCGACAGGTCCAGCTGACGGCCGGCAACGACTGTCGGTAACGCTTCACGGCCTCGCGGTTGCCGGTCGGCTTCGGCCGCGGCCTGCGCGATCTCCCATGCTCGATCGAAGCTCTTCGTATCCTTCAGGAGGCGACGAAGATCCCCCGGACCCCAAACAGCCTTTTCGTTTAACCAGTCCGCCAGCCAGTAATCGGCCATCAGTCAACCCATTTTGAGCGTTCCCCGGATCAGCCCATGCGAAACGGGCCGAGCGAAGAGACTTCCCGTAGCCGAGCCCACCGAACCCCGGCTAATCGGCCCGAACGCAGCTGCCGACCTCCCAGCTATATTCTGTCCGGCTCTTCCCATCGGCCAGGGTCAGGTCAGCGGAAGGTCGAGTAGTCGATCTCCTTCTTTCGGGCGAAGGCCTCCTCGCGGGTCTCGAAGGTCTGGAAATAGCCGCGGCCGTGCAGCACGTAGATGCCGTCGACATCGTCGCGCGTCACCTTCAACTCCGGCAGGTCGATGTTGTAGACCTGGCCGGAGTCGGTCGCCCGAAGACGGGGGGCTGCCATGGGCGGATTCTACCGACGCGTCAGGCGACGGTGACCTCGTCCATCAGGTACACGTCCTGGACGGCGTTCAGCAACTGGATACCCTCGCTCGTCGGCCGCATGAAGGCCTTTCGGCCGGTGATCAGGCCCATGCCCCCGGCACGCTTGTTGATCACTGCGCTCTTGACCGCCTCCTTCAAGTCGGTCTCCCCCGATGAGGCACCGCCGGAGTTGATCAGGCCACTGCGGCCAAGGTAGCAATTGATCACCTGGTAGCGGGCCAGGTCGATCGGGTTTGACGTTGTCAGCTTGTCGTAGACCTTCGACGACGTCTTGCCGAACTTGAAGACCTCGAAGCCGCGGTTAGTCTCGGGCAGCTTCTGTTTGATGAAGTCCGCCTCGATCGTGACCCCCAGGTGGTTTGCCTGGCCGGTCAGGTCGGCTGCGACCTCGTAGTTGACGCCGTCCTTTTGGAAGGCCGGGTTGCGCACGTAGCACCAGAGAACGGTCGCCATGCCAAGCTCATGTGCCTCGTGGAAGGCGACGGCGATCTCCTGGATCTGCCGGTCCGACTCGGCCGAGCCGAAATAGATGGTCGCGCCGAGCGCAACGGCACCGAGTTCCCACGCCTGCCGCACGGTCCCGAATTTGATCTGGTCGAACTTGTTGGGGTAGGTGAGGAGCTCGTTATGGTTGATCTTGCAGATGAATGGGATCCGGTGCGCGTATTTGCGCGCCACGGAGCCCAGCACGCCAAAGGTGGAAGCGACGGCGTTGCACCCGCCCTCGATCGCCAGTTCCACGATCTTCTCGCCGTCGAAGTACGCCGGGTTAGCGGCGAAGGAGGCTCCCGCCGAGTGCTCGATGCCCTGGTCCACCGGCAGGATGGAAAGATAGCCGGTGCCGGCGAGCCGTCCGTGATCGAAAAGCGATTCGATGCTGCGAAGCACGCGGGTCGGTCGGTCGCTGCCAGTGAAGATCCTGGTGGTGAAATCCGGCCCCGGAAGGTGCAGCTGCGACTTCGGCACCGTCTCGCAGGTGTGCTCGAGTAGCCGCTTCGCATCATTGCCGAGAATTGATTCCAGCTTGCTCAACGACGTCGCCGTGGCAGTTGCCATCTGTCCTCCTTTGCTTGCCATCCCAGTGTAGGCCGCCATGCGGCCTGCCTACACTGACCTCGTGATCGCCGAGGGCCGCCGCCTACAATTGCGGATCAGTGAGCCTGAACGACTGGGCGGTTGCGATCCTCGGAGGCTGGGCGATCGTGATACTGCTCGCCGGGCTCGTCATGGCACTGAGACCTGGAAGCGGCGGTGAGTTGGTCTACGCCGACTCGGACCTACCGGCACCGCTGCGGCAGAGCTCCGGGGTGATGCCCAGTCGGGCCTGGGGCTTCCGGCCGCCGGTCCAGCACTCGCACTACCAGCCGGCTCCCTGGCAGCGCCGTCCACCGCGGTCAGGGCAGGACAGCCTGGAAAACGTCGACCGAGCCACCGATATCAAGCGCGAGCTGGGAAGCGAGCATGAGCCCTGGGAGCGCCTGGACCGCCAGGGTCTCTGAAGGCCGGCTACTCTCCCAGCTGGCGGCTGACCCGATCGAGCACGTCGAGCATCCGCCGGGAGGTGGTGTGAAGGCTGTCCTGGAGCAGTGTCAGCGCATGATGGGCATCGGCCAGCACGTCGGCTTCGCCACTCAGATCGTCAAGGGCTGCGCCGCCGAAGCGCGGCAGGACCTCGGCGAAGAGAACCTGGAATCGCTGTTCCGCCATCGCCAGGCACGCCGCCAGGGTCGCGACGCTGGCCTCGACCTCGGGGCCTCGACCTCGGGGTCGAGCGAACGCAACGCCTGCCAGGCCGGTTCGGGAACGCTGCTCGAGGCTACCCGGTCCTTCATGCCTGCTCATCGTAAGCGCACGTGATCGCCACCGCCCGGGACGGCAGCAGCCTGCACTTCACCGTCATCGGGACCGGACCTCCGATCGTCCTGTTGGGCGGCAAGACATCGACCATCGAGGCTGCCTGGTGGCGTTTCATCCCGGTGCTCCGCCAACAACTGCGGGTGATCGCACTGGACAATCGGGGCGCGGGAGATTCGGATAAGCCCGACCTACCGTACACGACCACGCTCATGGCCGATGACGCGCTCGCGGTGCTGGCCGCCGCGGGCGAGGATTCAGCGCACTGGTTCGGAATCTCCCTGGGCGGCATGATCGCGCAGCAAATCGCCCTGAGCCGGCCAGACGCGGCGCGAAGCCTGATCCTCACTGCAACCCACTGCGGCGACAACCCGAGCGAAGCGGGCGGTTCCCAACTCGAGGCGCTGCGGGGAAACCCGCTGGCGCGCTACTCCAATCTTTACTCGACCAACTTCATCCTCGAAAATCCCGCCTGGGTGACCGAGGATGCGCAGCATTTCGGGAGGATGCCGCTGCACGCAATTCATCGCCAGGACCAGGCGGCCCGCAACCACCGCAGCTGCGACCGGCTAAAAGAGATAACTCAGCCCGTCCTGATCATCCATGGGCGCCAGGACCGGATGGTCTCGGCGCAGCGCGCGGAGGAGATGGCGGCGCTGCTGCCGCGTGCGGAGCTGGCCATCCTCGACCAGGCGGGTCACCAGGTTCACTCAGAGAAGTTCACGCTGGTGGTTGACCTGGTCCTGGACTTCGTCAGGCGTGTCGAATCGAGCCGCGGAGGCTAAGCCGAGCTCCAGCGCACCAATCCGTCGCCCACCTGCTTGACAAGGCGACCTTCCTGGGCGAGCGACTGGCAGTGAGCAAGGGTTTCCTGGAGAGCCAGTCGTTGCTGAAAGACGTTACGTTCCATGACTCCCTTGAAGAGGCGACCGGCGAGCTCCCAGCCTGTGTGCGGGCCGTCTGCGGCGAGCGCGACCAGGCTGTCCTTGCGCTCGCGGTGGTGCTGGACGATGCTGTCGATCCGAGCTCGATGGTCCGCAAACGGCTCGCCATGGGCGGGGAGCACGAGGCTTACTTCCAGGCGGCGGACCCGGTCCAGCGACCCGAGGTAATCTGTCAGCGGGTCGGCGCCGGATTGGGGATGCAGCCCGATGTTCGGGCTGATCTTTGGCAGCAGGTGATCGCCGGAGAACAGTAAGCGGCGCTCCGGCCAGTAAAAGCAGCAATGGCCGGGCGAATGGCCGGGCGTCCAGGTGGCGATCAGGGCGCCACCGTCATTCGGAAGCCGTTCGGCGCCCTCGAGCAGGGTGTCGGGCTCTGCTACGGAGACAAACTCACGCGCTGCCATGGAGGCCGACTTGATGAACTCTGCTTCCTTGCTCGGGACACCGTTCTTGCTCAGCCAGGCGGCGACGTCGTGGACCAGATCCTCGGCGCGCGCGTAGCGCGGCTCCATCAGCGCCACTTCGAGGCGGTGGATCACGAGCTCGGCGCCAGAGCGCCGGCACAGCTCGGCCGCAAGCCCGAAATGATCAGGATGGATATGCGTGATCAGGATCCGCCGAATTCGCTCTAACGGGACCTGCAGCTGATCGAGCTTTGCCTGCAGGACCTGGCGCGATTCGTCCGTCTGGAGGCCCGTGTCGATCAGCGTGAAGCCATCACCATCGCGAACCAGGTAGACGTTGACGTGGCGCAACTCGAAGGGCATCGGAAGCTCGAGCCGGAAGATTCCCTCCGCGACCTGCATGGCGCTTACGTTAGCGGAGCGTTCGGTGGGCTAAGCAGCAGCCGTCTGTTCTTCGTCGGGCCGGTTCGGCAGCGGCTTCTGTCCCTCAGCCTTGGTGGGCAGAGGCAGGTGCACCGTGTCAGTCGCGATCAGGTCAAGGAAGGTATCGACAACCTGCGGGTCGAAGTGCGACCCCCGGCCACCCCTGATCTCTTCCAACGCCTTGGCCAGGCCGAGCGAGGGCCGGTAGATCCGATCCGCGACCATGGCCTCGAAGGCGTCGGCAACGGCGATGATGCGCGACCCGAGTGGTATCTCCTCGCCCTTGAGGCCCTTGGGGTAGCCGGTCCCGTCGAACTTTTCGTGGTGATGCCGGATCAGCGGTGCAACATGATGGAGCCCCTCGACCGGGCCGATGATGTCGGCACCGATTTGCGGGTGGCGTCGCATCCATGCCATCTCATCCTCGGTCAGCGCCATCGCCTGGCGGAGGATGCGGTCCGGGATGCCGATCTTGCCGACGTCGTGCAGGATGGCACCCAGCCGGACGGCCGCCGCTTCATCGCGTGACAGTCCCATCCGCTCGGCGCAGGCGCCGGCGAGCTTGGCGAGGCGCTCGGAGTGGCCGCGAGTGTAGCTGTCTTTCGCCTCTATCGCGTTGGCGAGCGCCATGTTGACCTCGGTCATCAGTTTCGCTTCGACATCCCGGCGCGTGACCAGTTCTTGATGCGAGGAGACGGCACGCGCCATCACCGATCCCAGTACCGCCACGACGAGGAAGAGGAAGAGCCGCTGCAGGATGATGATCCGGTCGAAGGTGACGGTGGCCAGGTAGGTGCCCGCCTGGAGCGGGGCGACGGCCCCCGCCGTCATGTAGAGGACCGCAACCAGGGCCGCGCACATTACCGATCCGGCGGCGCCGAAGCGCAGCGCCGAGACCGTGATCACGAGGAAGAAAAGGGCGGCGAAGGCGCTCGTGTACCCACCTGAGGAGTAGGTGATCATGGTGGCGACCAGCATGTCCACCCCGGTGGTCGTGTAGCTGAAGGCACGTCCGGGGCGGCGGTGAAGGAAGAGCAATAGCAGCGTGCTGAGGCAGACAACCCCCCACGCGGCCAGGATCTCGTTAACCCGTCCCTGGTCGTAATTGGCGTCGGGCGTCAGGTTGTTGAGGATGACGGCGAAGATCAGCAGCGTCCAGCGGAATAGCCCGGTGAGCCGCTCGTTCCCGAGGTTGATCAGGCTTTCGGCAGGGTCGGCGCTACGGCGACGGTTCTTGCGCGAAGCATTGCGGACGACCATCTCGGATAGTATCCGGCCGCTCTGTGACGAGTAGCGTTACGAAGCGGTCGCGCCCCCGGCACAGGCAGATCTAGGGGATCGCCACCCCGAGCATCTGGGAGATAACGCTCCGGACGTCCTGGTAGCGCGAAAACGCCGAATCGGCCTGGGCAAGCAGGGTGTCGACCTGGGCGTAGGCGTCACGGAGAGGCGGCAGGAGCTCATCCGTTCGGACCGCTGCCCGTTCCGCATGAGCGGCTCGAAGCTGCTCACTTATGCTGCTGGCTGAAGCCGCGTAATGCGTGGCGATCGTCTCGGCCTGCTGCAGCGCCGTCGGGAGGTCGGCCGGGGCCAGGGCCTTTCCCGAGTACTGGCGGCGCAGCCCCTCCAGCTCAGAGGCGATCGCGGCCGCCGATTCGCCGGCGCGACTGACATCGGCCCCGATGGCACCGAGCCGCGAACTGGCGTCGACCTGGGTGGCTCCCGCCGGAATTCCGGTCACAACTCGGAAAGCCGGGTCCTGACGGGCCCGAGTCCGGGCCTCCTCGAAGTCGATTTCCGCCCGGCGCAGCCCGGCGGCCGCCTGCTGCGGGGACTGCGGCGGGGCCTGGCCGGTGGAAGTGAGGCGGGCGCTGGCGGCAACCAGTTCCTGCCTTCCACTGTCGAGCCGCTGGTAGAACGCGAGGACGCTGTAGCCCCCGTAGGCGATACAGCCAAGGGCTGCTATCAGGACGAAAAGAAAGAGGCGGGCGCTACCTGCGCCCGCCTCAAGCGACGACTTGCTTCTAAGCCCGCGCCCGGTTGCCGGTAACAAGCCGGACGATCCAGAGCAGGATGACCGCGCCGACGAAGGCCGCGATGAAGCTGATGATCAGGCCGCTGCCGCTGATGCCCAGAACGGTCGAGAGCAGCCAGCCGCCGATCAATGCGCCGATGATGCCCACCACGACATCCATGAAGATGCCGTATCCGTGTCCACTGACAACCCGCCCTGCGAGGGCGCCCGCGATACCGCCGATGATCAGGAATACGATGAAATGCACTTGCTTCCTCCTTTTGAGAAAAATGTCGCTTGGATTACTTATATCTCATTTCGGTCAAGTGTGTCAATGGCGCTATCAGCATTGCGCTCCAGGGCCGCCGCCCTGGGGTAAGCCTGGAAGGTGCTAGCCGGCCAGGCGCTGGTCAAGTGAGGCGGAGAGCTCGTCGGGGTCCGTCGCGAGCCCGGCAAAAAGATCCCGCTCGACCACGCCGGTGACCCAGGGACTGGGGAAGAGCCTCCGAAACGAAGCCTGAGTCTCTCCTCGGGCGGCCTCAAGCCGGATCAGAGTCGAGCGCTCGGCCGAATCAGCGGTGGCGGGGACGTAGAGCTTGGCCGGAAGGGTTCCCGCCTTTCCCGAGGCCGCGCGCGCCGCCTCGAAGGCACTGCGCCCGGCCCTGATCATGCCGGGCTCGCCGCCAAGCACGACAACGTGAGGGCGCACCGCCCGCAGGATATCCAGGAGGAGGCCGGTCAGGGATGGTGAATCCCGCTCCGCCGGACGGTAGTCGAGCAATATGAGGGCCTGGATGCCGAGCAGGGCGGCGCGGCTGGCGATGCCGCCCGGGTCGGCTCCGCTGGCGCAGGCCACGGTAACGGCAACCCCGTTCGCTGCATAGCGGCGGAACGCCCGTCCACCGATCTCTTCCAGGCTGTCAAGGTCGGGAACGATGCCGAGCAGGCGAAGGGGCACACCGGTTTATCGACCGGACGCCCTGAATCTTTCTGAACCGCCTGACTAGGCCGACGTTCTGGCGCTGGAAAGGAGCCGGTCGTAGGCGTGTTTGAGCTGGGGGTAGCGCAGGAAGATCAGGTGGGCGAATTCCTGGGTAAGCGCCCTGGGCGGTCGGTGAAGACGCATGCCGGCCTCGCTCAGGAGCCGGTTGCCTTTGCGACCGTTGCATCGGCGGCAGGCGATCACCTGGTTTTCCCAGCTGTTCGCCGCACCGCCCCGAGAGGTTGGAACCACGTGGTCGACGGACAGCTGTGAGGACGGCATAGCCTTGTTGCAATACTGGCAGGTCCCCTCATCGCGAAGCAGCAGGTTCCGGCGGTTGGCGCGCAACATCCGGCGCGGGATCTGGATATTCGACAGTAATCGAACAACCACTACGTCGTCCCCAAAACAACGCCTAGCCATGGCCTGCTCGATCGCCTGCCGCGCGACGTCATCGATGAAGGTGACGCGCTGCTTGGTGAGCAGGACGACAAGCCGCCGCTTACTGATGACGTTAAGCGGCTGAAGTGAGGCGTTTAGCAGAAGGACGAGTTCGAAAGACCTCCTTAAATCCTGCCGAGCAGCAGCGCTTGCCTAAATATACCGCGTGCTCAGCTGGCCGCCTTGACACGGCGATCAATTGGGACATAGGGAACGTCTTTCAAACCGATGTACTCGGCCCGCGGCCGGATCAGGCGGTTGTCGTGGTACTGCTCGAGGATATGGGCGGTCCACCCCGCCACCCGGCTCGTGGCAAAAACCGGCGTGAACATGTCGATCGGGATTCCCATCGTGAAGTAGCAGGAAGCGGAGTAGAAATCGACGTTCGCGTACAGGTGCTTTTGCTGCATGACCAGCTCCTCGAGCTTTCGGGAGATCTCGTACCAGCGCAGGTTTCCCACATGCTCCCCGAGCTCCCTCGACATCTTTCGCAGGTGGGTCGCGCGCGGATCCTCGGTTCGGTAGACGCGATGACCGAACCCCGAGATCTTCTTGTGCGCCTGGAGGGTCTGCGTTACGTAGGCCTCAGCGCCCCCCGGATCCCCGATCTTCTGCAGCATCTTCATCACCTGCTCGTTGGCACCCCCGTGAAGCGGGCCGGCAAGCGCGCCAATTGCGGACACGACGGCCGAATACATATCGGCGAGGGTGGCGGCGGTAACACGAGCCGCAAACGTAGAAGCGTTGAGCTCGTGGTCGGCATGGAGGATCAGCGCCAGGTCCATCGCCCTGACGCTGAGGGGATCGGGCTCGGCGTTGAACAGCATTCGCAGGAAGCTCTCAGCGTGGGAGCCCTGCATCGACGGCGCTACCGGTTCCCTACCATGCCGAATCTGCTCATATGCGGCGACGATTGTGGCTGTCTGGGCCGTCACCCGCAGCGCCTTGGCAACATTCGCCTCCTCGCTGGAGTCATGGGCCTGAGGATCGTAAAAGGCGAGGGCAGAGACAGCGGTGCGGAGCGCGTCCATCGGCGTCGCGCTGCGCGGAAAATCCTTCATCAGGCGAATTACAGCCTCCGGCAGCGGGCGGTGTGAGGCGAGATCGGTGGTGAAGCGCTGGAGTGCTTCCGGCGTCGGCAACTGTCCGAAGCAGAGCAGGTAGGTTGTTTCTTCGAAGGACGAATGACGCGCCAGCTCGTGGATATCTATGCCCCGGTAGGTGAGCTTGCCCTCCGGCCCGATGATGTCGCAGATCGCCGAGTTAGCGGCGATCACATCCTCGAGGCCTGCCTTTGTCATCGGCATGTAAGCAAGTATAGAAAGCGCCTCCGGCCCCGGCGCCCGCGACGCTTAAGGAAGGGAAACCGTCTGCGACAGGTTAAGCGGACCGTTTCCAACCGAGAACGTGACACTGGTTTCGGGCGTCCTCACTTCCACTCGCCCCGAAGAATCAGCCGCCGGCTGCTGCAGCTGGAGGATGGCAGTGACCGCAGTCGAGCCGGGCGTGATTGTCAGCGGTGAGGTGAAACCGGCGGCACGCCGGATAGCGGGACAGATGATGTCGGTACCCCGGCTGGTACGGCTCACGGTTGCCCTGTCGAGGATGAAGCTCCGCACCATCCGGATGATCCGTCCGGCGTCGAACTCCGTGTAGTAGAGGTTGTCGGCCGGGTCGAGAGCGATGCCTTGCGGGCCGCGGATTCCATGGATCACCTTGACGGCGTGGGCGGAGGCGTCCAGTTCGTGGATCGCGTTGTCCCCCAGGGTGTTGACGAAAAGATGGCCATCCCGGGCCACCAGCACGTCGTCAGGAGTCTGCAGTGCCGCGAACCGCCGCTGGCCCGGGTCGAGGACCCAGAGGGAACCACCCTCGTCGGCTACGAAGATCCGGCCCTGCGGGTCGACCGCCGCGCCGACCGGGCGCGTCATACCGCTGCCGATCCTGGTCGCGGTCTTACCGTCGGCGCTTACCCGCCAGACGACCCCGTTCGGGCTGTCCGGGACGATCACATCACCGTTGCCCAGCGACGGCCCGATTCCGTCGAGGCCGTCCCGACCGGTACGGTTGGGAAAGGCGCGCCAGAGGCTGACCGCGTGCGACGAGAGGTCGACTGCCACGACCCGGTTTCTCCCCTGCTCAGCCACCAGCAGCCGGCCATCACCACCGATCACCATGCCTTCGGGGGCTGAAAGCCCGGCAGCGATCGTCGACACGGAGCCGTCGGCACCAAGCGCGGAAACCGTTCCCGTGTGGATATCGCTGAACAGCAGCCGGCCGTCTGGCAGGAAGGCCAGGTCGTCGGGAGCCGGCAGCCCTGACTTCAGGATCTCCGAGCCGGACCGCGGCGGCCCGCGCAGTCACCGGCGGTGACGCCGGCGCCGAGCCGGGGGAGGCCTTCCGCGGCTGGCATGAGTAGAGGGCGGCAAGAAGGCAGGCAGCGGCCACAACCCGGCGCCAATCGAAAGACATCGGCGACGATGATAAGACCCACCGCACCCCGTTTGACCACCCACCTGCGCGGGTCTACGATGTCGGAGGTGCTCAAAGTCATATCAGCCCCCGAGCTGGCGCGGAACCTGGAGCCAATCTTGAAGGCGCTCGAGGAAAGCGGGACGACGTTGATCGTCAAACACAACGAGCAGCCGACCGCGCTGTTGCTCCGCTTCGATGCCTACGTGGCGATGCTGGCCACCATGGACTATTCCGGTTGGGAACGCTGGATCGAGGAGGTCCGAAGCGCTTTTCCGCAATCGGTGTTCAGCCCGCCGCGACGCATCAAGCCGATGGCTCCCGCGTTTCTGGACCCTGCGGACCTGGGCTACGCGCCGCAGTTTGGCCAGGTCGGTAGCGCTGCGGGCCGGCGACGGCTTGGCGAGGAGCTGACAGCGATGGGAATCCAGCTCGACGATGGACAGCTTGGCTCGGTTTACTCTCTCGTCCTCAACCTCGCGGAGCGCAAGCGGGTCCTCTATGCGGAGGACCTGCGGCTGGCGGTAGATGAGGCCCTGGGACGAGCCGCCCCCGGTCGCGTTGTCTTGATGGACCTCCAGGTCAGCGCTCAAAGCGGGGTTTCCGCAACTGCGGAGGTAAGCGTCATGGTGGACGGAATCGCTCGCCAGGACCGGGCAGCCGGAAGCGGGACACTCGACGCGCTCTTCCGAGCCCTTCAGCAGGTGAGCGGCGTTACCGCCGACCTCGAGGATTTCAGCCTCGCGGCCGCCACCCAGGGCAGCGACGCGCTGGGCGAGGCGGTGGTGACTCTGAGCCAGGGATCCCATGTGGTGGTCGGACGGGCCGTAGCCCTCGACGTGGTCGAGGCGGCCGGCTACGCCTACGTCAATGCCCTGAACTGGCTTCTCAGGCAGGGCCAGGACCTGGCCGGCGCTGCGCCCGTCGACCATCGGCGCGGGTAGGCCCGGCACGCCGCCAGCGAGTCGCCCCTTCCGCTTCGCGGTAAGCGCCAACCGTCCCCGCCCCAGGGCCGAGTGGCTGGCCTTTGCGCGGAAGGCCGAGGAAGCCGGCTTCGATACCCTGATGGTCTCCGATCATTTCGGTCCGCGGATGTCGGTCGCCCCTGCGCTGGTGCTGGCTGCGCAGGCCACCGAACGCATGCGGGTTGGGAGCTTCGTCTACGACAACGACTTCCGACATCCGGGCCTTCTGGCTCAGGAGGCGGCTACCATCGATCTGCTGACCGACGGGCGGTTCGACTTTGGCATCGGCGCCGGCTGGCTGCGAAGCGAGTACGACGCGGCGGGCCTCGATTTCGCTCCCGGGAAGGTCCGCGTGGAGCGGCTCGCGGAGTCGATCCAGGTGATCAAGATCTTGATGGTCGGGTCACCTGTCACCTACGAAGGGAAACACTACCGGCTGAAAGGCCTCACGGCCGGTTTCAAGACGGTTCAACAGCCGCACCCGCCCTTCATCATCGGCGGGGGTGGTCCCAGACTGCTAACGCTGGCGGCGGCGGAGGCCGACATCGTCAGCATCATGCCGAGGTCGAAAGGAGACGGCGGCGGACTCGAGGATGCCGACGCCAGCGCCGAGTCCTTCGACCGAAAAGTGGCGCTGATCCGGCAGGCTGCCGGTGACCGATTCGAGCGGCTGGAACTGAACACCCTGGTCCAGGACGTGATCGTGACCGATGAGCGGCGTCAGGCGGCCGAGAGCATCGGGCACGAATGGCAGATGAGCCCGGCGGAGCTACTTGAATCGCCACTGCTGCTGATCGGCTCGCCCGGCCAGCTCGCCGATCAGTTGATCGCCCGTCGCGAGCGCTTCGGCATCAGTTATGTCTCGATTTTCGAACGCCACATGCCCGGCTTCATCCAGGTGATGGAGCGCCTTCGCTTGCAGGCATGATCGCTCGTCCGGCAGCGAATGCTAATGCTTGAAGGTGTGCCCCACGAGCGGCTGCAGGACCGGTTCAAGGAAGAGGTAAAGCGAGTTGAAGATCAGCAGGAAGATGAGGTAGCCGAAGAACACTCCGGCGGCCACGATGCCGAGCAGCAGTCCCTTGGAGAAGCGCTCCATGTCGAGGCGAACAACCTTGATCATGAGGGCGCCCATCAAGAGCCCGAAGGCGGCACCGATAGGGTTCGGCCAGCCGAGCAGGACGCCGGCAAGCACTGGCAGGTAGCAGGCAGCCTCGGCGGCCGATCGCGGTACCAGCGACCGCGGCGCCACGGGTACGGTGACAGCGACAGCGCCGCCCGCAGCGCCGCCCCCGAGCCAGCCCTTGCACTTGCCGCACGTCTGGTTTTCCGGAGCGTTGTATGGATAGCCGCAAAGCGGGCATGCCTTCAGGGTCATCGGTTCAGGCCGCCCCCCGCAGCCGCATGACTTCCTGCTCGAGGTCGTGGATGCGGTTCTCGCGCTGAACCAGCATCTTCTTGTGCTCGGATAGCACCTTCTTGCTGTAACGGCTCGTCATGAACCAGCGAAAGCGGTCTACCAGGCTGACCAGGATGACGATGAGAGCCCCGACGGCGGCCGAGGCCAGCATTACGATCCAGGTCGGAATACCCTGGTACATGGCGCCGACCACGTTGATCGAAGCCGGCTGCTGGTTCTGCACCGAAAATAGCGCGATGCCAATACCAAGGAGCAGCGCCACAACCCACCCCACGATCGCCATCGTCGATTCACCCCCACTCGCGGGCGCCCGGGCGCCTCGCCGAACGTATAACCCGGTGCCAGCGGTCGAACTTGCATCCACCGTTAGACTCCCATTTGAATGGCCGTAACCACGCCCAGCCGGATCTGGAGCACGCCTGCCGAGCCTGCGGAGCTTCAGCCGTTTCGTCTTCGTGGAGGTAATCGGGGATGCCTGCTGCTTCACGGCTTTGCCGGCACGCCACCCGAGGTGCGGGGGCTGGGCGAACACCTGGCGGCCGCGGGCTACGACGTGCTCGCGCCACTGCTCGCCGGGCATGGGCTGACCCCGGAAGCGATGGCGCGAACGCGCTGGCCGGACTGGGTACGCTCTGCCGAGGATGCCTTCCGAAGCCTGCAGGGCGATTGCCGCGAAGTCTTCGTCGCCGGGCAATCGCTGGGGGGGACGCTCGCGCTTCACCTGGCCGCGACCCAGCCAGTCAACGGAGTGATCGCTATGGGAGCGATGGGATCGCCTCGCTTCTTCAAGGACTGGCGCCTGCGCCTGATCGGGGGCCTCAAGTACTTCGTACGCTGGCACGTCCCTGACGAGACCGACTGCGACCTCGGGGACCCCGGTGCGCTGCGCTCGCTACACAGCTACCTGCGCCGTCCCAGCGTTTGTATTCAGAGCCTGCTGCAATTTCTACGCGTGATCGAGGCCGAATTACCTCGCATCTCGGCCCCGGCACTCATCCTTCATGGCAGGCGCGACCGCACGGTTGATGTCGGTAACGCGCCTTTCATCCTGGACCGAATCGGCTCGGCCGATAAGCGGCTCACCTGGTTCGAAGGCTCGGGACACACGATCACCGTCGACCTCGAGCGGAATGACGTCAACGCCACGGTCCTGAGCTGGCTGCGGGCTCACTGAAACTGCTTGTCTTTGCGGGAAGCCGATGCTATAACACGCAAGAAAACAGCGGATCACATCATCCGCGCTGAAGCCACCGGGCGAAATACGAATCGCCATCCGAGGGAGGAGAAATGCCGGCAAAGAAGAAGTCTTCGACAAAGAAATCAGCGGCAAAGCGCACGACCGCGAGGAAGCCAACCTCTTCGACAAAGCGTATGACCGCCAAGCGAGCGGGAAAGACACTCGCGAAGCGCGCCGCCAGCAGCCCCAGGTCCAAGTCTGCGAGTCCAAAGCGTACGACGACAAGGCGTTCTTCAACGTCCACCCGTGCTGGAAAGGAACTCGGGAAGCGCTCAGCGGTCAAGCGGTCGAGCGGGTCCAGGCCAAAGGCGTCCTCCAGCGCTTCCAGGCCGAAGGCGTCGTCGAGCAGCCGGCCGACCGTAAGCCGGCCGGCCGCAACCGTCAAGCCGTCCCCCGCTCCGAGGCCGGCGGCGGTGACGAAACCGTCCGTGGCGCCTTCCGGTCCCTCGACCCGTCCCGTGGCGCGGCCGGCCGAGCCGACCAACATGCCTCCCTCCCTGAGCGGATTCGGCAGCGAGAGCGGCATAGGGAGCGAGTCCGAGTCCTCCAGCTCGATCGGCTCGGGCGGCTCAGAGCGGATCAAGATTGGCGAACGGCCGCCGGAAACCCCCTGGCCCGGTAGCAGCAACCGCTAAGCGCATCGCGGAAAGCCCTCGGGGTGCCTCCCCGGGGGCTTTTCTTACGCCCGGGATTACAAATACGTACATTTGCGCAGCTCGAATGGGTCTCTTTGCCACCCACCTGGGCAGCAGGGAGCCGTTATCAGAGGCAGAGCAATTCGATGGGACCACTGCAGCGCTTGATCATCGGCCTGACGGCTGCGCTTGCCTGCCTGGCGTCCGGTACTACGGCGGTAGCTGCGGCGAAAACCAGCCCCACTCCGGTGCATCCGACGCCGCCGGCGGTGGCACGGAAGAATCCTGTCCCGGTCGCGCCGCTGATATTTCAGCTGAACCCGGTAAGGGTTAATCCGACTCGTCAACCGAACATCGTGATCATCGGCCAGCACCTCTCCGCCACGACCCGGGTCATGGTCGGTGGGCGACCGGCAACGACGGTTGAATCCCCCGATAACCAGACCCTTCTGGTCAAACTGCCGGACGATCTGACCAACGGCTCCTACGAGGTCGACGTCACGAATGAGGCCGGCACGGCTGTCGCGGATGATCATCTGCTGGTAGACGATTCCCAGAGCGGTCCGAGCACGATGACGATGATGGCAGGGGCCGGCTTTTTGCTGCTACTGGTGCTCGTGATGCGGCTGGCGCGCACCCCCGGACTCGCCTGAGCGCTAGCGGTCGACCGCGGACATGAGAAGCGTTACCTGCCTTTCTTCCATGCTCTCCGCGGACCCGGCTGAGATCGGTGGTGCGCCAGCCGCTGGCGGGATGGAACGCAGGGCGGCGATCGCGCCCCGCATCTGGCCGAGGTTCCGCTTGCAGTCGGTGAACGCGTTCTGGATCATGGTGCTGCCACGCGAGATGCTGTTCTCGAGGACGCGATCGAGGGCGCCAACGTTGTCGTCGATCTGCTGCAGGTAGCCCTCCAGGTTCTCGAGGTCGATCGACCGAGCGTACTGCAGGTGCAGCCGGAAGAGGGCCAGCACGTAGGGGACGGTCATGCTGTAGGGCATCAGGATGACCCCTTCTCGATAGGCCTCGAGATGGCCACGCCGGCAGGCATTGAAGACTGGATCGGGCACCGCTGCGAGAGCGAAGCCGAGGGTGCACGCAGGATCGATGTACTGTTTGACCTCGCGGACCTTTAAGCGCAGGACGCGCTCTATCTCCAGCACGACGGCAGCCTCCTGGGTCGGATCGAGCAGCTCCTCGCCGAGCCGATCGAGCAGGTCAGGAGACGGCCATTTACTGTCGATCGGAAGCCGCTTGCCGTTGGCGAGGACAAGGGCATACTCGACCACCTTGCCGTTGACTCGAAAGTTCATGTCGATCATCTCGGCGGGAAACTGACGGAAGGCGTCCTGCAGGATGTTTTCGCCGGCAGCTCCCCTGGTCCGGCTCCCCAGGAGGACCGTCTCGATCCGTCGGGCCGATGCCTGGACGTCTTGCTCCATACGGCGTCGCTCCTCGGCATCGACTTTGAGCCGCTCGACCACAACGCGCGCCTCGGACAGCTCGCGGCCGAGCGCATCGCGGACACCGGCCGAACTCTCGAGGACCTTGGTCCCAACTCCCTGGACGGCCACTTGCAAGTTCCCCATCGTCTGGCTCAACGCTCCCTGCTGGCTGTTCATCGATTCGACCTGCGACTTCAGGGATCCGAGGTCGGCGAGCGCCCGGAGGACCGCGTCGGAAACCTGGGGCGGTGCCGGCCGGCGCTGTAGAAGCAGCACAGCGCCCGCCGCGAGCGCACCTGAGACGAGCACGAGCAAGGCCAATTCGAAGACGTTCAAGAGGACTCCTTCAAGACGTGTGGAGGACGGTTGGCTGCCTCCATGGTGGTGAGCTGCATGCGCAAAGTCAAGCAGCCCGTTGCGACAGCTGTCTGTCGCAGCTCAGAGGTCTCTGGCGGCTGGTCGGTGCCAGTTCTCAGCGGTCGACCGCGAAGCCGCGCTCGATCCAGGCCGAGGTACCGCCATCCACGTTGCTTACCTCGGAAAAACCCTGGCTGAGGAGGAAAGCGGCAGCCGCCAGGCTGCGCTGGCCACTGTGACAGATGGGGTACACGGGCCGGTCGCGGGGAAGCTCGGCAACCCGGTCCTCGAGCTCTCCCAATGGAACCAGCTGGGCGCCCGGCACATGGCCTTCAGCGTATTCCCAGGGCTCGCGCACATCGAGCACAAAGGATGGCTGCTGGGCCTGCAGCCGGTGATGCAGGTCGTCGACCAGAATGGTGGGCACCCTGGGCGGCCGGCGCGGTGCGAACCCAGGGTCCATCTTCACCTGCGCATCTTAGACCCGAAAAGCCGCGGGCGGATCCTCATCCGCCCCGCAAGCTTGGCGATAACGCTGCGTCAAATCCATCAGCATGAGCAAGGGTCCGCAATACCTGCAATTCTTCGGTTCTGATCCTTTGAAGCGGCTTCACGGCTGCGCCGTGGCCGAATCCGATCGGGGTGCGGACAGCCCCTGCGCCGGCCTGGCACGCCCGCTTCGCCGGCCGCAGGTAGGTTTCGGAAACCCAAAAGCATCGATAGTGTTTCTCAGCCCCAGCCCGCTCGATCCCGCCAGCGCCAGCAACGAAGCATTCGCTGAGTGGCTCGACCTGGAGTCAAGCCTGGAGCATCACATGACCGCAGAGACGCCGCAGCCCTATTTCCAGTTCGTCCGGGCCGTTCTAGGCGCCACCCGTAAACGTCTCGGGCAGGAGCCGGGCAAGCGTGACGTACTCGAACACGCGTTTCACAGCTGGGCGGTCCGCTGCGCGACTGCCATCCCTGACCGCGTGACCGATGCCGCGCTGAACCAGTGCGCGCAGCGGCATCTCCAGGCTCTCCTCGGAGCCGTCGCACCCTCCGTGATAGTGGCCATGGGGGGTCCTACAGCCCGTTATTTCTGGGAGAGCACGATGAAAACCTGGGACGGCTTTGGACCGATGACGACACTTCACGGACGGGTACTGAGCGCTGAGCTTGGCGGACGGACGGTCCCGGTGGTGCTCAGCGTCCATCCTTACCAGACACGGGCCGAGTTACGCCCGGACGTAGTCGCGCGCGCGATCGCGCAGCAGCTCACCCCCGGGCATTTCGAAGCACGGCAGCTGGAGGCCGCCTGACGTGACACAGCAGGCCAACGACCCGCGTTTCCTTCCCTCGGGGGAGGAGAGCCATGTCAGGGAACGCATTCAGAAGGCTGAGCTCGGTCACGCTTTGCGGCCGGGTGCCCTCTGCCCTCACTGCTCCGCCCATGCCTTCAAGCGCGCCGAGTTGAAGGCGGGTACTCCCTGCCCCAGCTGCGGCAAGTCCCCGCGCCTGGCAGCCTAGCCTGATCGACGCCGCCTGGGGCGCGCCGGCGCATTGAGCGCAGCCATCCCGGCGCCGACCTCGGCAATCCGCTGACGAAGCGCAGCTGGAGCGACCACCTCGACCGATTCACCCCAACCCAGGATCCAGGGCGTTATCTCGACCGTTCCGGCAACGGTTACGGTCATCTCCAGGGTTCCCTTGCCGGCATCGGTCAGCTGCTGGGAGGGGTGCCAGATGGTTTCGCGTACGCGGGCCGCAGCCGGCGGATAAAAAAGCAAGCGCACCTCGACCGGCTCGCCCGAGTTGTAGATTCCCCAGGCGCGCGCGAGGTGGCGGTTGATGTCGAAGTCCGCGGGAATCGCATAGCTCTGAGTGGTTTGTTCGGCACGGGCGATCCGCTCGAGCTTGAAGGTTCGCATCTCACCCAGCCCCCGGTCGCGCGCCACCACGTAGCTGCTGCGGCCAATCAAGGACGGCTCCAGGAAATAGGGCTCGATCATGCGTGGGCGAACCTGGCCACCCGTCGCCGGGTACCAGATGCGCACCACCTTGCGGCCGGCCCAGCTGAGGACGACCGTTTGCATCACTCGACTGGTTACCGGGTTGGCGGGCCGGTCTGCCATTTGACGAACCGTGGCATGCACGTATTCGGCGACGGGCGCCGGCAGCACGGCCGCCAGCTTGGTGAAGGCGTCGGCAACGCCAGGGTCGGCCTCCTGGCTGTGCCGGAGCACCAGGCGGACACCCATCAGCAATGCCATCGCTTCTCGCAGCGTGAACTTTACCGGCGCGATGAAGAAGTTCGGGTCGATCATGATTCGCCCGGAATCCTCGTAGATGGGGACGTTCATGGCCTCCAGGGCACGAACATCCCGGTAGGTGGTGCGGGCCGTCACGCCGGTTCGCCGGGCGATCTCGTTCGTGGTCAAACCGCGTGGATTCCCCTGGAGCAGGGTCTGGAGCTTCAGGATGCGTGCACCGCGGTCGCCCTTTTCGAAGGATCCCATTCCGACTCCCCAGTCTAGCCATGAGCAAACCGGCTCCGGCAGATACCTACAAGTTCTATAATTGCGCTGTTTTTGCGTTCGCCTATGCCATCGCGCCGGGCAGCAACTGCGTGGTTACGGGGGATTTGTGGCCCTTCGCCTGCTCCATTTCGCCGACCTGCATCTCGATCGGTCGTTCGCCAGTGAACGCCTCTCCGGCGCCGCCGCGAGCCGGCGGCGTGAGGATCTTCGCGCCGCGCTCAGCGGGATCGTCCAGCGGGCCCGCGACGAATCAGTCGACCTGATCACCTGCGGCGGAGACCTCTTCGAGCACGAACAGGTCACCCGCGATACGGCGAACTTCGTGGCGCAGACGCTTGGGGAGGCGGGACGGCCGGTGCTGATCGCCCCCGGCCACAGCGATCCTGCCCTGCCGGGATCCCCCTATCGATACATGCGGTGGCCGTCCAACGTCACCATCGCCGCGCACGAGGGACTGCGCCCATATCAATTTGGAGGCGTTACGGTCTGGGCTGCAGCCTTCATGCGTCCCGGGTCGACCGAGGCACCTCTGCGTGACTTCGTCAGGATCGAGCAGGGCATCAACCTGCTGCTGCTGCATGCCTCCGACATGAGTGCCCTCCCGGAGGGAACTCTGCCTTTCAAGCCTCTGACTCCGGACCAGGTGCGCGAAGCCGGCTTCCGCCATGGCCTGCTGGGGCACTACCACGAGGCGCGTAGCAGTGAGATCATCACCTACCCGGGAAGCCCCGAGCCGTTCGGAGAAGTGGACGCCGGAGGTCACTGCACCGCCCTGGTTACAGTCGATGACGAGGGCGCCGTCGGCATCCGGATGGACGACGTGGCTCGGCGCCACTTCGCCAGGCAGACGATCGATGTGACCGGAATGACGGGACGAGAGCAGTTATGCGATGCGCTTCGGACGCCTCGGGACGGTGACCGCCGCCAGGGCTCGCTGATCTTTGTGACCCTGATCGGGCGCAGGCCGCCATCGCTTCAGATCGATACGCGACACCTCGCCGAAGAGTGCGGCGACGGCAGTGCCCAGCTCGAGATCGAAGACCGTTCGGAGGTGTCGCACGATCTTGAAGCTGTAGGCCAGGAATTCACCAGCCGGGGCGAGATGGTGCGGATGTTGGTCGAACGGCAGCCTGACTCGGCCGAGGACCGTGAGGCGGTGGGGCGCGCCCTCCAACTCGCACTCGATGCCTTCGAACAATGAGCGGCTGGAGGATCATGACCAGGTGCGACTGACAAGGATTGAGATCGAGGGCTTCGGCACCCTGCGCGGTATCGACATCCATTTCGGCCCCGCGATGAACCTGGTGCTCGGCCCCAACGAGGCCGGCAAGTCTACCCTGCAGGAGGCCATCCTGGCCGGGCTTTACGGACTGCAATCGGCGGATCGCAATCGACCCTCGCTGGTCGAGCGAAGCGAGCGCTGGCGCCCCTGGCAGGGCGGCCATTTCGGCCTCGCCCTCGAACTCGAGCTGGAAGATGGGACCTCGCTGCGAGTCGAACGCGATCTCGACAGCGAGACGGTGCACGTGACCGACCTTCGCAGCGGGGAGGAGCTGAGCGACCGCTTCGAGCGGGACCCCCTCGGCGGCGTCCAGGTCGGACGCGAACTACTCGGAGTCACGCGGGAGATCTACACCAACACGGCGTGCATCTCCCGGAGCGAGGTGATGCGGCTGGAGGATGCGGGCAGTATCAAGGAAGCGATTGCGGCGCTCGCCGATTCGGCGCACCCCGACCGTACCGCGAAGCGTGTACTCGATCGGCTGCGCGAGGAACGCATCGCTCGGGTAGGGCGTCCGCGCGCCCGCAACGGGCCGCTCCACGATCTCGAAGCCCGGCTCGTCGAGCTCGAGCGGCAGCTCGCCCGCGCCCGCCAGGCCCGGCTTGCGGTCGAGGAGCTGGCCGGGAAACGTGAGTCGATTTCCCAGCTCACCGAAGACGAGCTTGCCATGGTTCAGACGCTCGACGCAGCCATCCTTGTTTCCCGCCTGGAGGAGGCCAGGCACCGCCTCGACCGGCTGGAAGGCAGCGAGCGGGCGGTCGCCGACGAGGTGGCCCGCCAGCAGCAGCACGCCGGCTTCGCTAACTTCCCCCTGGAACGAATCAACGAGGTCCAGGAGCTGCGCAGCCACCTTCGGGCAACCGAAGAATCGCAAGGGCGATTCGAAGCCGGGGCACAGGCTGTCGCCGCACAGATGGGGGAGCTCGAGGCAGAGCGCGCGAAACTGGAGTCGGAGGCGCAAGGCCTCGAAACCCGAGCCCGCGGCATCGATGACGAAGCGCTCCAGGCGGAGCCGGCGATCAGAGACCTGATGTCTACGCTGGCAGTTGCCGATAGCCAGGCACCGGAAGCTCAGTCCCGGGCCCAGTCGGCCACAGACGATCTCACCCGGCTCGGCGAGCGGCATCCGGGCATGATCGGCCACAACCTCGACTGGCCGGCGCGGCACATGGAGTTCCAGCGGGTTTTTTCCGAATGGCACGAGCGGCACAAGGTCGCGGTCGAGGCCCGATCGCGCGCCGGGGCCGAGCTGCCACCCCGGCTGGAGCAGCTCAAACACGACATAGCGCGCTACCGCGAGGTTCCCGATGTCATCAAGTTCGGGCAACAGGCGGAGGAAGCAATGCGCCGTGAGGAAAGCCTGGCCGAGCGCGCTCGAAACCGCCAGCGTACTTTCCTTGGAGCTATGCTGGGCGGCCTGCTGCTGACCGTCCTCGCCATCCTGGTGGCCTTCTTTGCCCTCCAGGGCGGGACCTCCGTTTACCTCGCGGGGGGAGCCTTCTTTCTGCTTGGCATGGGCGTGCTGTCAACCGGGATCGGCATCTGGATTCGGGCCGCCGCCCGCAAGGAAGTGGACCGTCGCCTGCGCGCCAAAGACGAGGCTCGAATCAAGCGGCGGGACATCCTCCGCCCCTGGGGAGTCAGAAGCTCGGGCGAGCTGCAGCAGGCGCTGGTGGAACACCTGCAGAAGGTGCGTTACGATGCCACCCGCCTGGAACTGGACCGGCAGGCATCCGAGCTCGAGGAACGAGCGCAGATTGCCGGCAGGGCGCTTCGCGAACTGGTGGGCGGCTGGGGTCTACCGCAGCCCGCGCCCAGCGAAGAAGCCGTGGCTGAAACCGCCCAGCAGGTGGAATCCCTTGCCCAGGACACCATTGCGTGGAACGCCGCGAGCGAGCGCTCCCAGGCGGCCACCTCGGCACTCACCGAGCTCGAGTCGCGCCGCGACGGCTTGCGCCAGAGGTTGCACCAGCGGCTCGATCAACTCGGCTTCGACCGTCGCGATCCGATGGGCGCCGCGCGCGACTTCATCAGCAGCTGCGAGGCGGCTCGGTCGGCAGCTCAGCTGCGGGCCCGGCTCGAGCAGCTGGACGCCCAGCTGGAACAGCTCGGCCAGCCCCGGCAGCGGGCAAGCGCGGAGGTCGCCAGGGTGGAAGGTCTTCGCCGGCAGCTGGGCGGGATCTACCGGTCTGCCGGAATTGCCGAGCCCGATATCGAAGCTGCAGCGGCCGCCTGGGAAGCGGCGGCCGTCCAGGCGCGCGCTCATCGTGAGTCGAGCCAGCGCCTGATCGAGCTGCAGGACAAGGGCATGGTCGGCGCCGGCGAGGAGGCCTTATCGCTCCGCCAGCTGGTGCAGGATCTGACCAACCAGCTCCTAGAGCTGCGCCGGGGCATCGACCCCGAGCGAATAGCAGCTTTCTCCGCCCTGCCGCTGGCTGAGCTGGAACGACAACGCGACCAGCACCGCACCGCTCGCGAGCGAGCCCAGGAGGAACGGGCGCGAGCCGAGGAATTGCTGAATGACCGGCTCACGCAGATCGGCGATGTCGCCTCCATGGAGGAGGAGATCTCGGCGGTTCGTGAACAGCTGCAAAGGCTCGAGATCGAGGCCCAAGCCTACGACCTGGCGATCGAGACCCTGGAAGCCGCCACCAAATCGGTCCGTCGGGCGGTCGTGCCCAGGTTGAAGGCGCAGCTTCAGAACCAACTCTCCCCCATCACCAACGGTCGCTACCGGGATGTCCGGGTTGGCGACGACCTTACGCTTCAGGTCAAAGCGCATGACCAGCGAACGTACAAGGATGTAGACAACCTCAGCCTGGGCACCCGATCTTTGATCTACCTGCTGGAACGAGTTGCTCTGGCGCGCATCATTGGCGGCAGCTCGGAGCCGGCGCCTCTGTTGCTCGATGAGGCTTTGGTCCACGCCGACCGGCGGCGGATGCGAGCGGCCCTCGACGAGCTTGGGCGTCTGGGCCAGGACAACCAGATCATCCTTTTCTCCAAAGACGAGGCGCTAGCCGAGCGCGCCGAGAAGGCGGAACACTGGACGATCATCCGGCTGCCCGGGCCGGCCACCTCCGGCGCGATCGAGGCGCAGCCAAGCAACGGCGCCTCCCGCGAGCAGATCGAGGCGGTGGAGGAAGAGGAGCAGGTTCCGAGCGCCTGAGCGGGCAACGCGAGATTTGGAGAACCGCATTCTGCGACAGACAGCTGTCAAAACGAGCGGTTAAGGTGGGCGCCATGGGCAACGTCATACCGTGGTCACAGATCCATCCGAGCATCAAGAGCGAACAGCCCTTCGTCGGCGTCATCATGGTCGACCCGCAGGGGAAGCTCTGCGTCAGCGAACTGGTCCAAATCGACCCCGAAGCCATGGGGAATGCCGACCAGGTAGCCAGCGAGATAATCGCGGCGGCACAGCAAGCCGCCGCAAGGGTAGCTACCTCCTATCGGTTGCAGCGCAAACCGCCGGAGGTGCGGGGTTTTCGGGTCCTCAAGGGCGGCGAGCTTTAGGGCGAGACTGAGGCCAGCCGCGCCTTGAGCGATCGTTTGACCAGCGGCCACTCACTCTCGATGATCGAGTAGATGGGGGTGTCTCGATAGCTTCCGTCCGGTCGGATTCGCTGGTTTCGAAGGGTGCCCTCGTAAACGGCGCCCAGTTTAGTGATGGCTGACTGCGAGCGGAGGTTGAGGATGTCGGTCTTGAGAGCGACGCGGATCGCGTGCCAATCCTCGAAGGCATGCCGGAGCAGCAGAAATTTGGCTTCCGGGTTGACCGCCGTCGCCCAGGCTGCGGGCTCGTACCAGGTCCAGCCGATCTCCGCCGTTCGGTCTTCTTCCTGGACGTCCAGATAGCGGGTGCTGCCGATGATGCGGCCGTTCTGGAGCCGGCGGACCACGAACGGATACTCGCGGCCGAGCCGTTCCGCCTGGAGCGCCCTGGACAGCCACCGCTGCATCGTCTCGGGCGTGTTCGCGTTGGCGGGCATGAATGTCCACACATCCGGCGCCTGCCCGGCGTCCAGCAGCGCGTCAGCGTGCTCTGGCCGCATGGGCTCGAGCTGGATATGCTTCCCGGTCAGTGTCAGCGGCCCGAGTCTAGCCAACGGTTCTCGAGCGGGTCGACTCAGAAGGGTCGATCCACCATCAGAAAGACCACCACGGCGAGCAAAAACCAGGCGACCACCTGGATGGTGGTCGCCGCAGCGTCCGCGCTTTGCGGCCCTATGGTCCCGTCCGCCGCCGACCTCAAGCGGCGCAGGTTGGGCGCCAGGAAAGCACCCTCGAGCCCCATGGCCGCCACGAACAACAGAACCCCGAGCAGAAGCCAACCAGTGAATAACTTGAAGCGCCCGACCCACAACAATAGCCCCGTCAGCAAGACGAGAGCGGAGCCGGTGTAGACGAGGGCGAGCTGGACGCGCCAGGCAAAATCAAGGAGGGCCTTACGTCCAGCAACGTCGACGGCATTCAGCATGGGCCGTAGCAGCGCATGGGCGCTGACGCCGCCAAGCAGGAAGATGGCTCCGAAAACGTGGAGCGTCAGGAGAATCCTCACCCGTGCAGCATACCGTCTCCCCGTTCGAATGCCGTCTATAGTCTTGGCGTGCCCGACCAGGCCCGCAAGCGCGCCGAGGTTGTGATTCCACAGGCATGGCTGGTTCCAAACCTGGGGATCGACGCCGTGCGCTCACTGCAGCCGGGTGACACCACCGCGGAGATGGAGAAGGGCGAGCTGCGAATGACCGGCGTCGAGGTACTGGTTGCCCGCAACTGGGTGCGGGATGAATTCTGGCCGCGAATCCAGGACGCTGTCCAGACCGGCTATCCAGCCGAGAAGACCTATACATTCTTGCGCGCCCACGCCGAGCGCCGCCGCATCAGCCGCCAGCCCCGGCCTTCCTGACCAGGGGTGACTCTCTGGCTAGGCCGAGCGCCGCGCCGGCGCACTCAATGGCTGAGGGGTCCGGCCTTCGTCCCCGCCAAATGCACAGACGCGGTTGCGTCCGAGCGCCTTGGCCTGGTACACGGCTCGGTCGGCGGCGGCCAGCATCTCAGACGGAGTCGTGCCGTGCGCCGGAAAGAGAGCCACCCCGATGCTGACCGTGGCAGCCACGCGGCTGTTGTCTCCGGTCTTCAACTCGATCGCGGCTACCGCCCGCCTGACCCGTTCCGCGACCGCTGTCGCCTCCGCAAGGCTGGCCTCGGGCATCAGGATGGCGAACTCGTCGCCACCGAACCGGGCCGGAAGATCGTACTCTCGAACTGCCTCGCGGATCGCATCGGCAACGCGCCTGATCATCAGGTCACCAGCCAGGTGACCGTGCCGGTTGTTGACCTCCCGGAGAAGGTCGAGGTCGGCCAATACCACGCTCAAGGGACGGCCAAAACGACGAGCCCGTTGGATCTCCAGCGAGGCCACCTCGTTCCAGTGCTTCATGTTGGCGAGCGCCGTCTTGGTGTCGGTGCGCGCTTCCTGGCGCAGTGTCGGAACCATCAGGGAACGGTAGATGAGGAAGAGCGGGCACAGCGAAAGCGGCACCAACCAGGGGTTGCTCAGCCAGAGGATCGCGGCGAGGGTGCCGACCGACATCAGGGCAAGGTCCGTGCCCAGGTTATCCCAGTCGAGCGTCCCCGTCCTGGTCAACGGCACGCCCCTCGCCCACATGATGATGAGCGCCGTGAGTACGTGATTCAAAACGACAAAGGCGATACCGGCTGAGGCCGCGGCCAGCACGGCCCGTGGCCCGGACAGAGTGGCCGGCCCCAGACCGAGGTGGAAAAGCCATCCTGCCACGATGCAGCAGATAGCGAAGTTGGCGATGTTGAAGGCCTGTATGTACCAGCGCTGTCTGACGCGAATCGCCTCGGCGGCATGTGCACCCGCCACGATCAAGATCGCGTAGATCGGGGGGAGCATGAGCGCGGCGGCAACAAAGAAGATGGTGGTCGTGTAGTAGGACTGGTGTTTCGGGCTTCTGACCTTGAACTGTTGGGCGACGGCGGCGCAGGCGAGTAGTACGCCCGCGATTGGCGCTCCCCGCAGGTGGACCGGCTCGAGCACGGCAGCGATGATCCCGAGCGTGGTCGCCAAAACCAGGACGCCGCCCAGGTAGAGCCGAGCCGGTATGCGAAGGTCGCGCATCACCTTTCAGGCCGCCCTGGCCGGCGCCTCTCCTGTGGACCGCCGGGGCAACGCCAGCATGGCGGCCAGGGCCGGACGGGCGAGGCAGAGTGGGCCGGCCGTCACAAGAACCATCCAGGCGCCCGCCTGGCTAGAGAGCACCAGCATGGGGCCGGAGATCCAGATGATCACCAGGTCCGCCGCCAGCAACTCCGGCCTGAAGAGGCCGCTACGCGCCGGCGAGAGGCCTCGAGCAGTCCACAACGCGCCCGCCAGCAAGACCCGGTTCAGCACGATGAAGGTGCAGCCTGCGGCCATCGCCGCCTCTACTGATGAAAGCGCGCTCGCCGGCATAAGGGCGACGGCGCGCTGGAAAAACACGGCCGCCGCGGCGGCGCTGAGAAAGTAATCGCAGAAGTTGAAGAGCTGGATGTGGAGCGGACGTCGGACCCGCAGCTGCTCGGCCGCATGGATCAGGAGAAGGAAAGCTGCCAGTTGGGGGATGCTGAAGAGTGCGGCCGCGATGATGATAAAGGGCAGGGTTACCTGGTAGGCCTGGTGGCGGGAGGCTCGGATTGGAAAAGCGTGCGCGAGCATCCCCAGCGCGGTAATCCAGAGAAATTCGGCCGGACCGGTGGACCGCGGATGAAACGACCAGAGAAGAGCGCCGAGGCCGATCGTGATCGTAAAGGTGACGGCAAGGAAGGCCCGGGCGACCGGGGGAAGCTCTTCTCTCTTCATTTTCAGCTCGCCCAGCTGACCGCGATCCAGGCGATGCTGTCCCAGGAAACGCTATCCCAGGAGACATTGTCCCAGGAAACGCTGTCCCAGGAAACCGTGGGCAGGCTCTGAAGGTTACCGGCCTGCAGGTACATCACCTTGAGGAAGTTGTTCGGATCGATGCCGCGATTGGCATTGCCGATCAGGCCGTGATAAGCGACCGCTCGCGCAGCATCCGGGTAGCCCGCCCCCGCGCCCACCAGCGGGAGGCGCTGTGCGGTCGACATCAGGAGTGCCTTCAGCTGGCCCGGGCGTACCTCCGGATGGCTCTCGATGTAGAGCGCAGCAACCCCGGAGACCATGGGGGCGGCCATCGACGTGCCGCTCAGGCGGATGTACTGAGAGCCGACGAGATAGGTTGGGTAATTCAGGGCAAAGGTGCTGTTCTGGGCCAGCGTCGTCACGATGTGCCGGCCAGGCGCGACCAGCTCCGGCTTTCTGACTCCGTCCTGCGTCAGTCCGTAGCTCGAGAAGCTGGCGAGGGTATCGTCGCCGATCGACCTGGTGCCCTGGTCGTCGGTTGCCCCAACCGTGATCACGAAGGGGTCGTTCGCCGGCGCGTAGAGCGCGCTGTTCGGTCCATTGTTGCCGGCCGCAACCACTACCACGATGCCCTTGAGCCAGGCATACTCGACGGCGGCGTCGATTGGGCTGGTCCGGTAACTCTCCTGCACCGAGGCCGAGAGGGACAGGTTCAGGATGCGGATGTTGTAGGTGTAACGGTTTTCCACCGCCCAGAGGATCGCGTTCATGATCGTGGAGGTGGGCGCGGCGCCACTACCATCGTTGACGCGAAGGTTGATCAGCGTCGCCTGGGGCGCGATCCCGATATATTTGCCATTGCTGGCAGTGCCGTCGCCAGCGATGATTCCCGCTACGGCCGTGCCATGACCATAGGCGTCACTCGCGTCGCTGACGTTGGGATTGAAATCCTTGTTGACGACCACGCGGGTGCCAAGGTCGGGGTGCGCCGCAATCCCACTGTCGATGACGGCGACGCCGATCCCCCTACCGGTAAGTGGTGCCAGTCCGTTGCTCCACTCCGAGACGGCGTCAACAGCGCTGGGATATGCGGTGGCGAGCAGCGTCGGATCGAGTGCCGTGTCGGTGAGGCGCACCGGCGCGTCGTAGACAACCCGGGCAACCTCTGACCTGCCAGCGAGGTATCGGATCTGGGCTGCCGTGAGCTCGGCCGACAGCCCGTGGGCGATCGGGACCCGCAAGGGGTGGGCGATGCCGAGGCGATGCAGTTCGCCTTCGAGGAAATTGACGCTGTCGCTTGCCACCACGATGACCCTCGTGCGCTGAGCGCCGTTCATCTTTTCCAAGACTCGACCGTCGACCCGTTGCCCGTTCCCGGCGGCCAGCACCGGCGCAGCCGGGAGGATGGCCTGGAGCAGGCCGATGAGGGCGACGGCCGTTAGCAGGCGGCGGGCGCTCGAGGCCAGGCGGTGACGGGGCGATGTGTTCTGGAACATGATTCGGTGACGCCAACGTAACAGCGAACTCTTACGGGGGGCGTGACGCCGCCCCGGTCGTTACATGCAGCGGGGAGCGCCGCCGGAAAACCCTTTGTTAGCCTCACTGGGTGCCGGCGTGGGAAGGGATCGAGCGCGGGGTGATTGCGGCTGTCTTCCGCTTCGCGCCCGCACACGCCCGTACCGTCGGCGAGCATTCCTACGATGGCGTCGTCGGCGACCGCTCTTCCACCGCCATCGAGGCTCGCGTGGACGAGATTGATCGGCAGCTCGAGGCGCTCGCCAGGACAGCCGAGCTCGACCGCGACCGCGATATAGACCGGCGCGCACTGGCGGCGCAACTCGAGGCCAGCCGCTTCGAGCTGGTGGAGCTGCGCTCAGCCTTCAACGACCCCCTCTACTACGCCGGAGCGGGATCGGAGCTGGACGTGAGTGCGTATCTGAAGCGGGACTATGCGCCCCTTGGAGACAGATTGGCGAGCCTCGCGCGGCACCTGCAGGGATACGGCGGGTACCTCGAGGCGGCCCGCGACAATCTCGAGCCCTCCCTCCCTCGCCCCAATCTGGACGTGGCAATCGAGGCGGTGACGGGCCAGGCCGCTTTCCTCGATGGCGAGGTTCGGGCGATGACGGCCAATCACGGCTGCATGGGCAAGCAGCTCGACGCCGCTGTTTCGCTGGTCCGAGACTTTGGGTCGTTCTTGCGGGCGCGGGCGGCGCAGGCCCGCGAGCACGATGCCCTGGGCGCCGAGCGGTTCGAGCGAATCCTGAAACTGCGTGAAATGGTCGAGCTGGACGTACCGGCGCTGCAGCGGCTGATCGAGGCAGACGTGGCCCGGAACACGGCGCGGGCCGTCGAGCTCGCCGAAGCCATCGAACCCGGCCGGGGCGTGGCCGCGGCCGTGGCACAGATGGAAAACGATCACCCGACGTCGGACAGCATCCTCCACGACGTCGCCGGCATGCTGGAGGGGATCCGGGACTTCGTGTTGGAGCGCGAAATCTGTTCCATTCCTTCCGAGACGCGCTGCGTCGTCAAGGGGACACCGGCATACGCCTCGTACATCACCGCAGCGCTCGACAGTGCCGGTCCGCTCGAGATAAAGGCCCGGGAAAGCTACTACTACGTCACCGTGCCGATGGCGGCCTGGGGACCCGCCAGAACCGAGGAATGGCTTCGTCACCTCAACTACCCGGTCCTCATCAACACCTCCATCCACGAGGCATACCCTGGTCACTACGTCCAGGCGCTCCACGAACGAGCGGCTTCGTCCCTGACGAGGCGGGTTTTCTGGGTGCAGGGAACCGGCGAGGGCTACGCGCACTACTGTGAGGAAATGATGATCGAGGCGGGCTTCTCCGCCGAGCCCAAGCTGGCGCTTGCGCAGGTGATGGATGCCCTGCTGCGCGATTGCAGGGTACTGGTGGCGGTCGGCCTCCATTGCGGGGGCATGACGATGGAGGAGGCTGTGGAGGTTTTTATGCGTGTGGGCTCTGTCAGCAGGCTGCCCGCAACACGCGAGGCGAGCCGGGGGGCATGGGACCCGCTCTATCTCACCTACACGCTAGGCAAGCTCCTCATCTACGAGTTGCGCCGCGAGCAGGAGCGACTACCGGGTTATTCGTTGAAGAAATTCCACGATGCCTTCCTCCGTTGCGGCAACCTCCCCATTCCCTTGATACGCGAGCAACTCGTCTGAAGAGGAATCTGGAGGGGGCGCGTTGAATCCAATCAATTCGATTGCCAGCCTGAGCGGCGATCTGCTGATCCTCGTCATCGCGGGCCTGCTCTTCATCGAGGAAACCGGTATTCCGATCCCCTTCGCCCCGGGTGACCTGCTCATGCTCATTGCCGGAATAGCGATCGCGAGCGACACGGTGGCGCCGATCCCGATGGTCGCGGCACTCCTCGTCGCCATAACCGCAGGCGCCATGATCGGGCGGGAGGTCTTCGCCCTCGTCGGACAGGCAGCCCTGGCCAAAGCCGCGGATGCCCTGCATTTCAAAACTGCTCTCGACCGCGCCACCAGGCTACTTCGGCGGGGCGGGGCGCGGGCGGTCTTCGTCGGCCGCCTCTTCCCCGGGCTGCGCATCTCCACCACCCAGGTGGCGGGAGTGAGCCGGATGCCGCGCATGACCTTCGCCCTCGGTTTGATCCCGTCCGTATTGATCTATACAGGGGTCTTCGTGGGGCTTGGGGCAATCGTCGGCCAGCCGGCTGTAACGCTATTTCATCGGGCCGAGCACCGGCTCTTCGTGCTCGTTGTGGCAGGGCTTGCGGCGGTGGCCGTCGTCCTTTCGGTCCGGACCCTGGCAAGGCGAGGCGTGCTCGACGTTATGGAACCGATCGTTCTGGGCGTTCGACGGGACATGGCCGATGCGCTCGAGGCAGCGCTACCCTGGCAGGGAGGAGCAAACGCACGCTGGCGGCAATACCCGCTGGTCCGCCGGGTCTGGGCGGGATTCATCGACCTGGTACTGATCTTCGCCGCAACCATCTATGTGTTGACGGCTTTCACGGGGACGGCGCGCAACGAAGTGCTATTCGACCCGCCCGGGATTGCTTTCGTTATCGGACTGACCTTGCTCTACCGAGTTCCACTCGAGGCCCGCCTCGGGCAAACGATCGGCAAGAAGATGATGGGCATCTCCGCGTACGGGCCTCGGGGCGGAGTACCGGGCTGGTGGCGGGCCACGCTGAGGAACGTCATCGGGATAATCGTGCCCCTCTGGCTGGTCGATATCGCCTTCCTCCTCACCGGCCAACGTCGACAGCGCCTGGGCGATCTCGCGAGCAGGGTGACCATCCGGCGGGTCGCTGACTGACCAGGCAGAGCTAGCAGCGCAACCAGATCCGGCGGATCGAGTTCCACCGCCAGCAGGGAAGGACTGGAATGGTGCGAGCGGCGGGTGCAACCGGCAACAGGGGGACCTGGATCAGTGCGCGAACGGACTGGGCCCAGGGAGTGGGCGCGGGACTGGGCTGATACGCCTGGACGGCCTGGTTCGGATTGGTCGGCTGCAGCGCGACCGCCCTACGCAAAAGCTCGTCAATGGTGACGAGTTGGTAGCCGCGCTGGCGAAGGGCCGGGATGATGATGCGCAAGGCCGAACCGGTGGCCGGTGCATTAGGACCCCCCTGCAGGTGCAGCATGACGATGGCACCAGGTTTCACCTGTGCCATGACCGCGGCCGCCACCCCAACCGCGTTGGGGTTGAACGCATCGGTGCCGTTGACCGTCCACTCGACGGGAATCAGACCGGCTGAGTGAACTGCGTCGAGCGCGGCGCCATCGTAGCAACCGCCGGGAAAACGGAAGTAGCGCGGCGTCACCCCGGTGATCCGTCGAATGACAGCCTGGGCATGCGATAGTTGCCAGGCGGCACCAGCCCGCGACACCCCGCCAAGCAGGTAGCAGGGAAGGTGAAAGGCGGGGTGCGAGTAGCTGTGATTTTCTATCTCGAACTGGGGCTCCTGTGCCAGCGCCCGAGCAAGCCCGGGATACAGCTCCGCCCACATTCCGGTCATGAATAGTGTCGCCGGGGTTCCGCTGGAGCGCAGCACGGCCAGCGCGTCCTGGTTGATCCATCCGCTCACCAGGCCCTGCTGCAGCTGCGTCGCCATCTGCGGCGTCATGTCCAGATCGAAGGTCAGCGCAACCACGTGCTGATCGGTCTTTGCGCCGATGACCACACGTGGCACATCGACCCCTACGGGTGGGGCCGGATTCGCCGGTGAAATCGATAACGCGCCGACCTGCAGGGGAACACCGGACCCACCGCTGTGCCGGACCTGGATCGCCGCCCGGAGCGCGCCCGGCACCTGCGGGGGAAGAAGCATTACCGCCGCCAGCAGAGCGCCGATGAGTACGGTCGGCCGTCTCAGGCTCACCGGCGGTAGCCTACCAGCACGTCGAGCACCAAGTCGATCTCGCTGGCGGTGTTGTAGTGAGCGATGCCGATCCTCAACGTGCCTCCCGACTCTTCAAGACCGAGCCGGCGCATCAGCTCCGTGGCGTAGTGATCGCCATGCCAGGTGAAGATCTGATGTTCGCTCAGCCAGCGCGCCAGTCCTTCAGGACTGTGCGGAGCCCAGGTCAGCGAGATCGTTGGCGCCCGGTCCTCGAGCTGAGTCGGGTCGGTGATGCCGTACAGCTGGATGCCCGGTATGCGTTGCAGACCGTCGATCAGGCGGGCTGCGAGAGCACGCTCGTGCCCCTGGATACATCCCATTGCTGCCGCGATCGCAGGGCGGCTGACCTGATCATGGCCACCAACGCTTGCGAGGTATTCGAAGGCACCAAGCAGACCGCTCAGGCACTCGAGGTTGGGTGTACCGGTCTCCCACCGGCTCGGAAGCTGATCGCTCGCGGGCCTCACCTTGTACGGTCGCAAACGCTGGAGGAGTTCGCGCCGACCGTAGAGAAGACCGATGTGCGGCCCGTAGAACTTGTAGGCAGAGCACACCAGGAAGTCACAGTCGATCGCCCTGACGTCGATGAGGCCGTGAGGCCCGTAATGGACCGCATCGACCCATAGCCAGGCACCGGCGGCGTGTGCCAGGCGCGCGACCTCCTTCAGCGAGGGGATTGTTCCGACCGCGTTCGATGCGTGCGTGACGGCAACCAGCCTGGTGCGGGCGGTGATCTGGCGCTGAAGGTCGGCCATGTCGAGCCGGCAGTCGGGCAGCGAGATGTCCGCGTAGCGGATCTTGACCCCGTTCTCCTCGAGCGCCAGCCAGGGTGCGACATTGCCATCGTGCTCCAGTCTCGTGACCACGATCTCGTCACCCGGCCTGAACTCGCGTCCCATTGCGCGGCTCAGGGCGAATGTCAGGGTCGTCATGTTGGGGCCGAAGACGATTTCCTCCGGGCCGTTCGCGTTGAGGAAGGTTGCGGCGGCACGACGGACCTCGTCGATGCGGGCATCGGACCTCTCACTCGTGACAAAAACCCCGCCGTGGTTGGCGTTCATCGTCCGCCAGTATTCGGCTGTGCGATCGATGACCTTGAGCGGAACCTGCGTACCGGCCGGGTTGTCGAGGTAGACGACCGGGTTTCCGGAGAGGCGGAGCCCAAGCGCTGGAAACTGCGACCGAACGGCGGCCAGGTCCAGATCGACCGTGGTTGGGCTCGCCATTTGATTCCGATGCTAGCGGTTGGACTTGCCGAACAGGCTAGGCCTTGCGGGCACGAAGGTCGAGAAACAGCGGCATGCGCTGCCAGCGCACCCGGTCGCGGCGCTGGCCAACCGACTGCGGATCCACGGTGACCTCGTGAAGGGTTTCGATCACGAACCCGCTTGCTTCGAGAGCTCGTGCGTAGCGCTGGAGGGGCCGGTGAACCTGGTGAAAGGTCAGGCGCAGGCCGTCGCGCTCCACCCGCTCGCTGTAGCGACGTTCGCTCATGTAATCGCTGATCGAGAATGAAGCTTCCTCTTCCCGATTGGTAAAGGCGCCTGCTGAATTCAGCGGATGCACGATGGCAACGCAGTAGCGGCCGCCGGCCGCCAGGACTCGAGCGGCTTCGCGGACAGCGCCGGGCATGTCGTCGGTGTCCTGGAGTGACATGAAACTGACCACCAGGTCGGCGGTCGCGGTCTCGAATGGGAGCTGGGCGGCATCGGCAACCAGGGCCTCGATCGTCGGGTCCTCCTCGACCGCGAAGCGCACCATGGTTTCAGAGCTGTCGACAGCGATCACCCTATGGCCGCGCGCTCTCAAGTCCCGCGCTACCCGACCCTCGCCGCAGCCCACGTCCAGCGTCAGCCGTCCCGGCGGAGGCACGAGGCTAAAAAACGCGTCGCGGTGAAAACGCCAATAGCTGTCATGACCCGGCCTGCGGGCCCAGCGGACCCATTGTTCGGCCTCCTGCTCCCAGCCTTCCCTGAGGTCGCGCGGCTCAGACATGGAGATGACGAATATAGCGTGACTCGACGCCGACCACGTCGAAGCCCAGCCGTTGGTAGAAGTTGCGGGGCCACCCGGATAGGTCAGCGACAAGGAAGATGAAGGCGCTGCCACGCACCGACTGGAGGGCCGCCGTGACCACCTGGCGCGCGAGTCCCCGGCGGCGGAAGCGCTCGAGCGTTTCGACGAACTCGATTTGGGCTGCGCGGCCTTGCCGGCGGACTTCACAGAATGAGGCGGGACTGCCATGCACGAAGGCGCACCAGTAGCTGGTGTCGATGACGCGAGCGGTCAGCAACTGCTTTAGGAGCGCCTGCTCGCCGATCAACGCGCTCGGAGCCCACGATGCGATCTGCTCGCGACGGCCGGGTTCGTAGCTCGCCCAGTCGACCCGGCGGACGGCGCTGGTATCAACCTCGCGCTCGGGCGCACGATGATGCACCATCACGCAGAAGCGCTCGGGCTGGAAACCCAGCCGGGCGAAAGCGGGCAGGAGTCGTTCGGCGACGTCCTCGGCGTCCACGTTCACGCGTCGAAAGGAGATGCCGGTCGGGGCCTGGATGCGCTCACTCTCGCGGGCCAGATCATCGGCCGTGGCCGACTCCAGTACGCGGTCCGCAACCAGGTAATTGAGGTCGGGCGCGCTTGAGAGCGTTCGATTGATAAGTGCGCGTCCCCACCTGAAATGGACTACCTGTTCGGCAGAGCGCTCGTCAATCGATCTCATGAAGTCGATTGCGCATTGCCGCTCGTCCACGGCTCTGAACTCTACCTAGCGAATATCGAGCAGGGTCGAGTGATAGCCGTCCGCGCCGTTTGGCAGGGTTGAAGCAGAAGCTGCCGACTGGAGGGCACCCTGGCCGTCGCGCGCGCGTACTTCCACCCGGTAGTGACCCGCGGGAAGCGAAGCGCTCAGGTGCCAGAAACGCCAGGCGTAGGGGGAAAACTCGTCGGCAAGATCGGCGGCCTGCCAGTGACGGCGGCCGTCCCAGCTCAATTCGACGCCGCTGATGCGGCGTGCCCCGGCAAAAGCGATCCCCGAAAAGCGGACGGTTCCAGCCGGAACTGCCGCGCCATCCGCCGGCGCGTCGATCCTCGACATCGTCTTGACGATCGCCTGCTCGTCCCACCCGTTGTTCTCCCAGTAGCCGGGCTGATCGGTGCTCGAGAACTTTATTCGGGTTACCCACTTCGGTTGCTTCATCCCGTAGTGGCCTGGAAAGAGGAAGCGCGCTGGGTATCCGTGCTGCGGCGTCAGTGCGCTGCCGTTGAGCTGGGTCGCCAGCAGGTGATCGTCGGTCAGCTCGGAGAGACGAAAGCTTTCCGTGTACCCATCGGACGATTCCATCAGCATCCATACCGCGTCCCCGGGCACGCTGGTCAGCGCCAGGACATCGCTGACCCGCGGTCCCTGCCAGAGCCCGTTGCTGATCAGGGTGCCACCAACGTCATTGCTGATGCACTCGAGCGTCAGCTCGAGCCGCCTCGCGGGTAGGGCGAGCAGCTCACCGTAGGTCAGACTCCGTGTCGGCAGGACCAGCCGCCAGCTCGACCCATCCACCACCGGGTCTCCTCCAAGGTTCTTGGAGACGACGTAGAAGTCGGTCACGCTGGTGATCTCTGTGGCGGCCCGACTACCTTCTTTCATGGCGAGAGCGGTGATGAAGCGGCGGACATCGACGAACCCGATACCAGCCACCGCCAGGCCCACCGCGCCGAAGAACAGGTTGCGCAGCAGGATCCGTCGTTCAACGTTCTCGGCAGCCGGTTGGCTCAACCGACGCAGCAGCAAGTCGGTGACGGGCACCACCGCCGCCAGCATCAGGACCTCCAACGCCATCGTCGGCACTGAATCGCCCGGGCTTTCAGCCAGCAATGCCAGCAGGGTGATCACCACGGCCACGAGTGCCGTCATGGCAGTCCCGGCGTGGCGGCTGGACAGGCGGGACAGCAGCAGGGCAGCTCCCCCGTAGGCCAGGACGATCACGATCGTGGCTCCGACCAGCAAGAGGGGACGGGCGACCACGCCCATCAGCTTCAGAAGGTTCTCGAAGGTCGAAAGCGGCAGGACCTTGACCAGTAGGTAGCCGGCCTGCTCCGGCAGCAACGGTATTCCAAGCAGGGCATGGCCCAGGTAGTCGAGGCCCAGGCCCAGGGCTCCGGCGCAAAGCCCGCTTAGAAGCGGCCGCTGCGGTAAGGCTTTCAGCGGGGGGCGGTCCGGCGGATGCCGTTGTAGACCAGGACCACGCCAAGAGCGGCAACCACCAGGCCGATCAGCAGCCAGGTCCGCTGACCCGACATGAAGCTGCCGGGGAGGATGCCGACACCCTGGAGGATCCAGACCCCGCCCGTGATCAGCGCGATGAAACCGAGCACCAGGCTGGCTGTCCTCACACGACTACACTACGCGCCCGGGTTTCACTTTTCCTGACGGAATATCGATCAGCCCGGCCGGCCGAGCGGGGCTAGTCGATCAGGCTTCGGCGGCGACCGCCTCCGGCGCCACGATCTCGGCCTTCCCGGTGCGCCCGCCCGCCTCGACCTTGGCCAGCGCCAGCTGGCCTATGTTGAGGCCCTGGATCGTCGCCAGATCGCCAAGCGCCCGCAGGAAATACTGGCGGCGGCGGCGCTCGATTACTCGACCGAGCTCGTGCTCCATCGCCTGGATTCCCTCGATGAAGGTTATCCGGAAGGGATCGGTGATCCGGGCGCGTTGCGGGCCTAGCTCGTCCTGGACCATCTTCTTCGCGTCACCCGAGAGGCCCTCGTTGGTGACGACGACGCCCTCCGCCGCCTTGATCCGCGAGATCTTGGCATTGAAGGCATAGGCGTCGGCAAGGTTGAACTCGCGGTCCTTGAGGACCACCAGGACCAGGTCGCCGCTCAGGTCGAGCACTATGTCGGTGCCGGCCGGGCCGGAGTCGACGATGACCTGCTCGCGGTTGATGCCGAGTTTGGAGAGCACACCGCTCGCCAGGGTTGTCATCCAACGTCCCTTGTCATTGAGCTGGGTGGCGCGGTCGGTGGGCATGATGACCTGGTCGACCCGCTCTTCGTTGAGCGGGCGTCCGCAGGCGCATTTCATCCAGTCCGGCGCCATCTTTTGCAGCTTGTTCGGATCGTCGGTGCGCAGGACGGCGTTACCTGTCCTTGAGCAGACGATCACATACTCGGATTGAATCAGGCCGAGCGTACGCAGCTCGCCGAGGCGGCCGGCGACCGCGGTGCCCTGAGCCTCACCAAGGACCTTGGGGAGATCCGAAACCGTGAGGGAGCCGACCCGCTCGAGGTCGCGGATCAAGGCGCGGATCTCGGGGGTCGTAAAGGCCGCCATTGCCTGGCTTTCCTCGGTGGACGCCTCGTAACTGGCCTGCCGCGATTTACGGATGGCCTCGAAGTTGTGACTGGTGACGGGCGTGAGAACAGGCCACGAGGAGGGAGTGCCGACCTCCTGGCCGATCGCCTCCTGCGCCGCGGTACGGATTCGCTTCAGGAAGTCTGTCCGCACCTTTTCGCTGCCGCCGCGATAGGCGATGCCGACCTCCACGAAGGCGGGTTTGGCGGCATGCTCCAGCTCCATGAAATGCATGTCATCCGAGCGCAGCTCGCGCAGCGTTGCCGACCCCGGGCGGCGTACCCGCAACCATCCAACGATGGGAGCCGAGCCCATGAAGAGCTCTCCCTCGTCAGCGGCGGACCAGCTCTTGGTCACGTCGAACTGCAGGAACTTGTTGAGGAGGTCGATGGTAAATGCGATGCCGGCGCTGTCGAAGATCGCTTCTCGGGCCCGATATAGCACGCCCATGAAATCAGGGCCGTTAACCCGGGAAACGATGGTCCAGAACTGATCAGTGGTCGGTGCGATCTCCAGGCGGCGGACTTCCACAAGCAACATCGTTTCTGGGCTCCTCAGATTTTGATTGGTGAACGATTCCAGCGCGGCAGGCCACCACCAGCACCTCCCCAGGCAGGTAGGCGGCATGGGCAGCTTAGGACCGGGGAAACACTCTTGTCAAACGCTTTGACGCTCGCATGTCCTGATAGCTCCGTATCGCTACTGGTTGGCATACTGTGGCGGTGACTCAGCGCGACCAGCTAGAGGCGGCTCTGCGGGCGGCCGAGCTAAGGCTGAGCCCGGTGGAGATGGCGGCTCTCCTCCCCGCCTGGCGCCGTTATCGCGACCTGGTTGCGGCTTTCCTGGAGGCAACCGGCGACGGTGTTCTGACCGGGTGAAATTGGACGACGGTAGCCAGGCACCGATTCGCGGCCTGGTCGGGATGATGCGGTCCGGCCGCATCTCCGCGCCGGAGCTGCTCGAGTTCTACCTGGCGCGGATCGCTACCGGCAAAAGCCTTAAAGCCTTCATCACGGTCGACCCGGAGGCTGCCCGAGCCGAAGCCCGACGGGTGGCACGGAGGCGAATGGACAGCGGGTACCGACCGCTGCTCGGAGTCCCACTCGCGGTCAAGGACCTCTTCGCGACCAGGGGGCAGCGGACGACCGGCGGTTCGAAGATCCTGCGAGATTGGCGACCGGCCGCGGACGGGACAGCCGTCGCCAGGCTGCGAGCCGCCGGGGCGGTCGTGGTCGGCAAGGCCAACCTGCACGAGTTCGCCTACGGGGTGACCAACGCTAACCCGTGGTGGGGCGTTGCCCGTAACCCGAGGGATCCCGGGCGAATTCCCGGAGGGTCGAGCGGTGGGTCCGCCATTGCGGTGGCTGCAGGCCTTGCCGCCGCCGGCATCGGCTCGGATACAGGCGGATCGATACGCATTCCCGCGGCCCTCTGCGGTTGCATCGGGCTCAAGCCAACCTACGGCTCGATCCCGCTCGACGGTGTCATCCCCCTGGGATGGTCGCTCGACCACGCCGGCCCGCTGGCCCGAACGATGGATGACGCCCGCCTTCTCTTCGAGGTCATGTCAGGAAGCCGATTGAAGCCGCCGCCGGCCCTTTCCGGGCTCCGCCTGGGGCTGCTTCGAGGTCCCCTGCTCGACCGCGTCGAGGCGGGCGTCAGTGAAAGGGTCGAGGCGGCGATGAGCACCCTGGGCCGAGCCGGTCTGCGACGGCGGGAGGTCCGCATCCCCGAGCTCGACTGGACGGTGGCGATGCAGTTGATCACGCTTCGTGCGGAGGCGAGCGCTCTGCATGCGCGATGGCTTCGGCGCCGGCCGCGCGCCTACGGGACCGACGTCAGGATGAGGCTCCAGCTCGGGTCGCTGGTGTCCGGCACCGAGTACGCCAGCGCCCAGCGGGCCCGGCTTCGCCTCAAGCAAGTCCTGCGGGAGGTCTTTGCGCGGGTGGATGTCCTCGCCCTGCCCACCACCCCCATCGTGGCGCCGCCAATCGGTCAGAGAACGGTGCGCTGGCAGGATGGCGAGGAGCCCGTCGACGGAGCGCTGGTACGACTGACCCAACCCTTTAATCTGGCAGGCGTGCCGGCACTGTCGGTTCCGTGCGGTCTTACGGGGGGTCTGCCCGTCGGGCTGCAGCTGGTCGCCCCCTGGATGGAAGAGTCGCGCCTGCTGGCGGTGGGGGCGCTGGTCGAGTCGCTCGGGCTGAGCGAGAGTTCTAGTAGATGAAGCCGATCAGCGGTACGGTTCCCGGCATGACGTGCCGGTAACTGACCCGACCCCAGCCACCGCCCGGATCGCCGTAGTAGTTCATCTCACTCACAAGCCAGCTGCCATCGCTGTACACCTGCTCGACGTAGGCGACGTGCCCCCAGTAAGGCGATTCCCAGGTGACCATGATGGCTCCCACGCGCGGGGTCGGGCCCTCGGGCCGTCCGTAGGCTCGGGCACGGCCAAACCATTGCCAGGCATTGCCGCCCCAGGAGGCGGGCCGCCGCGAATTGACGTACCAGGTGCACTGACCGAAGGGATAGTAACCGCCACCGGCTGAGTAGACGGGCTGGACGAATAGCGCGCGCTTGCCCGCGTTCACCGTGTGCGCCACAGGCTGCGGTACGGAAGCAGGTTCCGGACCGACGCCGAACGGCACCATCAGGTAATCACCGACCGGCAGGGTCTGCGGATGCCGCAGGAGGTTGAACTCGATGATTGCGTCTGACTCGGTTCGGTACCTGGAGGCGAGTGCGGCGACGGTATCCGTCGCAGCAACTTTGACAAGAACGCCATCGATCGGTGGTACCAGGACCTCCTGCCCCGCGCTCAGCTGGTCCACCAGCTCAGGATTCGACCAGAGAAGCGTATTTACGCTGAGGCCGTACTTACCGGCCACCGCCCGCAGCGAGTCTCCTGCGACCGCCTGGTAATGGACGATATCGCGGTGCTTGTCTGAGCTGGGCGGCGTCACGGGCAGGGCTGGAACGACCATAGCGCCGCTCATCGACCAACCGACCCCGTCCACGGCGCGGCCGAATTGCGCCTGGGCCACGGGGGCACCCGGCAGGTTCCCCCCGGCCAGGGCCGAGGTAGCCCCCACCGGCATGTGCAACATCATCCAGGGCATGGCCGCCGCCATCACCAGGACAGCCGAGTGGGTCGCAAAGCGCGGCGCGGCGTATTTCAGCGACGTCCCCCTTTCCCCTCCCCGAATTGGCCACGCGTCGCGGCCTACATGGAGACAAACTGGCACACCATGCTTGGCTTGCGTCGACGTGGAGGGCTCTCACCGCCTCGTCACCGTCGCGTTACCGCCCGACCGTAACCAAATCCAGATGAGCAGCCTGCGGCGGGTACAACTTACAATGCCGCCATGGCCGTTCCGGCCGATGCCTCGGGCCGTGAGCTGCTCGAGTTAGCGCTCCGTGGTGCCGCCGGGGCGATGCCACAGCCTCCCTTTCCGCAGCTGCTCAACATGCACTTCATAGCGGTCGGCGAAGGCACGGCCACCTTCGAGATGCCGGTGTCCAGCCAGCACTACAACCCCAACGGCGTGGTCCACGGCGGGGCGATCACCTCCCTCGCCGACAGCGCCATGGGCTTCGCGGTCTACAGCACGCTGGCTCCGGGAGAGAATTTCACCACCGCCGAGATCCATATCAACTTCCTCAGACCGGCCACGGTTGAGTCCGGCACCCTGCGCAGTACTGGGAGGGTGATCCATCGCGGACGGCAGGTTGCAGTGGCGCAGGCTGAGGTTACCGACAGCCAGGGTCAGGTGATCGCCTCGGCCAGTTCAACCAACCTGGTCCTGCCGCCGCGCCAGCAAGCCTCCCCGCCACCCGCCTCAGCCACCGAGCTCGTGGCCCCTGCACCAATGCCGGTACCGCTACCGCCAGCAGCGCTGCCGGCAGCCACACCCCCCACCGTCTTCAATGCCCCGCCGTCCCGGCTGGAACATGGCGCCACCAACGCGGTCTCCACACCAACCGGCGAAGCACCGATCGCGCCCGCACCCATGGCCAGAAACAAAGGCCGCATCAGGACATTCGCCGGGGACATCGCGTACCTTCGAAAAGGCCAGGGACCGCCCCTCCTTCTCCTCCACGGCATTCCAACCTCCTCCTACCTCTGGCGCGACGTGATCGATCCGCTGTCCGTCACCTTCGACGTGCTGGCGCCCGATCTGCTCGGCTATGGCGATTCCGACAAGCGGCTGGACGCCGATCTCTCAATCGCCGCGCAGGCCCGCTACATGGTGGCCGTCATGGAATCGCTGGGGATCCACCAGGCCGCAGTCGTGGGCCATGACATCGGGGGCGGCGTAGCGCAGCTGATGGCTGTGGATGAGCCCGACCGGGTGGCGCGTTTGATACTGATCGACAGCATCGCCGACAACAACTGGCCGGTCCCGGACATTGCCCGCTTGAAGGAGCCCGCCTGGGACCAGATCCTGGTCGACCGTGACCTGCGCCCGGGGTTTCGTAAAGGGCTGGAAGACGGCACCACGAGGGAGGGAGTTGTGACCGACGAACTCGTCAACGAGATCGCCCGGCCCTTCTCCGACCAGGGCAGCAGGAGAGCCTACCTGCGCGCGGCGCGGGCGCTCAACAACCGGGATCTGGTGAGCCGGAGCCGGCATATCCAGGACATAACGACACCGACCCTGATCCTCTGGGGAGCGAATGACAGATTCCTCGAACCGCGGTGGGCGCAAACTCTCAAGAACAAGCTGCCCGACGCGACGGTCGAGATCGTCGACCCGGGAGGCCATTTCCTTCCGCTCGACCGGCCCGATGCGGTGTCCAGTGCCATCCTGCGTTTCCTGACCAGCCGCTAGGGGTCAGGCGCGCTCTCAAGAACAAGCTGCCCGACGCGACGGTCGAGATCGTCGACCCGGGGGGCCATTTCCTTCCGCTCGACCGGCCCGATGCGGTGTCGAGTGCCATCCTGCGTTTCCTGACCAGCCGCTAGGGGTCAGGCGCGCCGGGCGAGCAGCGCCTCCACACAGCTGGCAGGGGTTGCCCTCCACTCCGCAAGCCGGATCAGCGGCGTTACCGTGGGCCCGTGGAAATCGTCCCCGCCGGTCGCCACCCATCCATAAGATGTCGCGCGCTCCTGAAATCGTTCCATCGCCGCGGCACTCCGAGGACCGTAGGGATCTTCGGGCACCTGCGGGTAGGTGACCTCGAGGCCAAGAACCCCGGCGCCCGCGCAGGTATGGAAGAGCACTTCGAGGTCATCGACATGGTCGTAGACACCGGGATGAGCCAGCACCGTTACCCCTCCGGCGCTCGCGATCAGCGCCACCGCGTCCTCGAGGGTTAGATCCCGACTGCGTGGTACGTTCGCCCGACCACCCGGTCCCATCTCGCGATAGAGTTCCTCGCGCGCCACGCCCGGATTCGAGGCCTCGACCGCAGCCACGATATGGGGCTTGCCGACATTACCCCGGGCTCTGCCGCGAACCGAATCCCAATCGACCCGGTAACCCAGGCCCGCCAGCCGGCTGACAGTTTCGCGCTTCTGCGCCTCTCTCGCGTCGCTAGCCTCACGCAGGCGCTGACGGAGCTGCCGGTTTTCGAGCTCGAAGGCGTAGCCCAACAGGTGAGCCTGCACGAGGCCGCGCTCGGGCTGGTCCTCGATCGATAGCTCGACCCCCGCGATCATCCGCAGCCCATGCCCGTTCAGGCCCCCGACAGCATCGATGCCGTCCAGGGTGTCGTGGTCGGTAAGCGCGATCACCTCGAATCCCGCCCGGGCATGAGACAGGACCACCTCCCCGGGCGTCAGCTCGCCGTCGCTGAAGGTGGTATGAAGGTGCAGGTTGGCCCGTCCGTCCGGTCTTGCCGCCAATTCATCGACATCTTATGTGGTACCCGGATTCGGCCCCTTTTACGGTTCGTCGTGTTATAACCTGTGCGCGCTTCCATGAGTCCTGATCGCCAGTCCTCCCTGAGCCTGCTCCGCCGAATGGTGGTAGCTCACCTCGATCGACCCCTTTTCGAGGTCATCGACCGCGCCCTGCAGTTCCTGATCGAATCGCTCGACGGGCGTGCGGCCTTCCTCGGACAGGTAGACGAAGGTTCGCTGGAAATCCTCGCCGCGGTCTCGGTTTCGGACAGCCCCCTGCAACGTGGTCTCCGCTTTCCCCTGGAGGACACCTTCCTCAGCTCGCAAGGTCGCAACGGAGCCGTGGTCAACCTTCGCGACGCCAGTAAGCAGGAGCCGTACAAAGCACTGCCGATGCGGCGCCAGCTGGGGATCGTCAGCTACCTGGGGGTCAGCTTCCCGACCGCCTCCACCGAACCGTTCGGCACCATCGGCGTGCTGGGCAAAGGCGCCCGGGTCTTCACCGAGCAAGACGAGGACCTGCTCCAGGTTGTCGCGAGCCTGCTTGCGCCGCGACTCATGGAGGAGAGTCCCAGCGCGACCGGCCGAGCAAAGGCACCGGTGTCGGTGGTTCGCCTCGCTTCTCACGACGTCAGGGAGCCACTCGCCATCCTGCGGGGCTACGCGGATATGTTGACCAACAACGAGGTGCCCCCAGACCAGATGCCGCTCGTGGCTCGAAGGCTCGCGATGCAAACGGAAACACTGATGCGCGTGGCCGACCAGGTACTGCTGCTCTCGCGTCTACCTCTCGAGCTCGCCTTCACCGTGCGGGTCTCGCTCGTCGACGTCGCCCAAACGGCGGCACACCGGATTCGTGAGCGGATGGCCGCGGCCGGAATGCAGCTTCGGCTGCAGTTCGACGCCCATGGAGAGGTATGGGGTGATGTTGCCCTCCTCGAGGCCACTCTCGACGAGATGCTGCACAACGTCATCAAGCATGCTCGCACCGCCACCGTTGTTCAACTCCGCCTGCGGCAGGCAACTGACGAACGCGTCCAGCTGATCGTCAAGGACGACGGCCCCGGCATCAGCGCCGAGCGGCTCGCCGAACTCTTCTCACCGCTGCCCTCAGAGGACGAGCAGCCCGAGCGCGGCCAGGGGCTCGGCGTCTACCTCTTGCGACGGGTGGCTGCGGCGCACGGAGGTCGCGCCTGGGCGAATAGCCTGGAAGGTAAGGGAACCACCTTTTACCTCGAGCTCCCCGCCGCCTCACCCGACGGCGACAGCGTGCGCGCCTCGGTCGGAAGCCAGGCTTCCGCCTGATCAGGCCGCCACGTAAGTCGGCACCCCGGCGCACCAGCCGCTGCGATGAGCCGCCACCGCCGGCGCTGCTGGCCGGGATCGAAGAGTTCAATCAGCAGCAATTCTTCGAGCAGCACGAAACGCTCGAGGGCATCTGGATCAGCGAGCCGGACGCCGTCCGCTATCTCTACCAGGGCATCCTCCAGGTCGGCGTCGGCTTTTACCACTGGCGCAAGGGCAACTGGCATGGGGCGGTGACCAAGTTGCGCCAGGGACTGGAGAAGCTGGACCCATACCGGCCTAGCTGCATGACGATCGACGTCGAGCGCCTGGTACGGGAGACCACCGTGCTCAGGCGACAGCTCGAACTCTCGGGCCGGGACGACCTGCCACCGTTCCCACCGGCGGGGCTGCCGAAGGTTCGCCGGACACAGACAACGGCGTAACCCGGCCGCGACACACCTTACGAATTAGTAGTGGCCGGCGGCCGTTTTTCTTGCTATGAAGAGAATTTTCGGCGCCCTACTCGTGGCGGGCGGGCTGACGCTCTCGACCAGCGTCGCCAGCTTCGCCCAAACGTCTCCGACCGATACGGCCAGGCAGGCGATCACGGCCTGCACGCCGACGCTGACCACTCCGGCGGGCCTGACGGCCAACGCCGCGATCGAGGCTCTTTTCGCAAACGCCGAGGCCGTCAATGCTATTGCGGAAACGGTTGGTGAGGCGAACTTCAAAATCGATGAGCTCGCGGCCGCCAGCACCGATCCGGCAAGTCTGAGCGCCGAACTGACAGCGCTCGTGACCGAAACCTGCCAGGACCTGGCAGCGATTCAGGGCGAGTACAACGCGACCGTCGCAGCCCTGCAGACACCCGCGGTGGTAACCCCGGAGCAGGACAAGCCGGAGGTCCAGAAGCCGGAGCAGGAGAAGCCCGAGGTCGTAATGCCCGAGCAGGAGAAGCCCGAGGTCGTAATGCCTGAGCAGGAGAAGCCGGACGCGCAACAGCAGACCGAGCAGAACCGCGATGGCGGCGGTAACGACTAGGACCCAGTGTGGAAAGAGGGGCGCCACGGGCGCCCCTCTTTTTATTTGCGGTCTACCGCAGCACGCAGCCGCAGTCCGAGAACATCGGCGCCCGTTTGCCACCCTGGGTCACGGTCGTCGATCAATCGGTCGAGCGCACGCAGGGCCGCGGGAGTGTCTAGATCGTCCTCCAGGGCTCGCAAGACCGAGGCCGCTCCCGCACCTCCTGCCCCGCCGGACCCGGGTGTCCGTTCTCGGACATGACGGACCCAATCCGCAGCCGCCACCATCTCCGACTCCGTGTACTCCCAGGGTTCGCGGTAGTGGTGGCGCAGCAGTGTAACCCTGATCGTGTCCGCATCGAAACGTGGCAACAGGTCGCGCACCAGCACCAGGTTGCGCAAAGACTTACTCATCTTCTCCCCCTCGTAGCACAGCATCCCGACATGCATCCAGGTCCGAGCAAAAGGTCGGACTCCGGTCACCGACTCGGATTGAGCGATCTCGCTCTCGTGGTGCGGATAGATCAGGTCAGCGCCGCCTCCGTGGATATCCACCTGCTCCCCGAGATGCTCGAGCGCCATCGCCGAGCATTCGATGTGCCAGCCCGGACGACCACCGCCCCAGGGGCTTTCCCAGCGTGGTTCGTCGGGAGCGCTGACCTGCCAGAGCAGGAAATCGAGCGGATCCTGTTTGCGTGGATCATTGGGGTCGGCCCCGCGATGCGCCGACAGCCGGACCATCTCATCCCGTGGCAGGCGGCTGAGGCGCCCGTAGTCGGTGACGCTGCTGACGCGGAAATATACGTTCCCTTCGCCCACGTAGGCGTGACCCTGGGCCACCAGGCGGCTTACCAGGTCAACGATCCTCCTGATCGTGCCGCTCGCTCGCGGGAAAACGTCAGGCGGTAAAACGTTGAGCGCCGCCATGTCCGACTGGTAGAGCTTCGTCTCGCTGGCCGCCAGCCGGTCCCAGGTGGTGCCCAGTTCGCGTGACCGTTTCATGATGTCATCGTCGACATCGGTGACGTTTTGAACGTAACGAACCGCAAGTCCTAGCGCCCGAAGGGTCCGAATCAGGACATCGAAAGCCACGTAGGTGAAGGCGTGTCCTAGATGGGTCGTGTCGTAGGGCGTTATGCCGCAGACATAGACCCCGAGGGGGCGGTCGCTGACCACCAGCGGCTGCAGGCTCCGCGTTTCCGTATTCCACAGCCGCACCCGGTGAATCTTAAGCGGGCGATCTTCCAAGAAAGCGCCGCCTGACCGCGTTGCACTGGTGTGAAGCCGGAAAGGAAGCTCCCCCTGGAGCAGCTCACGGTGGCGCTGGTTGGAGCGCTGGTGGCGACCAGCCTGGTGGTGCTGGCGCCGTCCCTCGCCGGCCGGCTGCGTCCGGCGCCGTCCCAGCCTTCACCGGCGTCCTCCGCCGAGCCACTGCCTCCGCCGGCGGCAGTCCTCGTTCCCGAGGAACTCGATCGCGACCTCCAGGGCGTCATGATCCTGGTCAACGACCGGACGTTCGGGACCGCCTTCCAGGTCGGTACGAAAGGTTACTTTCTCACTTCCGCCGGCATGGTCGACGGAGCCCAGGGGCTGCGACTGGTGGACAACACGGGCGGCAGCCACCCGGTACGCATCCTCGGTGTCGACGCGACTGCGGGCGTGGCCGAGATCCAGGCAGACGCCGGCGGGACGGCCCTGGCGATGGGCGACTCGGCGACGGTGAAAGTCGGGGATCCTTTGGAAATTCTCGCCAGCGCAAAGGTGGTTAACCTCCGCGCCGCGACCCCGGCAGTGGTGACTACGGCGGATCCTCAAACGATCGGGATCCGCGCCGACGACCTGCCCGGCGAGGTTGGTGGCCCGCTGGTCGGCCCTGGGGGGTCGGTGCTGGGCGTCCTGACGAGACACGGCTCGACGCTTCCGATCAACGCAGTCAAACCTGATCTCGCCCTCTGGAGCGACCGGGCGGGGACGCTTGCGCCGATGGCCGGACTGCCCCCCGACCTGGTGCTCCGCGGAAGTGACGGCACGAGTGCGCCATCCGCTGGTCTGAGCGTCACCTCGATCAGCCCTTCCCGCGCCTCAACGGCGCAAACAACCACGATAACCTTGAATGGGAACGGCTTTCTCGCCGGCCCCACGCTCTCGGTACGCTTCGTCCCTGTGGCGAGTCCAAGCGGCGCCTTTCTCGGCCTCAGCCCAACCCTTGTCAGCCCCTCGGTCATCACCGTCAAGGTTCCGGCTGGCTCACCCGTGCAGGATTATGTTGTCGAGTTGACGAACGGGGACGGCACTACGACCAGCGGGCGAACGGCCTTCACCGTGACCCCATAGACTAGGCCGGTGCGCGAACCGGCCCGCTCCTCTCCATTGCAGCTCGTTATCGCCGCTCTCTTCGTCACCGTGCTGCTCACCTCCAACCTGATCGCCGTCAAGCTGGTGGCCTTCGGACCCTGGACCTTGCCGGCGGCCGTGATCGTTTTTCCGCTCTCCTACCTTTTCGGCGATGTCCTGACCGAGGTTTACGGCTACAGCGCCGCCCGTCGGGTAATCTGGCTCGGGTTCTGCTGCAATTTGATATTCGTCGGCTTCATCGTCGCCGCCGGGGCGCTACCGGGAGCGGCGGGTGCCTGGGATGGTACGGCCCAGTCGGCCTATCAGAGGGTGCTCGGTTTCGCGCCGCGCCTGCTGGCGGCGTCCTTTGCCGCTTACGTTGCTGGGGAGTTCCTGAACGCGTTCATCATGGCGCGCCTGAAAGTCGCCACCCGGGGCCGCTGGCTCTGGAGCCGCACCATCAGCTCGACCCTCGTGGGTCAGGGGATTGACTCTGCGATCTTCATTTCAGGAGCTTTTCTCGGCGTGCTGCCAAGCGGCATCCTGGTCCGGACCATCCTCTTCCAGTGGGCCTTCAAGACGGCATACGAGATCCTGGCAACGCCAGTCACCTACGCCGTCGTCAGCTTCCTCAAGAGGCGTGAGTCAGAGGACGCATATGACCTCGGCACCGATTTCAACCCCTTCAGCCTCGCCCGCTGAGTCGTAGGATGAAGCCATGAAATACGGCGCAAAGATGATTGCCGAATCAACGCTGGAGGCGGTCGAAAACAGCAATCCGGAGCGCGACTACGAGATCCATTTCACGATCCCGGAGTTCACCTGCCTCTGCCCGCGCTCCAACTTTCCCGATTTCGCGACTATCGATGTTCGCTTCATCCCGGACCGGAAGCTGGTGGAGTTGAAATCACTGAAGCTCTACATCAACCAGTTCCGCGACCAGGAGATGTTCCACGAGGCCGCCATCAACCGGATTCTCGACGACCTGGTGGTGCTGATTCAGCCCCGTTGGATGGAGGTTGTCGGCGACTTCAACGTGCGCGGAAACATCAAGACCGTAATCACGGCAAGGCACGTGGCCAAGGACTATTCACCCAATGGCCGCGCATAAGTACGTAACCTCGGCCAGTGCCTCGTAAGATCCCGGCCGAGCACTGGAAGGACGAGCCCGACAAACACGACTACGACGCGGCCGAGGACTACCTGAGCCTGCTCGTGCCGGCGACGGACGCCAGAAAACTGGCACGCCGCCTCCGGGCAGCGCCCTTGGTGCGCCGGAAAGCGAAGGACCTGCTTCGCGCCAGCCAGTTACCGGTGCTGGCGCCCGAAAACACGCATATCGTCGACGACTTGAAGAAAGTGAAGGCCGGGGAGCAGCTCTCCCCCGTGCTCATCGTGCGCGGTCAGCTCCGCGGTGCCGTGCCGCTGACGATTGCAGACGGCTACCACAGGATCTGCGCCAGCTACCACCTGGACGAAGACGCCGATATCCCCTGCCGGGTCGTCGACATGGCCAGGGCTTGAGTAACGGCCGTGAGCGCTGGCCGCCGGCGCCGGGCGATGCCCCAGCCATAGAAATCATCTATGAATACAATTAATCAGGTTTTGCACCGTTTCCCACCCCGGTCCAGGAGTTCCCAGTATGAAAGTTGAGCAGCGTGCGACCGAACGCCAATCCGGCGAAGCTCTCTCGGACAGGGCTACGCTGCTGTCGCTCTACCGGGAGATGCTCCTGATCCGGCGATTCGAGGAAAAGACCGCCGAGATGTACCAGATGGCCAAAATCGGAGGCTTCTGTCACCTCAACATTGGCGAGGAAGCCGCCATCGTCGGCGCCATCTCGGCGCTGCGGCCCCAGGACTACATCTACAGCAACTACCGCGAGCACGGCCACGCGCTCGCCAAAGGCGTCGATGCGAAAGCCGTGATGGCGGAGCTATTCGGCAAGGAGACGGGCACCTCGCACGGTCGCGGTGGCTCCATGCACCTGTTCAGCCAGGAGCATCGGTTCTACGGCGGCTATGCCATCGTCGGCCAGGCGTTGCCGCTGGCCTGCGGCACCGCCTATGCGATCAATTACAAGGACAAGGCCGAGGTCGTCATGAGCATCTTCGGGGATGGCGCGACCAACATCGGTGCCTTCCACGAATCACTCAACGTCGCCAAGCTCTGGCACCTTCCGATCGTCTTCGTCTGTATCAACAACCAGTACGGCATGGGCACGTCGGTCAAGCGGGCCTCCGCCGTGACCGAGATCTGGAAGAAGGCCTGCGCCTACGACATGACCGGCGAGAACGTGGACGGCATGGACGTAATCGCGGTTCGCAGGGTCGCCGACCGGCTGGTTGCGCAGGCCCGCGAGAAGCGCGAGCCGAGCCTGCTCGAGTGTGTGACCTATCGCTATCGCGGTCACTCCATGTCGGACCCAGACACATATCGAGGCAAGGACGAGATCAAGCAGTGGCAGGGGCGGGATGCCATCCTGGGCCTCGGCGATCACCTTCAAAAGCAGAAGATGGCCAGCGCCAACGAGCTGCAGAAGATCGATGAGGCGATCACGAGCGAGGTCGAGACGGCGGTCAAGTTCGCCGACGAGAGTCCGGAGCCGGACCTGAAGGACCTCTACCGGGACGTCTACGCCGAGGAGGTGGGCTGATGCCCGTCCTGGCAATGCGTGATGCTCTCAACCAGGCACTTCGCGAGGAGATGACCCGTGACGGGGACGTCTTCCTCCTCGGCGAGGACATCGGACTCTACGACGGCTCTTTCAAGGTAACCAGGGGCCTGTTCAAAGAATTCGGTGAGAAGCGCGTGCTCGACACGCCCATCGCCGAAGAGATCATCATCGGGACCGCCATCGGCGCGGCCATGGCGGGATTACGGCCCGTGGCCGAGATGATGACGGTCAACTTCATCATGGTGGCGATGGACCAGGTGGTCAACGCCGCGGCCCATATCCGCTACATGTTTGGCGGCGGCACCAGAGTACCGATCGTCATCCGCACCCCGGGCGGAGGCGGCCATCAGCTCGGCGCCCAGCACTCGCACAGCCATGAGAACTGGTTCGCACACGTCCCCGGGTTGAAGGTTGTGGCTCCGGGCACACCCGCCGACGCGAAGGGAATGTTGAAGGCGGCTATCCGGGACGACAACCCGGTGATGTTCATCGAGAACGAGGGCACCTACGCGGTCAAGGGCGAGGTGCCCGACGGCGAGTACCTGACGCCGTTGGACAAGAACGAGGTAAAGCGCGAGGGCCACGACATCACCATCTGCGCCCACTCGAGAATGCTGATCGTGGCGATGGAAGCTGCCGCCGAGCTGGAGAAGGAAGGCATCAGTGCCGAGGTCGTCGACATGCGAGCCTTGCGTCCGCTGGACATGACCCCGGTGATCGAGTCCGTCAAGAAGACCAGCCGGGTGATCACGGTTGAGGAAGGCTGGCGCAGCTTCGGGGTCGGCAGCGAGATCGCGGCCCGCGTCTACGAAGAGGCCTTCGATTACCTCGACGCACCGGTGGCGCGGATTGGCGCAGCCGAGGTGCCAACGCCCTACAACAAGCGGTTGGAGAAGATCGCATTTCCGGCGCGGGCCGACGTCGTCGTCACGGCTCGGGCGCTGCTGGGCAAGAACTAGGGGGTCCGGATGGCCAACGTCCAGATGCCGCGACTGTCCGATTCGATGGAGACCGGCAGGATAATCCACTGGCTCAAGAAGGAAGGCGACGACGTCGTCAAGGGCGAGCCGCTGGTCGAGATCGAGAGCGACAAGGCCAACATCGAGGTCGAGGCCTATGCCTCCGGCAAGCTCAGCAAGATCCTGGTAAAGGAGGGCGACAGCGCGCCGATCGGCGCCGTCATCGCCGAGATCGGTGGCGCCGCTTCCACGGCCCAAAAGTCGGACTCAGGCCCGGCCCAGGCCGAGGCGCCAAAGCCACTGGCGACCAACCCGGAAGCGCACGTCAGGCAGGCCGAGAAGGCGGCGGCGGTCCCCGCTCGGGTGGCTCCCGCTGCCCACGAGGAAGGCGGAGGCGAGCAGTATCCACAGGGGGGCACCGATGACCGGACCGAGGTGGGTGCTGCAGCACAGGCGGCTCTGAACCTCATCCGACGTCCCGCCGGGCAGAGCAACGGTGAGCGGCAGAAGATCTCGCCCGTCGCCCGCCGGATCGCGGAAGAACAGGGCGTGGAATTGAGTTCCGTCAGGGGCACCGGCCCGGGCGGCCGGATCTTAAAGGAAGACGTCGAAGCGGCGGCGGCGGCCGGTAAGTCGGGCCGCAGCGGTGCTGCCGCAGTCACGACCGCGCCGGCCGGCGCGCCCGCAGTTTCCCGGCCGACGGGCGAGTCAGAAATAGTCGAGCTCTCCAAGATGCAGACGACGGTTGCCATGCGCCTCGCACAGAGCAAATTTTCCGCGCCGCATTTTTATGTGACCTCGGAGATTGCGATGGACGACGCGGTCCGCCTTCGCCAGATGTTCAACGAGGCGGTCGACCGAGCCGAGGCGATCAGCGTCAACGACCTGGTGGTGAAGGCGGTGGCGCTCGCTCTGACAAAGTTTCCCGAGGTCAACGCCTCCTGGGCCGACGGACGGATCGAGCGCAAACGGGACATCAACATCGGCATCGCGGTCGGGTTGGCCGACGGCCTGATAGTGCCCGTGGTGCGAAATGCCGACCGCAAACCACTGAAGCAGATCGCGCTCGAAGCACGCCAGTTGATCGAACGCGCCAAGGCAAAGAAGGCCGGAGCGCAGGACTACCAGGGAAACACCTTCACGGTTTCCAACCTGGGCATGTACGACGTCGACCAGTTCACGGCCATCATCAACCCACCCGACTCGGCGATTCTCGCCGTCGGATCGATCGAGGACAAAGCAGTCGTGAAAGATGGCCACGTGGTCGCCGGCAAGAGGATGCGTGTCACCCTCTCAGTCGACCATCGTGTCTTCTACGGCGTGACCGCGGCTCAGTTCCTGCAGGAGGTCAAGCGCCTCTTGCAGAGCCCGATGGCGCTCGTCCTCTAAACTACCCGAGGTTGCCCGCGGCCCTGAGTTCTCGTGCCCTTTTCTCCACTCTCGTCTGCGCCGCTGGGGTCTGGCTGACGTCGTGCTCGGCTTCACAGCCGGCGGCATCGAAGCTGGCCAGGGAGGCCGAAGAGCTACCCCCACCTTTAGCCACCGCTGATAGGTCGGCAACACCCGCCGCCTCTCCAATGCCCGGAGTACTGCCCGGCAACATGCTGATCGCAGACCGCGCCAACAATCGAGTAATAGAGGTGACGCCCGACCATAAGGTGGTCTGGGAGTTTCCGCGGCCCGGCGACCTTCAGCCTGGACAGCATTTCCGCTGGCCCGACGATGCCTTCTACGCACCCGATGGCAGGTCGATCATCGTGAATGAAGAGGAATCGCACGCCATCGTTCTGATTGATTACGGGACGCGCCGCATCGTCTGGCAGTACGGCGTCTCGGAACATCATGGCTCGGCAAGGGGCTATCTCAACGGTCCGGACGACGCCTACATGTGGCCGGACGGCAGCATCAGCGTGGCGGACATACGCAACTGCCGCGTGCTCCTGCTCGACCCCGCGACAAAGACGATCAGGGCGCAACTCGGCAAAACCGGCGACTGCAGCCATCATCCGCCGAGGACGTTCGGTCTGCCCAACGGCGACACCCCGCTCCCCAACGGCGACGTGCTGGTCACGGAAATCGCAGGCGACTGGGTGAGCGACGTGAGCTGGGATGGATCGCTGCGCTGGACGGTACGGGCACCGGGCATTCACTACCCGTCCGACGCCCAGATGCTGGCGGACGGAAACATCCTGCTGGTCGACTATTCGAGACCCGGCCAGATCCTGATCATGACCCCACAGGGAAAGGTCGTCTGGAGATATGGGCCAAAGTCCGGTGCGGGCAGGCTGGACCATCCCTCCCTGGCCATCCAGATGAGCAACGGCCTGATCGCCCTGAATGATGACTTCCGAAACCGTGTGATCGTGGTCGATCCTGCGACCAACAGCATCGTCTGGCAGTACGGCGTCACCGACCGTCGCGGCCGCGCCGCCGGCCTGCTCTACGTTCCCGACGGCCTGGATATCAAACCCGCGGGATGGGGCGCTACGTAGCTCGGCCGGGGCGTGTCCGGTTCGGTCCCCCTCATTCAGCGTAGGTTCAGCCTGCTGCGAGACGATGGAGAGAAGAGGCCTCTCCGATGCAAAGTGGACCGATGCTGGGCGTCCGGCGGCTCGTGCTCGATGCACGCACCTTGAGCCGACGCAGCCTCTTTGCCCTCCTCGGCTTCGGCGCCTTTGGGCTGGCGTCCGCAGGGGCGCTGGTCGAGGCGGTACGTTTCATCTACCCGAACGCCACCTACGAGGTCCCCTCCGCTTTCAAGGTCGGCCCGCCATCCGAATACGCTGTCGGCTCTACCACCGTCCTCACAGATCAGAGGGTCGTCATCAATCGGGACCGAGACGGCTTCTACGCCTTCAACCTGATCTGCACCCACCTGGGTTGCACACCCCGCTGGTTCACCGACGTCACCTCCGATCTCGTGGCCGGGGGAATACGTGGAATCCGCGACCCACAGACCGACCAGTTGGCCACGCCGGCGAACCCGATATTGCCGGGCTTCAAATGCCCCTGTCATGGCAGCCGTTATTTCCGCGACTCGGTCAATTTTTACGGCCCTGCGCCACGCCCGATGGACCATATCTCGATCACGGTGGCCCCTGATGGCCGCCTGCTCATCGACCGATCGAATTTCGTAGGCCTCGGATACCGGCTGCGCGTCTGAGCCGTCAGCGCCGCAGCCTGGCGCCGGCCTGGCCGGTGATGGACGGCAGGCGCTCCGTGCCGGGCAGGAAGTAATCAGCCCCCAGCCGGTCGAGCCCGGCCGGGGGCTGAAACCACCGCTTGGGAGTGCCCTGAAGCGCCTCCAGCATGAACATGTGCCAGATCGGTGCCGCGCCGACGATTCCGGTCGAGTAGTGTGCCATCGTCTGGTTATCGGGGTTGCCTACCCAGACCGCGGTGGCCAGCGTCGGGGTGTAGCCGACAGTCCAGTTGTCGCGGAAGTTTTCCGTCGTCCCCGTCTTGGCCGCCACCTGCCGCCCAGGCAGGGTGAGCGCCCCCCCGCAACCGAACTCGAGACAGCGGTTGCGATCGTCCGAGAGCATGGCGCCCATGATGAAGGCGGTCGGCGGGCTCACCACCTGGGCGGCATTGCTCTGGACCTCATAGGTGTAGAGCGGCCGGCCCGCGGCGTCCGTCACTCTCAAAACGGCGGCCGGGCGATGCCGCACGCCCAGGTCCGCCAGGGTCGCAGCGCCGGTCGCCATGTCGAGCACCGAGACTGGATAGCCGCCCAGCGTCAAACTCATTCCGTAGGAACCGGCGGGTTGGGTGAGGCTCGTAACCCCCATGCTCCGGGCTTCTTCGACGACCTGGCTGATCCCGGTCTTCAACTCCACCTTCAAGGCCGGGATGTTGAGCGAGTTGCCCAGGGCCAGCTCGGCCGGCACCATGCCGTGGAAGCGGCGGTCGTAGTTGTGAGGGACGTAGGGCTGCCGCCCATCAGGCCCGCCACCCGAAGGGAAGGCAAGCGGAGCGTCCAGGATGGGGGTGACCATGTTGACCACTCGCTGCTCGATCGCCGCGGTGTAGGTGAAGAGCTTGAATGCCGAGCCTGGCTGGCGGGGCAGCAGAGCCATATCCATTTGCCCGCCGGGTTGCGCATAATCGGCGCCACCAACCAGCGCCAGGACTTCGCCACTGCGCGGGTCCAGGCTCACCAGGGAGCCATCGTGGAATCCATAGTAGGAGCCGGCGCGGGCAACCTGTTGCCGGACCGCCGCCTCGGCCTTCTGCTGCAGGCCCAGGTCGAGGCTCGTGTAGACACGGTAGCCCTTTCCGGCGGCCGGATCCAACTGCAGTGACTGGCGCATCACCTGCTCGACAAAGTCGACGAAATGGGGCGCCTGCTCCATGTTCTGTTGGGGGAAAATCGAGAGGGGTGCGGTGGCGGCCGCGCTGGATTGCTCCGGAGTGATGTTGCGCTGCGAGACCATCGCCTGCAGCACTTCCCGCTGGCGGCGCTTCGCCTGCCGCGGATGCAGCACCGGGCTGTTGGCGGTGGGCGCCTGTGGCAGCCCGGCGAGCATGGCCGCCTGCGACAGGGTCAGGTCGCGCGCGCTGGTGTCGAAATAAGTCTCGGCGGCGGCCTCCGCACCGTAGGCCTGGTCGCCGTAGTAGATGGTGTTCATGTAAAGGTCAAGGATCTCGCTCTTCGAGTCGTGCGCTGTCATCGCGAGGGCCAGCATCGCCTCCCTCAGCTTGCGCTGAAAAGTGTCGGGTGGACGCGGACCGATGAAGAGTTGCTTGACCAGTTGCTGGGTAATGGTGCTCCCGCCTTCGACGATTCGGCGATCGGTGAAGTCGGTCACGGCGGCGCGGAGGATGCCGCCGATGTCGATCCCGGGGTTGTGGTAGAAGCTGCGGTCCTCAATGGCGATGGTTGCCCTGGTCAAGAGCGGGGAGATTCGGCTGAGCGGCACCACGATGCGATGATTGCCGCCCTCGCCTATATCGGCGAGCAGGCTGCCCTTCCGGTCGTAGATCAGCGTGTCTTGCGGAAGCCGACTGGCCGAAATCCCGCCTATCGAGGGCAGCCCGCCCGCGCCGTCGAAGGCGGCAGCCGGCACGACCACGATGACCAGCATGACGGCGACGAGCGGGATCGTCAGTAAGACCCGGATCAGGGCGATCCGCTTGCGTTTCCGCCGCAGCGACCGGCGCCGGCAGCGCGCGGCCGGATTCACGCCGCCCGCGGTTGGCCGGCCGCCGGCCTACCCGCTCGCCCGGACGTTGGCCCCACCTGCGGCCTCGCCACTGGCCAGTTGAGCGGAACCATGCCAGAAGGATCGCCCCGTTGCCTGAAGGGGGGCTGAAGGCGGGCGGCATGGGTCAGCGCGCGCCGGGCCGCGAAGCGGCAAAATAGGGCCTGATGTCCCCACCTGACCATGCCCGAGACCACCTGGCAAATGAGCGAACGCTTCTGGCCTGGGTCCGTACGGGTGTGACCCTTATGGGATTGGGTTTCGTGGTCGCCCGTTTCAGCTATTTCCTGCGCACGCTCGCGGCTGAAAGCCATAAGAGCGCTCCGCCTGGAACCGGCGGCGGCACGCTACTTGGCCTTCTGATCGTGGTGGGGGGCGGGGCGATGATCGGGCTCGCGCTGGCGCGCTTCCTCACCGCTCGCAGTCAGATCGAGCGTGGCGAGTATCGATCCGGTGTTCTGGCCCTGGTGCTGATCGGCGGAATCTCGATCGTCGCAGCGCTGGTGCTTGCGATTTATATCGGGCTGACCAATCGAACGGTCTGACGCGCCATCAGGCGGCCGGGCGACAAGGAAGCCGGCGGATGGTCATCAGGACCGTCGATAGTGGCTCTCCTTTCTGCAGGAAAGCGTCGACACCCACGGCGAGCGCCCGCTGGCGGCATTGCGGGCTTCGGTCGCCGGTGAGCATTACAACCACTGTCCGAGGAGCCTGGCGTCGTACCAGGGCGGTGACGGTCGCTCCGTCGCCGTCCGGAAGGCGGTAGTCGGTGATCACCAGGTCAGGCCGGGCATCGCGCGCGCTGGCGGCGGCCTCCGCAACGGTGGAGACCCGGCCGACCGGGATCAGGTCCGGCTGGAGCTCGAGATAAAGCTCGAGGAGCCTGGCGTACTCGGGGTCGTCCTCGACGATCAAAATGCGACGGCAGGGCGGGGGCTGCGGCTGGTCAGTCGCGAGCTTGGAACTCGAGAAGATCATCATGACGCAGATTCTGGGACGTCGGGCTGAACCCAGCCTAAAGCCGCCAGGAAGATTTGTTCAGCGTCTGTTCAGGAAAGGTCAGGGAAACTGTACCCATGCGAGTGCTGCTGGTCGAAGACGACCATCGCCTGTCGCAGAGTCTGGCGCGGGGACTCGAGGACGCCGGCTTTTCGGTAGACGCTGTCTACGACGGCGATGAAGGGCTGGCCGCCGCTCTCGCGATGCCGTACGACGCGCTCATCCTCGACATCATGCTCCCCGGTCTGGACGGCCTGCAGGTCAGTCGGCAACTGCGCGCCCGCAGGGTGCACACGCCCATCCTGATGCTGACGGCGCGCGACGCCGTCGACGACCGCGTAGGGGGACTGGAGGCGGGTGCGGACGACTATCTATCCAAACCGTTCGCGCTCCGCGAACTGGTGGCGCGCATCCGCGCCCTCGCCCGGCGACACCTGCCGGATCGCGCCGCCATCTTGCGCGCCGGACCGATCGTCATCGATACGGGCGCCCGCGAGCTGCGTGTCCGCGGCAAGCCTATCTCGCTGACTGCGAAGGAGTTCGCCATTCTCGAGTACTTCCTGCTCCATCCGCGGCAGGTGCTGAGCCAGACTCAAATCCTGGAGCATGCCTGGCACTATGACTTCGAAGGCGGGCGTAACCTGGTCGAAGTCTACGTCGGCCGGATTCGCCGGAAGCTGACCGCCGCGGGATCCCCCGATCCGCTGCTAACACTGCGGGGCGCCGGATACCGTTTTGAGCCGCCCAAATGCGACGATACCTGACGAGCACCCGCAGCCGGCTGACCGCGCTTGCGGTTGTTCTGCTGGCAATCGCGGTGATCATCGCCGGGGGCGCGCTGCAGATCGCTTTTACCCTCACCGAGACCGGGGAATCCGATTCCGCGTTGGCGTCCCAGGCAGGCCTGATCGCCGCAGCGCTGGGCACTGGACCTGACGGCCAGCCCACCCTCGGTCCCAGCGGCGCTGGCGGTGAGACGCAGACCGGGGTAGCCGTCCATGCGGCGCTCGTCAGCCCGCAAGGGGCGGTGATTCGTCCCGCAGCGCCACTCGTTTCGGACAGTGACCTCGAGCAGATGGCGGCGCGGGTGCGGTCCCTCGGCCAACCCACCTGGGTGGACGTGGCCGGCACGAACGGCGCCCTGCGACGGGCTTACGCCGAACCCCTCGGGCGACCGGCGTCGAGCGCCTCCGTGCTGGTGGTCAGCCGCTCCTTGCGGGAGTTACAGGCGGCGGACGAGCGCGACCTGCTGATGCTCATCCTCTTTTCCGGGCTGGTCGTGCTGGGGGGCGGGATGCTCGCCTACTGGCTGGCGGGACGCATCCTCCAGCCTGTAAGCCGGATCGCCGAGCTGGCCAGAACGCTGAGCGAGCGAGATCTGCACCGGAGGGTGGACACCCCGATGCCCCGCGATGAGCTGGGTGACCTGGTCGAAACCTTCAACGAGATGCTCGATCGGCTGGAGGACTCGTTCGAGAGCCTGCGCCGCTTCACCGCCGATGCCTCGCACGAGCTGCGCGCTCCGCTCGCCCTGATGCAAACCGAGATCGAAGTCGCGCTGGGCAGGGCCCGAATGGAACCGCGCGATTATCGGCGCAGCCTGATATCGCTCGCCGCGGAGGTGCGCCACCTAACCCGGATCGTCGACCAGCTCCTTATCCTGGCCCGGGCGGATGCGGGTGCCCTCCATCCGGTGGCGGAGGCGATGGATGTCGCCGATTTCCTCCATGAGGCGGTAGCCCGCTGGCTGGTGCGGGCACGTGAGCGCAACCTCCGGCTCGCGGTCGACGCCCCGGATTCCGGCGTCATCATCGCCGACCCCGACCTGATTCGCAGGGTCGTAGACAACTTGCTAGACAATGCGATTCGTCATGCACCCGCAGGAGGACGAGTGAGCCTGCGTGCCGTCGAAACCGGCACCGGCTGGGAGTTCCAGGTCGACGACAACGGGCCGGGCATTCCGGCCGACCTCCGCGACCATCTGTTCAGGCCGTTCGTTCGCGGCGACAGCGCCCGTTCCCGGTCCGAGGGCGGCGCAGGGCTCGGCCTTGCGCTCAGCGCGGCGATCGCTACGGCTTCCGGCGGGAGCCTGAGCCTGATCAACCGGGATGGGCCCGGGGCCTGCTTCAGCCTGGTCCTGCCGGAAAAATTCGACGGCTCCTCAGGCGGAGCCGGATTCCGGCCGCCTCCGGCCCGAGCCGCCTCTTCTCGAATCGTTTAGCAGGCGTTTATCTTATGGCGCTAGCCTCCGACCTGACGCTGACCTACTTCGGGCGTGTCCCTCTCCGAAAAGGGCCGAACCCCCGGCCCTTTTCCTTTAGCCGCGAGGTCCGACCCGACCCGGAGCTTGCACGCCGCCAAACCAGTAAGCTCCGGCCTCTTTGTTTAAGAAGCGAGCGTCGGCGCCTCGATAGTGAGCTGCCGGTTGAAGTCGTGGAGGTCGACTGTTATGTGCGCGGTCAAATGCACCATTGAACCGGCCGGCAGGCTGAGGACTGGAGCCTTGGTGGTTGCGCTTCTGGCCTTCAGAGCGCCGACCAACTGGGAAAGGTCGGCGGTGAAGTCGGCGTCGTAGCTCAGCCGGCGCACCAGGTGGTCGCTGCTACCTGTCCAGACATCTGCCGTGAGGGTGGCGCTCTGGAGAACCGTTTGCAGAGCGCTCATCGCCGCCGAGTTGGTGGTGGTATGCCCTGCCGAAATCGCGGCCAGTAGCTTAGCCAGGTCTGGCACGACGCGGTAGTGATCGACCGTTACGCCGTTTATCGTTGAATTGGTGTCGGTGACGTCGGTAACGGAGCTGGCGGTATCGAGGATGGTCTGGTACGACAGCCGCCTGCCGGTCTTGCTCTCAGTGATCCTGGCCTCTCGCTTCAGAAGCTGCCACTTAGACGTCATCGGGTCCTTGTAATAGAGCTTGCCACCCACGGCGATCACTTCGGTGTTGAGCGTGAGGCCGCCCAGCGTGGCGCTGATCGTGGCCTGCAACTGATCCGGCTTCTGGGCGGCGCCGCTGACCTTCAGGGTCACGGTCATGTCGCTGGTCAGGATGCCCGCCTGCGCTCCGCCTTTTGCCCGAAGCTGGTCAACTAGGGCTTGCGGCAGGGTCACGTGCACCGTGCCGTTGACGTCGAACCTTGCCGAGCGCAGCTTGCTCATCGCGGTGCCGCTCGAGGTCAGAGACTGTTGCGGGGTCTGTGACTTCGTTGCCCCGGGGGCGCTAACCCCGGCACAGGCGGACAAAAGCCCGGCGGCGAGCGCCGCGGCGAGCAGGCGTTTCATGACTCTCACGAGTAATATGCACCGCCGGCCGCCAGAATGTGACATTCGACCTGCACGATGGCCACGGTGCGACCGCGGCACGTCGACCCCTATCGTGGCAGCATGGCGATTGCGCTCGACGCCGATCTCGCTGTCATCGGCGCCGGGCCGGCCGGCGCCACCACCGCCCTCTTTGCGGCACGGCTGGGGCACAAGGTCGTCGTCCTCGACCGCGCGCGTTTCCCCCGGGATAAGCCCTGCGGCGAAGGCCTCATGCCGATCGGACGGGCGCTCCTCATGGAACTCGGCCTCGAAGCTGGCGCCGTCGCCGCCGGCGCGCCGTCATTTCGAGGAATCCAGTTTGGCCTGGTCGGCACCGCCCCGACGGTGGTCCCGTTTCCAGCGCAACCCTACGGGGGTGAGGGGCTCGGGGTCCGGCGGGTCGACTTCGATGCGCTCCTGGCGGAAGCGCTTGTGGCACATCCCCTGATCGAGTTCTGCCAGGAAACGGCCGTCCGGGCGGTTAAGACCGCCCCCGGCCGCACGCCGAGTGTCACAACCACCGCTGGCGAACTGCGACCCCGCTGGGTCGCCGTGGCCGACGGCCTGCGATCCGGCATTCGCCACCGGCTCGGCTGGACGATCGGACCGCGGGCGCCCCATCGCTATGGCGTGGTGTCCCACTGGAGGGTCGATGGGCCGGTGGACCCGTGGGTGCGGATCACGATCGATCGCGGACTCGAGGTCTACGAGGGACCGGTGGCCGGAAGCCATCGGCTGGTTGCCTTGCTCTGCTCCCAGGACCGGATGCGCGAATTTGCCGGCCGGCTCGAGGCCCGGTATCGTGAGATCGTCCTCGCCCTTCGGCCCGAGCTCCACCTGGCCGAACCGAGTGGTGCGGTCACCGCCGTCGGGCCCTTTCGATACCGGGCGAAGACCGTCGCCCGGGACGGTGTCTACCTGGTCGGCGATGCTGCCGGCTTCACCGATCCAATAAGCGGAGAAGGCCTTGCCTCGGGGATGCGTCAGGCCCGGGCACTGGCCGACGCGCTCGGCGAGCCGGCCGCCGAGCGGAATTACCGGCTTGCGCACCGGCGGCTGACGCGAGACCCGCGACGGGTGGCGGAATTGTTGGTCTTTTTCAGCCGAAGTCCCGCTCGCGTTGAACGGGGCCTACGCGGGCTCCGCCACGCCCCCAACGCCCTGACTAATCTGCTTGGCGCGAACTTCGGCTACTGGGGACTATCCCGGGTCACACCGCGCGAATGGGTGGCCCTCCTCAGCGGCTGGTGAGGCGAGGGATGAAGCGGGGCTTGCCGGCCATGCGGCGCCGGTAGTCAGGCACGGTCATCAGCAGCGCCTCCTCCTCCCGAATTCGTCGCGACAGAAGCCAGCCGTTGACCAGGCTGAGTGAGACCGCCGAGCAGTAGGCGCCGCCGAGCAGCGGAAGGCCGCCAAATTCCAGCCCAAGCGCGAGATAGTTGGGGTGTCGGATGAATCGGTAGGGGCCGCGGTCGACCACCGAGAGGTCGGCCGGAACCAGCGCCCGCGCCGTCCAGGCGTGACCCAGGCTGGCCAGCACGCTGACCCGTAAGGCCAGTCCGCCAAGCGCACCAAGCCAACCGGTGGCGATCACGACGCGAGGGACGTGTTGCCGTCGCCGAAGAAAGTGCTCGAGCGCCGGCAGCGAAAAGAGCCCGACATTGGTCAGCACGATCCATTTGAAGGACGAGCCGGCTGCGCGCGGTACGGCAGCATCATGACGCCTAATTTGGCGTTCGTTTCGAGCTGAGTAGCCGAGCTCGATCAGCCGCTGGCTACCAAAGGCGGCGAGCAGGGCCAGGTATCGGCCGGAGCTCATGCCTGGGACCGCAGGAGGGCGAGCTCGATGGAGAGGCCCGGCCCAAAGGCGATCGCCAGCGCGCGGCTCTGCGGCGCGGGCGGCGCGAGCTTGGAGAGCACGAAGAATATCCCAGCGCTGGAGGCATTGCCATACTGGGCGAAGACGGCGCGCGAAACGGCGAGGGCGTCAGGCTCGAGTGCCAGGGCAGCTTCGATGGCCTCGAAGATTCGCGGGCCGCCCGGGTGCGCCGCCAGGATGTCGATGTCCGATCGGCGCAGACCGTTTTGCGCCAGAAATGCGTCGACGGCCGGACCGAGGCGTGCTTCGATAACGACCGGAAGATGCCGGCTGAGCACGACGCGCAGGCCGCCGTCCCGCAACTCGAAGCCGAGCTGCCGTGCGGCTTCCGGGATGAGCATGGTTCCGGTTCGCTCCACCGTCCAGTGTTTCCCTTCGGCCCCGGTCCGTAGTATCGCGGCCCCGGCCCCGTCACCGAAAACCATTGCGGCCGCGAGGTTGTCAAGCGAGCGATCGTCAGGCTGAAATGTGAGCGACGGCAGCTCGACCGCAAAGAGCAAAACGGAACGGTCGGGATAAGCGCGAAGATAATCCGCTGCCCGGGCCAGGCCCGCCACGCCACCGCCGCATCCAAGCTCCGTGATCGGAAGGCGCGCCACATCCGGCCGCAAGCCGAGGATCGGGATCAGCTCGGCGTCAAGCGACGGAAGCACAAACCCGGTACAGGAAACGCCGATGACGAGGCCGACGCTGTCGCGGTCGATCCCGGAGCGTTCGAGGACATCGCAGGTCACCTGTCGGGCCAGGATCCGGGCGTGCCGGAGGTAGGCATCCGTCTGCTCCGACACGCTACGCGGCGCCATGACGCAGGCAAGCGGTTGCGCGAAATAGCGAATCCCGGCCTGACCGGGCGCGGGCGCGTGCAGACCGCGACCGCGAAGCCGGCCCATGGCCTGCGAAATCTCTTCGGTGGTCACTCGAACCGTGGGTACGGCGGTCGCGACGGCCGCGATCCGCGCTTCGCCCGCCACGACATCCATACTGTCAGTTCGTCGTCGAGCGATGCGTTGGATCACTCTCCAGTGATTACGGTCGACGGTTGCCCCCTTATCAGAAGCCGCGCGTCAGACGCCAGCCGAGATCTGGACCATTTATTGGCGTGACTGTCACCAGCGGGATCTCAGCACGATGACCGGTCGTCTCCACGAGCAGGGAGCCGACCCGCGAGCCGGCAGGCAGCGTGCCTGGCAGCTGCGTAAGCATTACCCGTTTAGTGATCGTAGTGCCGTCTTCCAGCAGCCAGGAAACCGGGCTCGCGGCGACGACGGTGCCGGCCTCGCCCCAGGCGGTCTGGTAGTGACCTACAACGTCACCGCGCGCGGTGACGTTGCGCAGATGAAGCGCTGGCGCCAGTGCCCTGATCAAGGCGGTCGTGGTGGCAAAGGCCCCAGGAAGCTGATTCGGCTGGCCTATCACGGCACCGTAGACGCGAACGGGCTGGCCGTCGACTTTCAAATCCGCCGCCATGATAAAGCAGCCGCCGGCCTGATCGGTATTCCCCGTCTTCACTCCGATGATGCCGTCCTGTCCGAGCAATGTGTCAAGGTTCTTGATCACGCCGACGACGGGCAGGGTTGCCTGTTTTTCTGCAACCACACTGGCAAAAGCGGGCAACGCCATGGCGATCCTGGCGAGCTTGATCAGGTCTGATGGGATGCTGACGGTCAGCGGTGAAAAACCGCTCGCGTCGGCGTAGTGCGTAGCTGTCATCCCGAGGGCTGTCGCTCGCGAGTTCATGGACGTAATGAAGGCCGGCACCGTTCCTGATACCCAGTTGGCGAGCAGATCGGCAAAGTTACTTGCCGAGGGAAGTAGCAGCCCCTCCAGGAGCTGGTACTCGGTCAGCTGTTCGCCGGCCGAGACCGGTACCACGGATTCGTTGTGGCTCAGTTCGGCGTTGTAGGTCGCGACGTCGGCCCGGCTCACGGTTAGAACGGGTCCGGGCTGACCGGGGGCCAGCGGATGGGCTTCCAGGGTGAGCAGGGCGGTCATTACCTTGGCTGTGCTTGCCATCGGGCTCGGAGTTACCCCGCCGGCATTCCCAATTTCGCCCAGAGTCTCTACCAGCAGGGCGGCCTTGCCCTGTGCCGGCCACGGAATCGCCGGCGCCGAACCAAGCACAAGCGGGCCACGGATCGCCGGACTGGCCGCGACCGCGGGTAGCGGTCGGAGGTATTGAATCGCCGCGACCGCCAGCACCAACCCGAGGAGGATGGGCAACGGCCGGCGAAGGGCGCCGATAGGCCTTAGCGCCAGTCCAGCGGTGGGCCGACCAGCGGCTCAACCAATTTCAGGACCTCGCCCTTGTGGGGAAATCGACCCAACTTGGCCTTGCTGAAGACCAACCTGTCATCGACGGAAACCTCGAAGCGGCCCTTGCTTCCCCCTCTGAGCGAGAGATCTGCCAGGATCGGTGCCCACGCCCCTCCAATCTCGGCCGCCAGACCGACGGCTTGATCGAGATAGTTTCAGGGAACGCAGTACTCGATCGAAATCCGGTGCCTTGGTTCGAACATGCCCCTAGCCTAGCCGAAGCCACGCGTGACGAAACCGAGGGTGGTCTGAGGCGTATCTGGGTACGTATAGAGATGTATGAGGGCAACGGTCCAGCAAGAGCAGCGATCCCCGAAAAGCATTCGGCGGTTGCCGGCGAGCGGAAACGCGGCACTGGCCGCCTCCGCCCTGATCCAGGCCGCGCTCGGGCTCGAGTTCCTGCTCTCGGGCCTCAACAAGTTCGCCGATCCCAACTTCGTCGCGAATTTCGGGACATTCGTTCGATCGAGCCCGGCAACCGGCCATGGCGTCCTCTCCCCCTTCATCCAGTCGCTCGTCCTCCCCCAGCTGGGCGTCTGGGCGTCCCTGATCAAGTTCACAGAGCTGACGCTCGGCCTGGTGCTGATCCTGGGTGCGTCGGAGATCGCCCGGCGTCGTTTCCAGGGGCGCTACGCACGGCAGTACGGTTACGAGGCGCCCGTTGCTCTGCTGGCGGCGGTCGCCGGCCTGGCGGCAGCCGGCCTGTCTTTTTCGATCTTCCTCCTCAACGGAGGCGTCTTTCCCACTATCACGCCCGGCCGCGCTTTCACGAGCGCGATCCCGGTAGAACTCCTGATCGTGCCTCTGGGGCTGGCGATCGCCTGGCTTGAAGCCAACCGGTACCTCGTGCTATCGAGGGCGACTCGACCACGCTGAGTCACCCAGGGATTTCTCGAGCGGCTGCGGCTACACTAGGCGGTCGGATGTCTTCCCTGAGTCTCGCCCCGCAACGCCGCGCCGACCTGCGCAATGTGGCGATCATCGCGCACGTCGACCACGGCAAGACCACGCTGGTGGATGCGCTGCTCAAGCAGTCGCACGTCTTTGCGGCGCATGAGCAGGTCGGCGAGCTGATCATGGACTCCAACGACCTCGAGCGAGAGAAAGGCATCACCATCCTGGCCAAGACCACCTCGATCCGCTACAAGGGCGTCAAGATCAACATCATCGACACGCCGGGACACGCTGACTTCGGAGGCGAGGTGGAGCGCGTCCTGGGCATGGCGGATGGCTGCCTGCTCCTGGTGGACGCCGTCGAGGGCCCGATGCCGCAGACCCGGGTCGTGCTCGGTCAGGCGCTCGCTCTTGGCCTCTCCCCGATCATCGTCGTCAACAAGATCGACCGCGCCAATGCGCGGCCGGCTGAGACCGTCGAGGCGACCCACGATCTGCTGCTCGAGCTCGCCAAGCATCCGGATCAGCTGAACGCGCCGGTGATCTATACCAATGGTCGCGCGGGAACGGCGACAGCGGACCTGCGCTACCCCGGGACGACTCTCGTTCCCCTTCTCGATGCTCTGCTGACCCACCTGCCCGCGCCGCTCGGGGACACGAGCGGTTCGCTTCAGATGGTGGTAAGCAACCTCGACTACGACAACTACAGTGGCAGGCTGGCGCTCGGCCGCATCAGTCGAGGTCTCCTTCGCCCCGGCCAGGAGGTCGTCACCTGCACCGAGAACGGGATCGGACCGCGTCAGCGGATCGCGACCGTGCTGACCGTCGAGGCCTTACAGCGTCTCCCCACCGAGGAGGCGGCCGCCGGTGAGATCGTCTACATCACCGGGCTGGCGGACGTCGCGGTCGGCGATACGGTCGCCGATGCTGAAAACCCCGAGCCTCTGCCGCGCCTGGAGGTCGGTGAGCCAACCCTGCGGATGCAGTTTTCCGTCAACCAGTCTCCGTTCGCCGGCCGCGAGGCAACCACGAGCAGCACCTCGAGGCAGCTCCGAGCGCGCCTGGCGCGCGAACTGCAGACCAACGTCGCGCTCAAGGTGGCCGACGGCCCGACGGCGGACATCTTTGAAGTCAGCGGCCGCGGCGAGCTGCACCTCGCGATCTTGATCGAGACCATGCGGCGCGAGGGGTTCGAGTTCGAAGTCTCCCGTCCGGCAGTAATCACGAGAGAGATCGACGGTCACCGGCACGAGCCGATCGAAGAGTGCATCATCGACTGCGGCACGGAGTCGGTCGGGGCGATCACGGAAGCGCTCGGCACACGCGGCGCGCAGCTGCAATCGATGCGGACGGACGCGGGCAGCGGCGCACGCCTCACCTACCGGGCCCCCACGCGCTCCCTGATCGGGCTGCGGAGCCTGATCCTCACGCTGACGCGGGGGACCGGCGTGATGTCGACCCGCGTGGTCGGCTGGGAGCGCTGGCGTACCCTGCCACCGCGCACGCGCAACGGCGTGCTCACCGCAAGCCAGGCGGGCATGGCGGTCGCTTACGGGCTGCAGGGGGTCCAGGAGCGCGGACAGCCGTTCATCCCTCCCGGGACGCAGATCTACGAGGGGATGATCATCGGGCTCAACCGCCGAGGCGGCGACATCGACGTCAATGCCACCAAGCAGAAGCAGAAAACGAATATGCGGGCCTCAACCGAGGACGCAACCGTGAAGCTGGTGCCACCACGCCAGATGTCACTCGAGGAGTGTCTCGACTTCATCGAGGACGACGAGTTGGTCGAGGTCACACCTAAGAACATCCGGATGCGCAAGCGCATCCTCGCCGAGGACATGCGGATCAAGCTCCGCAAGCGGGAAGCGGCCTCCGCCTGAGGCTTCCCGATGCGAGGACCTAACGCGAGGGGGATGCAAGCGCGCCGCGTGCCAGTGCCGACAGCAAGCGGTCTGTTGACCCCTTGATGCCGTAGGTTTCGTTCAGGGTATCGAGCCCCTTCGGGTCGCGCGGTTGGAGTGGACGGTTGGGCGTTGGTTTCGTGACAGGTGCAGTCGCCACCGGGACACCGACCTGGCGCGCCCGCTGGATGTACGCGTTCGCGGTCTCGCTCAGCCGCCCGCTCGCGACGATGCCGTCCAGGTCCTTGTAGCGCCGGACCAGTTGAGCCGCGGTCTTCTCGCCCACTCCGGGTACGCCGGGCAAACCGTCTGACGGATCGCCGCGCAAGATGGCAAAGTCGCCGTACGACCGGCCTGGGATGCCGTACCGCTTTTCAATCTCGGTCTCGTTTACGATCAGCAGTTTGCCGATGCCCTGTTGTGTATACAGAACAGTGATGTCGGGGTCGCGCACGAGGGCAAAGAGATCCCGGTCCCCGGTGACAATCTCGACTTTGCCGCTCACCAACGGTAGAAGTGAGGCGATCACATCCTCGGCCTCGAAGCCGCTGGCGCCCACGACCTCGATACCGATCGCGGCAAGGACTGCCTTGATGATCGGTTCCTGCGGCTCCAGTTCCGCCGGCATGTTGCCCTGCTCCAAGCGGTGGGTCTTGTACATCGGCAGCAGCTTCACCCGGAATGCCGGCCGCCAGTCCTCGTCGGTGGCGACGATCAGTCCGCGCGGGTTTCGATCGGTAACCAGCCGGGCCAGCATGTCGAGGAAGCCGCGGACGGCGTTGACCGGCTGTCCGTTGGGCGCCTTCATGCTTGTCGGGATGCCAAAAAAAGCCCGGAACATGATGCTGGAGCCATCGATCAAGAGCCAATCGGTGGACATCGAAAGGATCGTAGTCGAGAATCGGACATAGGGTTCTATGGAGATCGATATTTGTCCGGGCTCCCTCGGCCTTGATCCCGACCAGACCAACGCCGCCCAGTACGGCCGCATCATCGAGAACCACTTCGTCGAGGCGATCGAGACCTCATCGCCGCGGCTGATCGAGGGCTTCCGCCCGGTCGTGGACACCGGCGGCTACGACTGGG
>Ga0207416_1000426_pt1 | contig 74843 bp, 66 predicted proteins | sample PaiPotPPM11metaG_FD_184107 | JGI IMG/M metagenome (GOLD analysis project Ga0207416, IMG submission 184107) | Iron sulfur acid spring bacterial and archeal communities from Banff, Canada, to study Microbial Dark Matter (Phase II) - Paint Pots PPM... ... | reverse complement strand
ATCCAATTCACATGAACTTCCTTCGTTTGAATGCGCTGACATCTGCGCTTGTAAGTTCGAACCATTCACCATTTCCACGTTTATTAGCAAATCGATTGTGCCAGTATGCTTCGATCCCAACCGGGTCATCAGTTCGAATCTCATGCACCTTGGTTGCCTTGGCGGGGAGTTGAATCGCCAACTCATACCCTCTGCGGCCGGTGGAATTAGTCCGACCAATTTTATAATGACGACCAGACTTTATCATGTACACGAAGCCATCAGCAACTGTTGGTTTCTCGTCAGGGCTTGACTCCACAACTTCATTGGAGGAATTAGTTTGGAGAAGTTGTTCAACGTCTTCAAAGCCAGCATGCTGTCGGGAGTATTCAAGTGCCTTAGCGATAGCACCGTTCTTCGTTTTGAACCTTGCGAAGAACACTTTGTCAGTGGGAAATGATGCGTCCCTCCGGCGCTTCAACTTCAAGTCACCGACTGTGGGAGCATGGCCTAGTTCACGCACGAGCCCTACGTACTTCAGCAGTAGCTCCTCTTCTGGGAAGGCTCCCTGCAACTTGTTTGGAGTAAACCCAGCTTCTTTTAGTGCCTCACTCCACCTAGTCCAATAAATCCCATACCAATCGTAATATTTGATCCCGGCTTCTTGCAAGATGCGATCCCTGCCCAGAGGAACGCCGCCATTTGCTTTAGCGGTGCGTTTGATTTCGTCGAGGATGTGCTGCTTCTTCACGGTGAGTGCTAGCGTGTGCTCATGCCGATGGCGCGGATATTGAGGCTATTTCTAAGGGTGCGCCGCAGACTTTACAAAACCGCGCATTCGCAGGCATTGGTTCGGCACAGTGCCCGCATTTTCGAAAACCGGTTGTCATTGCTACAGACTTAGCGCCACAGTGTTTGCAGACGCTCGCTTCAGCCTTAATCCACTCCGCGCAGGCTGGGCATTTCCTCTCGCCAATCGCCGTGTGGTCAGGCTTGAGTACTATAGCCCAAGGCAGAGCAACAATCCACAAGAGCGTACCCGCCAGCCACCATCCAAGAAAACTATGCCCCTTAGACTTGGCAATAGTCGCCGGAATCAATCCGATGACAATCGCAAAAACGATTGCCTCTAGCACTTCGTTCACACTGAACCTTGTCGGTTCATGTTATGCACCAACCACGGTTGGCCCTGTTTAACTGACAGTCTCGGCCTGAAGCGTGAACCGTGTGTGTTGACGAATAGAAACCGCATGACCCCACCCGTCTTCTTGTGGCGCTACTATTCGCGTTTGTGATCCTCACTGGGCTAAATTGGTTCTACTATTACGAACGAAGCGAAGCCCTCAACGCTCAATCCCATGAAGCCATGCACAGCGTTGTTACGAATCCGTTGGGCGTGATTGTCAAATCGGAGCATATCATAGAGCAGACGAATGGTGAATTTCGCAGCATGGTGACCCGTGAAGTTGTGGTCGCGGTGTTGGCTATCGGTGGGATTGTTTTGTTAGCGAGGCGGAGGTAGGACCCGTATGCACTGCACAAACTGCGGAATTCAACTGCCGGAAGACGCTAAGTTTTGTTCGGCATGTGGCAAGCCGGTAACATCGGTCGAGCAACCTCCTTCGCCTCAAGTCGCAGCCACGCCAGTACCGTCTCCGATCCCATCTGTACCTTCGTCTATGCCTACAAAGCAAAGCCCTAACTGTTTCGTGGTAGGCTGCCTTTCGATCATAGGGGTGTTAATCATCGCTGGGGTCATCGCGACGTTATCGAAGCCTACCACAAACACTTCAACGAACACTACTTCACCCAAAACGAACAATGCCAACAACGACGACCAAGGAACTCCCGTCTCATATTCTGCTGTTGTATTTCAGGAGCCGAACCCGACCCTGAGTTTTCATTGGCTTTCTCAGGCTCAAAATTGGGCAGACAACAACACCCCAGACACTAAAGAGGCCGCTGACCTCTTGGCGAGCCAGTATGGCAAGTACATACCGTCCGGCACCGACGTCCAAGTCGTCGCGGAGAGTCCTAACACTACTAGCGGTAATGGACTAGCTAACGATACGAAGTTCTGTGAGATTCAACTTCCGGGCGGTGACGAACGTGTGTGGATGCAATGCTTCTACTTGAAGAAACTATAAGCGGGAAATTCTAAGACTTTGTGACCCCATCCATCCAAGCTAACCCCAGCCACCGTCATCCCCTAACGCCTGCCATTGCCTTGGTAGTGAATGCTCCTACTTGTTCAAGGGCTTCCTCACTAAGTTAAGACCACAGTGCGGCCAGTATCTCCGTTGCCCGCTTCTCCTGTGAGGCCATGAGGTGAGCGTAACAGTTTAATGTCGTCGTTACGTTCGCGTGGCCCAAACGGGCACTAACGTACTGTATGTCCACGCCCAACGCCAACAGTTCGGATGCGTGGCAGTGTCTCAGATCGTGGAAGCGAATGCGCGGCAATTCAAATTTTTCACACACCTCGTGAAACTTGCGCGCCACATACTCGTTACGCAACCAATTTCCATCTTCGTTTGGAAAGAGCCATTCGCATGCTCGTAGTCCTTTACCTAATAGCCATTCGCGTTGAACCCGCAGTGCCTCAATAGCGCGCGGAGGTAACGAGATACTTCGTTTACTCTTAGGAGTTTTGCATTCCGCAATCGAGAGCTTACCACCGAGATCACGTAGCGAATGCCTGATGCGTAGTATTCCGTGGTTGGCGTCATAATCGGCCTGTCGTAAAGCAAGCAACTCACCTGACCGTGCGCCTGTCATTGCAGCGACCGCGAACAGGCCGTATAGTGTATGACCCTTGATTGCGACCAAGAACTTCTCCAACTGATCATGCGTGAAAATTGGGAACTGTTTTACATGGCCCGTTGGTCGTCTTACAGCTCTCGCCGGATTAGCCGGGATAAGCCGATATTGCACAGCCCTGTCCAGGGAGGGGATCAGTATGTTGCCCCTGATCTGCTGCCGCACACGCCAGCCTACCTTGTCGCGTTCAAGGTCAGCAAAGAAACCTTGCATCAATAACGGGTTCAATCGTCGCAACCAAACATTGCCCAGTTTGGGCACAATGTGATTGTCGATTAAGCCCCGATATAACACCTTAGTAGTTGCTGCTACGGAGTCGCCAATATCATCGGCGAACCAACGCTCCAACCATGCTTTGAGCCTGTACTTGTCGCCATCGAGTCCAATGGCAACCTGATCTCGCAGTTCACGTTGTTTGACGAGGACATCAGCTTGAGTCTTACCGCGTACCCACCGCTTACACTGCTTACCGGAACTGCAATCGGAGACAAATGCTCGCCACTGACCGCTGCCTTTGGGTGTCTCAAAGACACCGCCCTCACCAGCCGCACGACGCTTAGCCATGGTGGTCCGCGGTTTCAGCTACCGCGCCATTCAACAGTTCTTCGATTTCAGTTAGGACAATGCGACGGGATCGCAGGCCAGGAATCTTAATCGGATGGAGACGACCCAACCCGACGAGCTTGTAGAGACTCGAACGGGACAAGCTAAGTATCTCCTGCGCCTGCGCGTAGGTGACACATCGAATGCCATGAGGAGATGGTGGCTGATTCTTCGAGGACATGTGTGCACCAACGAGACGCGCTTGCGTCGTGGGGCAAGCACCCATTCCTCGGTTCTTGGCATGTTTTAGGCTTTGTGCAGCGGGGTCCCCCTTCTGCCTCCGACTAACGCGCGAAATCTCATAGGTGCCACTTAAGGTGCCACCGGCATTTGTGGTGGCCTCACAGGAGCTTAACCAAAGCCGAATACCCTTACAATATAAGGGTTTTAACTGGAGCGGGAGGCGGGGTTCGAACCCGTGACCCTCAGCTTGGGAAGCTGATGCTCTACCAACTGAGCTACTCCCGCGTGAAGATGCGAATTCTGTGGGCTCAGTGTGCTCCCCCGCCGTGCGGCGGTATTACGTCCGCGGCGAGGGCGCTCATGTCGAGATCCCCAAAGCCTTGTGAAATCAAACGCTGCATTTTTTCTTCAATGATATTTAGAGCCGGGACGCCGCGATTGCTCGCTGCTTGGAGCATGAGCAACACATCCTTATGCGCCATCGAGAGGGTAAATGTCGGTGGCTCATAATCGCCCGCGACCATACGTGGCCCGCGTCGAGCGATCGTTCCGGTTGAATCAAATGACTCAAAAAGAGAAAATGCGCGCTGCGGGCTGATGTCGCTCGCGGTCGCAATTGCGAAAAACTCGGCGAGTCCTTCATTGATGGAAACTAGCATTGAGTTACCCATGAGCTTGAAAGCGGCAGCATCTTCGGGCTTTTCCCCAATGACCAAATGTTTGGCTAGAATCTGATGCAGTGTTACTTGCGCCTCGGCGTACGTTTTTTCGTCGCCCCCAATGAGCATAAGACCCTCGCCCTTAGAAACCTGAGGCGGGCCGGCAAAAACGGGCGCATGGAGGTAGCGAAAGCCACCGCGTGTTAGTCGACACGCGCGGTCTTTGGTGCCGGCGACGGACACTGTGCTGTGGTCGACGACTAATGATTGCGGCTTCAGGCCCGCGACCAGACCATGTGGCCCGAAAATAGTTGCCTCGACCGCAGCGTCGTCAGCGACCATAAGGTGTGCCTCAGATGACCCTTGCGCAGCGAGCTCAGGAGATTCACACGCCACTCCACCTGCGGCTGCCCACGTCTTGGTTTTCTCCGCCGACCGGTTCCACGCGCGCACTTCATGCCCGGCTTCGCGCAGCCGCGTTGCCATCGCTGCGCCCATCATTCCTAACCCACAAAAAGCTATCGTTGTCACGTCACGCCATCTTCACACGCCCTCAAGAGGTTCCTGCGCCTGCTACAACCTCGATTCCACCTGAGTCAGACGATTCTGCCGTGTGAAAGTGCGGGTAAGGCCGCTCAAGTTGCCGAAAACATAACTATGTTGAAGAAGAAATATAACTTCTCGGTCAACGTCGGTCTAATCGCCATTCACGTCGGCGCGGTCCTCGCGCTTTTCCACGCCTTCTTCTCTTGGAGTGGACTTGCGGTTGCTTTCGTCCTATGGTGGTTTACCGGCGCATTCGGTATCGCGCTTTGCTTTCATCGCGCTCTGACACATCGCAGCATCATTCTGTGGAAGCCGCTCGAGTACGCTGCGGCGCTCTGTGGCACGTTGGCACTACAAGGCGACCCAATCGAGTGGGTTGCAACCCACCGTTTGCATCACGCGCATGCCGACGACGAGGGCGACCCACATGACGCCCATCGCGGCTTATGGTGGACGCACGTCGATTGGCTGTACATGCCGAACAAGAATCGCCCAAACGATGAAGAGCAAGAGCGTCAAGCGCCTGATCTGTGGGCGCAACCATTTTACCGCCTCTTGCATCATCGCAGCTTCTTGCTGCAGCTCGTACTAGGTGCGCTGCTGTTCGCCGTTGGCGGTATGTCGTGGCTCGTGTGGGGCCTATTCGTCCGACTCGTGTTCGTCTACCACGTTACATGGTTTGTGAATAGTGCCGCCCACAAATTCGGCTATCGCACGTACAAGACCGGCGACCTGTCGACCAACTGCTGGTGGGTCGCACTGCTCACATGGGGCGAAGGCTGGCACAACAACCATCACGCCTTCCCATTCTCCGCGCGTCATGGCCTGCGTTGGTTCGAATTCGATCCAACATGGATTCAAATAAAGCTGCTGCGTGCGCTGCGGCTCGTTCGTAATGTACGGCTGCCTTCGCATGCGATGCAGCAGCGGCTTGCCACGCGCGCACAACCCGACCACACATAAGCGAGCTCGAGTTACCTTACAAGCTCAGACGAAGTCCCCAGCATAAGTGCAGGGGACTTCGAGCGTTGTGCGATGGTGCCGAGAGTCGGAATCGAACCGACGACACCAGGTTTTTCAGACCTGTGCTCTACCGACTGAGCTATCTCGGCAAATTTGTCTCCGCGGTGATAAAAACGTCGAGGCCCGCAATTCTTTTCGACGGTACGGTACGCCTCCCGCGGGCATCACTGTTACGGCGACGATGATCTGATTGCCATGATCGTCGGTGATGCGGATCTGCGCTCGGCCCGGACTTCGCGATATCACAACGATCGTTCTGACGTCTCCAGTTCCAAGGACTTGCCCCACAGCGGCCACACTCGGGTCTGAACTGATCGCCAAAATAACTCCCTGATAGCTCTTCTCACTAACGCTTAACGCTTGCGAGATACCGGTACTCGCGAAAACGAGACGTTGCGCATTCACGAGCATCGTTCCGCGCGCTTGACCGGGCATCGGGAGCGGCTGAGGTGCCGCTGACCCGTGTCGCTGTGCGACGAGTGGCGGTTGGCCGACGCCGACACTCACGACGCCGCCGCCGCCGAGCGTATCCGCTACAGTTATCATCGCCTTCCCGCTGAGGACGCCCGTGACATTGAACGTCGCCGCGTTTGGCGTGCTTGCTACCAACGTCACGGTCGCGACCGTGAGATTGGAGCTTGTCGCCGAGAACGTTGTCGGCGAGCTGTCGGAAACAGTGAAGCTGCTCGTATTGCCCGTTCCTGTTAGCTGCATTGTCTGCGGGCTTATGAACATCGTCCCTGTCGTCACAAAAGCGAGTAGCGATGCAATTTGCCCGCGGTCGTCGGTAAAGCTGATCCGGCAATTGCCTGCCGCAACCGGCGACACGCTAAACGAGGTACCGCTTGAAGGCGCTATCGTCGCGATCCCACCGCAGCCGCTTGCCGCGACTGTGAAAACGCCGGAATACCCGCTTTCTGAAACGATGATTGCACCATTCGAGCCGCCGACGCGAAGATTGAGCGAAGTCGCGCTCAGCGTAATTGGACCACGCGGGGTGTTCGCCGGCGCGTTCCCACTACCGCCACCGTGGCCTACAGCCGCGGCAATCGCGGCAAGACCAAGAAGCGTGGCAATAATCGTTCCGCTGTGGCCGCCACCGGACGCCGCGGGTGAAGCGGTCGGCGGGATCACCTCGCTGATAATGCTTGCCTCGGGGCACTTGAGCTTTGCGAAATCTTGAACAACAGAACCAATTGCGACATCGGAAAGCGCCCCGTTACGCAGACCGGTAGCAGCGCCGCCCGCATAAATCGTTTTAGTCGACATATGTGGGCCGCCGACAACGATACCACCGCGGAAGACCGCGATCGTTGTGGCTTCACCATCTACCAACACGTCATAGATTGTCGAGGGCGATGAAACTGCAAGGCGAAAACTCCCTGCATTAACGCTGACATTTTGCGATTGGGAGTCAACGCACAGCGCGCCACCGCTCATTTGAAATGAAAGCCACCCGTCACGGAATGAAACCGACGTCTTTGTCTGCGGACCTAGCTGCACTTGTCCTACTTGTTCGACGTGCACCGAGACGATCGAATCGAGTGCGGTGGTTAGCGTGCTACCGGGCTGCAACGGCTCAACCGAGCGAAGTTCGTGCGACGTTCCTGAGCTGGAGGTGATGGTAGCGGAGCCGGCAAGTCGCGATACAACAGGAATAGCACTCGGCTCTGCTCCGAACGTCGGCAACCAGCAGGCCACAACAGTGACAAGCGTTAAAAAAACGCGTCGCAGATTTTTACATGATCGCGTATTTGACATGCTCACTCAGCGCTTCCATGGCTGAAGGTCAATGACGTTTCGGCTCTTCGAGATGATGTCCCGCCGGTCGCGTATTGGCGACACGAATTCCCGTGACGCAGACGACCACGCCAAGTACGATAATGAGGGCTTCGAGAACTTTTGAAATGGGTCCGTGACGGTAGTTTTCGCCCGCGAAGATCAGATCGTGACCGTGAATCAGCGCAGCACCGATGGACCAAACGGCTCCTGTGAATGCGAGGACAAGGGCGGGGCGCGAACTCCCCGTTAGCAAGAGTCCAAGCGCACCGAGCTGGAGCGAATACATTATTACGAGAACCGCAATGCCCAGCGGCAAAGTAACGCCGAAGCGCACCAAGGCTCCATATTGGAAGTCTTCAATAACGTGCGGTAAGGATGCGAGGATGAGAATGCACGTCGCGATGATTAACGTGTTGCGCCGGTTCAAGCTGACCACAATCGGGTAAACGATTGGATGGCTGTCACCGAAGCGGAGGCGATACATGGCCCTTTCAAACTGCGATAATCGTTTATGCGCCTGCATTGTGCCCGATCACACAACAAGCCCAAGCTTCTGCAGTGACGCATGTCGCCGCCAAGGTCCCAGCGGAACGAAATGCAACTGCGGACATCCGGAGTGCGAGAAAGGCGACACATCTCAACGTCAGATTCGCTGATCGTTTCTCACACACGCTTGTCCTCGATAAGAGAGTTGCCGCCGTCAATAACGATAAGCTGACCGGTGATATACGAAGCACCCGGCGACGCTAAGAATGCAACAAGCGATCCGACTTCATCCGGCCGTCCGGGTCGTTTCATTGGCGATGCCGCTCCTGCCGCCAGCTCGTGCTTCGTGAGCGAGTCCGTTTTGATCCAACCGGGAGCGATTGCGTTGACTGTGATTCCCTCGCGTGCGACTTCGAGTGCGACCGACTTAGTAAAGCCGGCAACGCCAGCTTTCGCTGCAGCATATGCCGCATCTTTTGGAATTGCAGTCACCGTGCCAGTCGTCGATGACACATTGATGATGCGCCCATAGCCGTTTGCCCGCATCGGTCCAAGCACTGCGCGCGTCATCGCAAAGGTCAGAGTCAAATTACGAGCGATGCTTCTTTCCCAATCCTTATCTGAAAAGCGCTCGAGCGGACCAGAAGGGTCGACTTTACCCAGCACCGCCATGCCGGCGTTATTAACACATATATCGAGCCGGCCAAAATGTTTCAGCGTGAGCGCGATGAGCTTTTTGATGTTCGCAACGGAACCCAAATCGAGGGCGATGCCGTGGGCCCGAATTCCACGCGACTTCAATTCGAACACGCGATCCGCAATGCGTTGCGTTGTCGATGTAATCATCACGCGCGCACCTGCTTCGCCAAGTGCACGCGCGCAGGCGAAACCAATACCCGCCGGGCTTCCGGCTCCGGTAACGATCGCTACCTGGTCTTTCATGCTTGCTCGTTGCAGCGGCAGGGCGTTCCATCCTGCGAACCTAACTTCGAAATCATAGTGAAACAGCGCGAATGAGCATCACGACTCCGAGTTCCGTCGATCGCACTCGGCTGCGCGAGCTGCACACACGAGAACAGCATCGTTTCATCGAGGCGCATCCAAAGTCGAAAGTACTTTCGGAGCGCGCGGCGGGTTCACTTTTGCAGGGCGTGCCGATGAACTGGATGATCAAATGGCCCGGCGCATTTCCCGTGTTTGTCCAAAGCGCCGCCGGAGCGCATTTTACATGTGTTGACGGGCACGATTATGTCGATCTCTGCTTGGGCGACACTGGCGCAATGGCTGGCCACTCCCCAAAGGCGACGGTTGCTGCTATTACCGACCAGCTGCGGCGCGGCATTACGACCATGCTCCCAACCGAGGACGCTTTGTGGGTTGGCGAAGAGTTGCAACGCCGCTTTGGTCTACGCTACTGGCAATTTGCATTGACGGCAACAGATGCGAACCGATTTTCTATCCGCATTGCACGCGAGATCACGGGCCGTCCCAAGATACTCGTGTTCAACTATTGCTACCACGGATCTGTCGATGAGGCGTTCATTACATTGACAGACGGTGTTGCGCACAGCCGCCGAGGCAATTTTGGTCCACCCGTTGATCCGAGCCTCACAACACGCGTCGTCGAATTCAACGATATCTCTGCCCTCGAGTCCGAGCTGGCCCAGGGCGATGTCGCCTGCGTCCTCACAGAACCTGTCCTCACGAACGTCGGCATTGTGCATCCGCAGCCTGGGTTTCACGATGCGCTGCGTGCGTTGACGCGCAAATACGAGTCCTTGCTCATCATCGATGAAACTCATACTATCTCAACGGGAGTCGGCGGCTACACACGTGCATTCAACCTCGATCCTGACTTTTTCACCTTAGGCAAGCCCATCGGGGGCGGCATCCCCGGTGCCGTCTACGGATTTACTGAAGGCGTTGGCAACCGGATCGTCGCGCACACGAGCCTTGAAGATTGCGACACGGGCGGCATTGGCGGCACGCTCGCCGGGAACGCACTCTCGCTCGCTGCCATGCGCGCGACGCTCGAACATGTCTTGACCGACGAAGCGTATGTTCGCATGATTGGGCTCGCCGAAGCGTTTAGCGTGGGGGTCGAAAGCGCCATGAAGCATTCCGGCGTGCCATGGCACGTGACGCGCCTGGGGTGTCGCGCCGAATACCTGTTCCGCTCCGAGCCGGCCCGCAATGGCTGGGAAGCAGCCCATGCCGCCGACTTTGAGCTCGACCGTTTCATGCATCTCTACGTCCTTAACCGCGGCATTTTGCTCACGCCGTTCCATAACATGGCCTTGATGTGTCCAGACACAATTGCCGCGGACATCGACGTTCACACGCGGGTGTTTGCCGACGCCGTTCGCGACCTGACTGCTTGAGCGTGACATAGCTCACCCACAACACGCCGGAGCTGACGGCCGATACTTTAGATATGAGAAACTTTAGTCTTGTCGGGCTGCTCCTCGCCGTCGCCATTATCGCCTACTGGGCGAAGGGCATGCTTGCCCCGAGTGTGTCGCACGATCCCAATGACAAGTCGACTGTTGCTTACTGGGTCACCCATGATTCCGATCGCGACGTGATGTTGTCGTATTGCAACAATCATCCAGATCAGCAGAACTCGAGCGATTGTAAGCTCGCGATTGCTGCACAGACGGAAATCGACAGTAATGCAGTGCCAAAACAACCAGGGACAACGGGTGTCACGCAAGGGACCAGCAACGCGGTCGATCAGCTCGAAGCGCAAAAGGACGCGAACAACCTACCGTAACGACGTGGACGGCCGACACAAGGTCGACCGTTACACTATTTCGTCAGGACGAGCTGACTTGCGGCAGCGCGGTCAGCGATTACGACAGCTCGTTCTTGGTTGACGCGGCCAGCTGGGATCGATCGATCCCCGTGCATGAGCTTGCTGAGCATCTCTGCTTTTTCATCACCCGTAACGAGCCACAGAATACGTCTGGCGCGATTGAGCACTGGGTACGTGAGCGTCATGCGCCGCCGGCCTTGATAGACGCCCGTCACCGCGACGTCAGCATCGGTCACATTCAGTACTGGGTCTCCAGGTATCAGCGACGCGGTGTGTCCGTCCGGCCCCAGGCCAAGGTGCACGAGCTGTAACACCGGTGGCGATCCGGCGACCTCCCTCAACGTCGCGGCGTAGCTCGCTGCAGCAATTTCAAGGTCAGGCGAGTCGACCGGCATGGCGTGAATTTGTCCTTCGGACAGCGGCGCGTGTGCGAGTAAACTTTGGCGCAGATGTGTCAGATTGCGATCGGGATCACCGGTGGGAGCGATGCGCTCGTCGACTTGTATGACATCGATATTTTTCCAGGGAACTGTTGCCTGCGCGAGGTCAGCGAGCATGATCCAAGGCGTGTGCCCCCCGCTCACTGCAAACGTAAAACGTTCTCGAGCTTCTGCCGCAGCGCACGCTTGTGCAGCCACAAACGCGGCGCCGGCCTTCGCGGCCGAATCAGCATCGGGAAGAATATCGATTTTCATTGTGTCGGTGTAGTTTCGTTGTGGCCGCCGAATTCGTAGCGCATCGCCGAGAGCAGTTTATTCTGGAAATCGGCTTCACCGCGCGAGCTGAAACGAGCATATAAAGCTGCTGTAAGCACGTCTGCGGGGACCGCTTCATCGATTGCAGCCTTTATCGTCCACCGCCCCTCGCCTGAATCTGAAACGCGACCGGCAAACGCGGACAGCTTCGGATCTTTGATCAATGCCGCGGCCGTGAGATCGAGCAACCAAGAGGCAATCACGCTGCCGCGCCGCCAGACTTCAGAAATATCACTCAAATCAAACGTAAATTGATAGTGCTCCGGGTCGCGCAGCGGCGTCGTCTCCGCGTCGACCGCATGCGTCTGCGTGCCCACATCCGCGGAGCGCAAAATGCCGAGTCCCTCAGCGTAGGCTGCCATGATCCCATATTCAATGCCGTTGTGAACCATTTTCACAAAATGACCGGCTCCATTTGGGCCGCAGTGCAAGTAGCCATCTTCCGCCGTGCCACGACCCTGGGGGCGGCCGGGCGTGCGCGGCGTATCACCAACGCCTGGCGCAAGCGCTTTGAAGATTGGGTCAAGGTGCTTGACCGCTCGATCCGAGCCGCCGATCATCATGCAATAGCCGCGCTCGAGGCCGAACACACCGCCGCTCGTGCCGACATCGACATACTCGATGCCCTTGGATGCAAGCTCTGACGCTCGGCGCATATCATCAATGTAGTACGAGTTGCCGCCATCGATGATCGTGTCATCCTTCTCGAGTAAGGGGACAAGGTCGCCAATGGCTTGCTCCACTACCGCTGCGGGAATCATGAGCCAGATAGCGCGCGGCTTGTCGAGTTTCTTCACCAGATCGCCAAACGAGGATGCGCCAATCGCACCTTCCGACACGAGGCCTTTGACGACGTCTGGGTTTCGATCGTATGCGACGCACGTATGCTTGTTGCGCAGCAAGCGGCGCACCATGTTTGCACCCATGCGGCCCAACCCGAACATTCCAAGCTGCATTATGACTTCTCCTTAAGCATGCGATAGCGGCGGATAAGTGCATTCGTCGAGCTGTCGTGCTCGAGTGCCCCGTTAGGTGTCGCGAACTCAGCGATGATGCGCTTCGCCAGCACCTTGCCCAGTTCAACTCCCCACTGGTCGAAGGAATCGATCTGCCAAATAACACCTTGCGTAAAGACGCTGTGCTCGTACAGCGCAACAAGCTTGCCCAAAGCGTCCGGCGTCAGCTTCTGCAGCAGCATTGTGTTTGATGGCCGGTTTCCTTCGAAGACCCGGTGCGGCACGAGCCAATCGGGCGAACCTTCAGCCCGTACTTCAGCCGCGGTCTTGCCGAACGCGAGCGCTTCACCTTGCGCGCAGACGTTAGCGAGGAGAATATCATGATGTTGGCCCAGCGGATTGAGCGCATCGACAAATGCAATGAAATCGCACGGTATAAGCCTCGTGCCTTGATGGATTAACTGATAGAACGAGTGCTGGCCGTTGGTGCCAGGCTCACCCCAATACACAGGACCGGTGTCGCAGCTGACGGGAGTGCCATCCAGTCTCACGTGCTTACCGTTGCTCTCCATCGTCAGCTGCTGCAGATAGGCCGGGAACCGCTTGAGGTATTGCTCGTAGGGGAGCACCGCAACCGTTTGCGCACCGAAGAAGTCATTGTACCAAATTGACAGCAGTCCCAGAAGCACCGGCAAATTCTGAGCAAAGGGAGCCGTTCGAAAATGTTCGTCCATCTCGTGAAATCCGGCGAGCATCGAGCGAAAATTCTCAGGGCCGATGGCGATCATCGTCGACAGCCCGATGGCCGAGTCCATCGAGTAACGGCCGCCAACCCAATCCCAAAACTCGAACATGTTGGCGGTATCGATCCCAAATTTGGCGACTTCTTCCGCGTTCGTCGAGACCGCCACAAAATGCTTGGCGATCGCCGCGTTATCGCCGCCCAGCCCACCAAGCGCCCACGCACGCGCGCTCGCGGCATTTGTCATTGTTTCGAGCGTCGTAAAGGTCTTAGATGAAACGATGAAAAGCGTTTCTTCAGGCGAGAGGTCTCGCACCGCTTCCGCAAAATCTGTGCCGTCGACATTCGACACGAACCGGAACGTTAATGCCCGGTCACTGTAATATCGCAGCGCTTCGTACGCCATGACAGGTCCAAGATCGGAACCTCCAATACCGATATTGATGACGGCCGTAATGCGTTTGCCCGTGTGCCCCCTCCAAGAACCGCTGCGCACGCGGTTGGCCAAGTCTGCCATCTTATCCAGCACGGCGTGGACTTGAAGCACAACGTTCACACCGTCCACCATGATCGATGCGGTTTTCGGAGCACGCAGCGCGACATGCAGCGCAGGACGGCCTTCCGAAACGTTAATCTTTTCACCGCGGAACATAGCGTCGATCCGGTCTTTGAGCTGCGCTGCCGTCGCCAAGTCGAGAAGCAATCTCAGTGTCTCGTCGCTGATTCGGTTCTTCGAATAATCCAAGCGGACGCCGGCTGCTTCGGCGGTCATGCGCTCGCCGCGTGAGGGATCCTTTGCGAAAAGATCTCGCAGATGTATCGCGTGCACGTCTTGGAAGTGGGCTGCAAGCGCGCTCCATTCAGGAAATCGTGTGATCGGCACGGCTTTAATCGTCATGATCGGTGCTTTTTCCAGAGAAGCAAACCCCCGCGCAGCGCATATGTGTTGTCACCGGCACGGCATCGCGGCGGCAGCTTATCGAGTTTCTCGACATTGCCCCCGCCGATGACCACCTCGTCGACCTCGAGCACGCTCAGCAAACGCTCCACTACTTCTGTCACAGCGGCGCACCATTTCTTTGTGCCCAACCTTGCGAGCCCGCGCTGTCCCAAGTAGTCTTCATACGTCGCCTTCTTATAAGGAAGCATGCTCAGTTCCATAGACTCCACCGCGCCATCATCGATGAGCGCGGAGCCCAACCCCGTACCTAGACCGAGGAACAACATTTTTCCACCCTTGTAACTGCCCAGTGCCTGCATGGCAGCATCGTTTATGATTCGGACGGGGTGCCCAAATGCAGCGGCAAAGTCAAAGCCGACCCAACCTCGTCCAAGGTTGCGCGGCTCGGCGAAGGGGCGCCCTTGAAGAACTTTCCCAGGATAGCCCAGTGACACGACATCATACGCCCAGTCTTTGGTTCGCTTTTTCACCTGCGCGACTAATTGTTTGGGCGTAAACGTCCTGCCGGAAGGAAACGATCGTGGTTCGGGTTGCCCGGTTGCCAAAATCTTCACACTTGTGCCACCGACATCAATAACCAATACATTCATGTCTCGATACGAAGCCTAGCCATGACTTGGCTCATTCTCACTGCGGGAGGTTGTTTCTTACCTACGTAATTAAGAGAAGTCGTGCGTTACGCGTGCCTAGTCCTGATTGCTTTTCTTGGCGCTCTCTGTCTGTCATGCAGTAAGACCCATGCGAGGTCTCCCCAGGATGCCGGCATGTTTGCATCGGCGTCTCCAGATACGTCCGCTTGCCTTCCCGGGATTCCGAGTAAGGCCACCCCGCGCCCGGCACCGGACACACGCGGCATGGTATGGATTCCCGGAGGCGAGTTTTCGATGGGCTCAGACAATACGAAATTTGACGATACGCGGCCGTGGCACCGCGTTCGGGTAAGCGGCTTTTGGATCGGCCGTTTCACCGTAACTAATGATGAGTTTGCGCGATTTGTGCAAGCGACCCATTATGTGACAGTTGCCGAACGTAAACCCAATCCCGCCGACTTTCCACATGTGCCCCTTCGCAAACTCGTGGCAGGTTCGCTTGTCTTTACGCCACCGAACCATCCTGTTGAGCTCGACAACGATAGGCAGTGGTGGAGATATGTTCCGGGAGCTGACTGGCGTCACCCGGATGGGCCAAAAAGTTCAATCTCCGGTCGAGGAAAATATCCGGCCGTGCAGGTCGCGTTCGAAGATGCGCTCGCCTACGCCCGCTGGGCGGGGAAACGCTTACCCACCGAGGCCGAGTACGAGTATGCAGAGCGAGGCGGACTCGACTGCAAGCCATATGCGTGGGGCGACGAGTTCAGCCCGCATGCACAACAGATGGCGAATACCTTCCACGGTCACTTTCCGGACAAGAGCACCGCGAAGAACAACCACCCCGACGCGATGCCTGTCGGATCCTTTCCACCTAACGGGTATGGTCTGTACGATATGTCAGGCAACGTGTGGGAATGGACGACTGATTGGTACCGTGCCGATTACTATCAAACTCTCGCGGCAGCCGGTCACGTTGCTGTCGACCCGCGCGGGCCGCCGTGGAGTTACGATCCCATGGAACCGGGAGTAGCAAAACGTGTCGTTCGGGGCGGCTCGTTTCTCTGCACAGATCAATACTGCTCGCGTTACGAAGTCGGTGGCCGCGGCCAAGACGAACCGTCCAGTTCCGCCAATCACATCGGTTTCCGATTGGTTGAGTAGCCCGGCATAGGTTTGAGTTTCCATTTTTGTTTTTTGTTTATATTGACAAGGGTCTATATTGACATCTGTCAATGTTTTGTTTACACTGAGCGCATGCGCAGAAAACGCACGACTAAGCGAGCGACCCAAACCGAGGATGTATCGCTCGCCACACGGCTGTTTCGGGCGCTGAGTGATCCACAACGGCGCCGGCTGCTCAGCCTCATTTCACAAGCATCGCCCGAGATCTGCGTCTGCGATCTCAATAACGGCGTTTCCCTTGTGCAACCCACCGTGTCGCATCATCTGCGCGTGTTGAAAGATGCTGGACTTGTGACCTGCGAGCGGCGCGCAACCTGGATGTATTATCGTCTCGCGGGAGGGGCGAAACAAAAGGTCCGTGGAGCAGTTACGACGTTGTTTTCACGAAAGGCATAGACATGAAAACGCATCTCTCGCTGCCGACGAGTAGTTTCGAACGGAGCGTCGCATTTTACGAAACGCTGTTCAATGCAAAACCTTTCAAACGGCATGAGGACTACGCCTTATTCGTCCTCGACGACCCAGGGCTCGAACTCGCGCTGGTCCGAAACGGACGCGTGAAAGTTGATCCAGCCGCGCATTTTGGACTTGCGGCGGAGGACACCCACATCGTCGACGAAGCGGCGGCGCGGTTCGCCAGCGCGGGTCTCTCGGTTGACGTCGAGGAAGGCCAAACTTGTTGCTATGCTATGCAAAATAAAGTGTGGGCCACTGATCCCGATGGACGGCGGTGGGAAGTCTACTATGTCATAGAGGAGACCGAGGAGCCCAACAATAGTGACGGCGGCTGCTGCACGCCTGACACGTGTAATTCGTACGAGTCGTGTTGCGCTTCATGACGTGCGCGACCAAAGTCGCGTAAGGTTGAGGAGCTGTGCGCTAGTATGTGCTCCGCCGAGACGCAACAACGTCACGAATAAGCGCGATCCATGCGCGGCGCTCGCGGCTTGGAGCAACGAGCGGGCGTAGGCGATGAATCCACCTGCTAAGCTTTGTGAGGAACCGGGCGTTGAGAGCGGCACGCCGCATTAACCTTGCTAGCGCGACCGTGTTTCGCGCGGCGAAAAGTCCGGGATAATCCCGGCCGAGTATTCCAATGTTGCCGGGAATCCGCGAGGCCAGAATCGGCACGCCGCATGCGATTGCCTCGGACACAATGTTCGCGCCTCCCTCCATGATGGACGAGATGATCATTGCGTCACTTGAGCGCAACAGCCGGCCCGTGCCCGCCCTGGATAGCTCACCCAACCAGCGGTAGCGCCTATTTCGACGCATTTCTGCTCGCGCCGCAGTTACATAGCGAGGCTCAAGAGCTCTGCCTGCTTGGATCACGCGCACCGCACACTCCTTGGGTAGCAAAGCAACGGCGTGCGCAGCGCGCAATGGGTCTTTTTCCGGGCGCAAGTGTCCGATGACGCACACCCTCAGCGTTCGATTACTTTTTAGATCGCTTCTTCCAACGCGCCTCGTTTGCGGCGCAGACTGGATAATGCTGCGGGCCTTCCCGCGCATTGCGCGCGGAATTCTGGTAATCGCCTGAGGCTGCAGCGTCACGATCGCGGTCGCCGAGGTCAGGGCGCGGCGAGTTGCGGCGCTCGCAAGGAGCTCTCCATACACATCGGTGCCGGTTAACACTACGATGAGCGGCCGATCCGGATGCCTGCGTCGAAAGGAAAGCGCAGCGTTCGCGCTTCTACGCGCATGCAGTGCGATCAGGGCGTCAACATCTTGTCCTTCATAATCGCGTGCGACTACCGCCTCCCATCCTGCCGAGTGAAAGAAAGCTGCATAACGTTGCGCGGTTACTGCGTTGCCGAGAGTCGATCGTGGCTGTGCCGGCGTGACGATGAGGAGCCTCATGCTCACGAACTCAACGGCAGGCGCGAAATGTGCATTGCCGAAATGTCGGAGGCCTCACCACTTTTCCAAGAGGTTGCTTTGCTCAAAACTACGAGCGTCGAAGATCTTCCACCGCTTCTCGCCGATGCGCGCGCACGTACCCTTGCGTATACGTCAGATCTGAGCGACGAGCAATTCAACGTGCCGCTGCTCGACATCATCAACCCGTTTTTATGGGAACTCGGCCACATCGCCTACTTCGCTGAGTTCTGGATCCTGCGCAATCTTTATGGCCGACCGCCGATCATCGCCCGGGCAGACCAGTTGTACGACTCTGCTAAGATTCCCCACGACGACCGCTGGACGCTCGCGCTACCTTCGCGAGCAGAAACACTTGCTTTCATGCAGCGAGAGCTTGAGGCGGTTGCGCAGGCAGCACGGCGCATTGAGTCGGCCCAAGCGAACGCACGCTATTTTCACAATCTAGTGCTCTATCATGAAGACATGCACGGTGAGGCGCTCCTCTACACTCGCCAAACGCTCGGATATGGCCGTCCTTCGTTTGCGGGCTCGCGATTCGCCCCGAGTGGCCCGCTTCCTGGCGACGTACGCGTTCCGGCTGGACTGTACACGATTGGCGCGAAACCCGACGACGGCTTCGTTTTCGACAACGAGAAATGGGCGCACGATGTACCCATAGATGCTTTTGACATCGCCCGAGCACCGGTCACCAACGCGGAGTATGTCGACTTTGTCGCGGATGGCGGATACCGGCGCCGCGAGCTATGGTCGGACGAAGGCTGGTCGTGGCGTGAAGCGCTGGTGCTTTCGCATCCCACCTACTGGCGCAAGGGGTCCAATCCTGGTGCGGTTTGGGAACGCCGGCACTTTGACTCCTGGATTGTTCTGGCGCCGGACGAACCCGTTTGTCACGTTAGCTGGCATGAGGCGCAAGCGTTTTGCAAATGGGCTGGGCGAAGATTGCCGACCGAAGCGGAATGGGAAGTTGCTGCGACCGGCGGACAACGTCGTCGTTATCCGTGGGGTGACGAACCCTCTCCGCTCGAGTGCGCAAATGTGGATGCGTCGGCCGGCAACGTCATCGACGTCGCTGCCCATCCGGAAGGAGAGAGTCCCTGCGGTTGCCGTCAGATGATCGGCAATGTGTGGGAATGGACCTCGACGCCATTTGGACCCTACCCGGGATTCTCGGCCGATCCATACAAGGAGTACTCCGAGCCTTGGTTCGGCACGCACATAGTGCTGCGAGGCGGCGCATGGTCGACACGGGCGCGTCTCATCACGGCGCGCTGGCGCAACTTTTACCGGCCGACCCGCCGTGACATCATCACAGGATTTCGCACATGCAAGACTGCCTGAGCATCACGGCATAAGCACGGGCGCAATTGGATCTTTTGTATAGTCAATCCAACGGCTGTCGCCGAACCACTCCCATGCGATCGTCGAATAGGGCACGGTGCCGAACGACAACAGTTTATCGTGGAACGAGCCAAGGCTGAAATTTGGCCCTTCGCTATCTTGAGCTTCCCCTAACAACGCTTCGATCTGCGATTTGCCGGTGAGATAGTCAATCGCTTGACCTGGCCCCATGGCGAAACGAGTCCCCTCGCCATAGGCGGTCCCTTGATCGATTCCCGCATTGCGAGCGAAGAACGAAATGGCTTGAGCTAACGACGTCTGACCGGTAGCCAAGCCAATGTCAACGAGCACGCGCGTCGCGCGATGCCGCATGAGATGAACGACGGCTGTCCGCGCCGCTGGATCATCGTCGTAAAGACCTGTCCGCATGAGCATCTCTTCGCCGTAAAATGCCCAGCCTTCCGAAAAAACGCCGTCCCCCTGCACCTTGCGAATGAAGTCCGGATTCTTAAATGCGATCGAGAACTGCAGGAAATGACCCGGAATGCCTTCGTGTGCCAACACCGGCAGCACGCTCTGGCGCGCCTGTGCCGCAAAAAAGCTCGTGTTGCTTGGGTTGTAATCCGGCACGAAATAAAAGCCGGTTGGGTCGCGGTCGAAGGTTCCGGGCGGATTCATGAAGCCGCCAGGGTAGATGGGCGCCAGTGTTTTCGGTAACTCAACAATTCGGAAATGACCGACGTATGACGGAATCGTCACCAAGTGATGACTCTTGATAAAAGCCACGACCTTTGCCGTTTGACTCTCGTAAAACTGCAAGAACGCCGCTTTGGTCGTGAACGGCGGCTGGTGGCGCACGGGTGCGCTCGAGTACGCCTGGTGATCGCGTTCCCATATCGCAAGCGCTCGGTCGCGCGCGAGCTCAAACTGAGCCATTTTCGCCAAGTGATCCGAGTCCCATGGCAATAGCAAAACTCGGCGAAGCATCCAGTCATACTGTCGCTTCCCGACGGCAAAGCCGCCGCTGTGCCAACTCGACAGATGAGCATCCACCCAGCGTTTGTAGTCGTGCAGCGCAGCCAGTGCTTGGTCTCGTGCCGCATGCAACTGAGCTTTCTGCCCCACCGAAATGCCGGGCGTAAGCTCTTCCAAGCTTTGTGTGAAGAGCGGATCAACACCGGCTAACTCTTCCGACGCAACCTGGCCAAATTCGCGAACCGGCTCCGTGAGATTGGCCTCTCCCTGGGAGAGAACACGCGGGCATTGGCGCATTCTCGACGTCGCGTCACGAGCGCGGATATCATTTGACGCGAATGGCTTCTTCAGCAGCGTGAAAATGCCGTTGGTGCACTCTTCTTCATAGATGGTGGGATTGCGCCGCAGTGGACGCAGATAGGCCCGTTGCCAATAATCCCCTTCGAGGTTGGCACGCACGAGCAGGTAGTTCACTTGGTCATGCACTGTCGTACCGCCCGGCGCGAGCGCAGCGAGCTCATTGCGGAACGCTCGCAATTGCGCCCCGTATGCTCGGTCCGCAGTACCAGAAAAGTCCGCCAGCCGATCGTCGGCCGTATGAAGCCCATTATCGGTTGTCGAAACTGGATTTGCGGAAAACGTAAAGTTGTAATAGCGTTGAGCTAACGCCTCGACCGCAGCCGCACGGCTGGGAGCGGTTGCGCCGAAACTCTGCGCCGACATGAGTGTAAATCCGACGACCAGAAAAGCGATCGCCGTAACGACTGAAGTTCGCATGTGCATGGCCGCGAGATTCTCTGCGCCCGGAGCTTTCCCCACCACAGAGAGTTGCTCGCGTTAATTCCGTGGGTAAGCCATCAAACGACAGAGAACATGCCGGTCATGGCGGGCAAGCTCAAGAGTCGTTTGGACGGCATCAATGTGTCATACATCCTTTCGATCATACTCGTTGCCGCAGTCTATATCGTCTTCGCAAAAATTGGGTTCTCCCTCGCTTTCAAGACAAAACAGGTAACCGCTGTCTGGCCGCCGGCAGGCATAGCGGTCGCGGCCCTTCTCCTGCTCGGATATCGAATCTGGCCCGGTGTCTGGCTCGGCGCATTCGTCAGCAACGCTCTCACACAGGAACCGATTCTGGCGGCGGCAGGGATCGCGATTGGCAACACCCTCGGGCCCTTTGTCGGCGCCTTTCTCTTGCACCGACTCGTCGGCTTCGACAACGCACTCGAGCGTTTGCGCGACGTACTCGGCCTCGTGCTCATCGGCTCTGCACTCGCGATGACGATTACAGCCACCAACGGCGTGCTCAATCTCGCATTGGCCGGAATTGTCCCCTGGTCAGACTATGCGTCAACTTGGTGGCTGTGGTGGGCGGGCGATGCAATGGGGGTGCTCCTGGTCGCACCGCTTATCCTTACCTGGGCCACAAAGAGCCGCTTGGCCGAACCTACGCGACGAGGGCCATTTGAAATCGCGGCCCTCGGTGCTGCTCTCCTGGCAACGTCGTGGTTTTCGTTTATGACGACGTTTCCGTTTGCGTACCCGCTCTATCCGTTCATCATCTGGACGGGCCTTCGGTTTCGGCAACGTGCGACAACGCTGGCGATTGTCATTATCTCAGCGATCGCCATCTGGGGAACGATCCATGGCCTGGGTCCCTTCAGCAACGGTTCGCTCGACTACCGGTTGATTTTCCTTGTCACGTTTATGGCGGTCCTCGCCCTAACAGGACTCGTGCTCGCAGCGGTCACCGCCGAACGCCGGCTCGCCGCCACACAATTGGAAGCCGCGGAGCGCCGCTTTCAAGTGCTCGCCGAAATCGTGCCGCAAATGGTGTGGACTGCAGACGCAACTGGATGGATCGATTGGTATAATCAGCGCTGGTACGAATACACAGGCCAAACCGTTGACGAGGCAGCAGGCTGGGGCTGGCAGCGAGCTTATCACCCGGAAGACTTTCCTCGCGTTATGCGCGACTGGTCGCGTTCAATTGCAACGGGAGAGCCATTCGAACTTGAGTCACGCATCCGTCACCACGATGGCACGTTTCGTTGGTTTCTGCTCCGCGCCGAACCGTTGCGTGATAAAATCGGCGGTGTCGTGCGCTGGTACGGAACGCATACCGACGTGAACGACCAAAAGCGAGCGCTCCAAGAGACGACTCGCGTCGCCGAAACGCTGCAATCTGCTTTTTTGCCGGGCCGGCTGCCGGTGCGTCCGGATCTACGCTTCGACGCGCTGTACCTCGCCGCTGAAGAGGAAGCCCTCATCGGCGGCGACTGGTACGACGCATTTGAACTGCCGGGCGGCTCTATCGTCGTTTCGATCGGCGACGTCGTCGGCCACGGCGTGCATGCAGCAGTCGAGGCCGGACGGATTCGTCATGCGATTTTCGCCATAGCGTTCGATACCGTGGAACCGGCGACAATCCTCGCCAAAGTCAATCGCGTCATGCAGTTCCAGAAAAATACCGTCGCGACTGCGCTCGTCGCAGTTATTGCGCCCGATCTTGCCACCATGCGCTACGCGAGCGCCGGACATCCGCCGCCCGTGATCGCGACACGTTCCAGTCCCGCTCGAAGTCTGTGGTATGGCGGCATGCCGCTCGGGGTCGAAGGCCTGCTCGAACTTGAGAGCCATAACATACCGCTGGAGCGCAACGCCGCTATAGTCTTTTACACGGATGGCATCACAGAATTCGGACATGATATCGAATCAGCGGAAATGCGACTGCGGGCTGCTCTCGACCAGCTTGTACACGGTCCTCCCCAGACGCATCCGGCAAGCGTCGTGCTGCACGCTGTAATGGGATCTGTAAAACCTGTCGACGATGCAGTCCTCATGGCGCTGCAACTCGCACCCGCCCCAACGAACTCCGCGCTCGACGAGCTCGAGTTGCGCAAAACATGGGCTTTCCACTCAAGCGATCCCTACTCTGCTCATTCGTCTCGCCACGAGCTAATGAGTTTCATCCGACGGCTTGCGACATCCGATGATGACCTTTTTTCCGTCGAATTGATTTTCGGAGAAATTCTCGCCAACACGGTGAAACACGCGCCGGGTCTTGTCAGTGTGGACATTGACTGGGGCGGACCACATCCGCGTGTGACGATCGTTGACAGCGGCCCAGGCCTGTTACGGTTTGCGCCAATGCTGCCGCACAACCGTCTCTCTGAGAATGGACGGGGCCTCTTCCTTATTAAGACGCTTGCGCAGGACGTTCGGGTCGAGTCGACGCCGAGCTACGGGACCAAAATGACGATGACGCTGCCCATTCGCAGACTCACCGGCTAGCAGCAAGGGCGCGCTGCTCCAGGAACCGGCGCTCCATAGGGTTGCGCGCAAGGGCAAGGGCTGCTTCGAAATGCCGGCGCGCGATCTCGTGCTTGCCGCTTCGCAGCTCCAGCTCGCCAAGCGCAGCGGAGTAAAAAGGGTACGTAGCGAGGCGGTCGCAGTCTTTGATGGCGCGAATCTCTTCAAGTCCACGCTCTGGGCCTTCGAGTTGCGCGACCGCGATGGCGCGGTTGAGAGCCACAACCGGGGAGGGCCGAAGCGCCATGAGTGTGCCGTACAACGACACGATCTGATCCCAGTTTGTCTCTTCGGCGCGTCGCGCGCTCGCGTGCACCCATGCAATTGCTGCTTCAATATGATACTCAGTCAATTCCGAACCGCTGGCTGAGTGCTCGAGGAGTTGATGCCCTCTGGCCATGAGCGATGCATCCCACGACGACCTGTCTTGATCGAACAGTGAGGCGAGGTTGCCCGAGGCGTCAAGACGCGCCGGCAATCGCGCGGCATTAAGATGCATGAGCGCTGCCAGCGCGTGCGTGGCGGGACTCGAGGCAAGTGAGTTTTCGAGGAGCAAGTTGGTGAGACGCATCGCCTCCGCGCACAGCTCGGCGCGAACGGCTGAGTCAGCGGACGCACCGTGGTAGCCCTCGTTGAACAGCAAATAGAGTGCGCGCTGCACTGCGCAAAGCCGCTCGATAAAGTCGTTGTCATTCAGATCGAACAGTTTCCGAGAAGCCGCGAGGACCTTTTTTGCGCGCGAGATGCGCTTCTCCATCGCTGCATCGGTACTGAGGAACGCGCTGGCAATTTCGCTCACGCTGAAGCCGCATGAGATGTGGAGGACGAGCGCGACCTGTGCGGTTTCGGGCAATCGCGGATGGCAGCACGAGAACATCATTCGCAGCTCGTCGTCTTTGATCGCGCTCGGATCGAACAGCTCCGTGACGGTTGGAACGAGCGTCCATTCGCTCTCGAAGAGCCGTTCGAGCTCCGGGGCAAAGGTGCGCGCATGCCGTTCGCGCCGCAAGACATCAATTGCGCGATTTTTCGCGGTCCGCAAGAGCCAGGCGGACGGGTTATGAGGTATGCCGCGGAGCTTCCAGGTCTCCAGCGCACGGCAGAAGGCGTCTTGCACGACGTCTTCTGCCAGCGCCAGGTTGTGCACTCCGAAGATGCGCGTGAGCGCGGCGACCATCCGCCCTGACTCGCTGCGAAAGAAATGCTCACCGGGCTCCACGTCGTCTTACATCTCCATAACCGGACGGATTTCCACGAGGCCACCGGAGTCAAAGATCGGGCACCCCTTCGAGAGCTCCGCCGCTTGCACGAGATCTTTGGCTTGAATCAACGTGTAGCCGCCCACGATATCCTTGGATTCCGTGTATGGGCCGTCGGTGATAATTTTCTGTTTTCCGCGCACGACTTTTCCTGTCCGGTCGAGCGGCTGACCGCGATCCTTGATGTAGCCCTTCTCACCGAGGTCCTTCAGCCACGCGACCCACTTTTGCATTTCCTGCTCTCCTTGCTGCGGCGAATCGGGGCGTTCTCCGCCTCGGTACAGGTACACGAATTCGCTCATAATGCTTCTCCTTGGTGTGGCACCTCATTGGCACCTCGAATTGTAGACGTTTGAGGTACGCGATGCCGGACATTTTGTTGTGCTCGAATTCGGGACGTCTCGCATGCTGACCCACCGCGACAAGTCTTGACAAAGGAAAACCAAAGAGTATAGTGTAGCGGTCGCCACTGTAAGGGAGCAAGGGATGAGCAAGGTTCGGTTACTCGTTGGCACGCGCAAGGGCGCGTTTGTATTAACTTCGGATGGGAAACGCCTGCAGTGGGAAATTGATGGACCCCATTTTGCTGGCTGGGAAATCTACCATGTCAAAGGGTCACCGGCCGATCCGGACCGGCTCTATGCGTCGCAGACGAGCGGCTGGTTCGGGCAATTAATCCAGCGATCGAATGACGGCGGCAAAACGTGGGAACCCGTAGGAAATCAATTCGCGTACGACGGCGTCCCCGGCACGCACCAATGGTATGACGGCACGCCTCATCCCTGGGAGTTCAAGCGAGTCTGGCATCTCGAACCCTCATTGAATGACCCAGACACAATTTTTTCGGGCGTCGAGGATGCTGCGCTATTTCGTTCATCCGACGGCGGTCAGAGCTGGCACGAATTGCCCGGCCTGCGCGGTCACGGATCGGGACCCCACTGGCAGCCCGGTGCCGGCGGCATGTGCCTTCACACGATCCTTCTTGATCCGCGTGATCCCAAGCGGATTTTCGTCGCGATTTCGGCTGCGGGCGCCTTTCGAACGGACGATAGCGGCAAGACGTGGCGACCGATCAACCGCGGGCTCAAGTCCGAGCAGATTCCCGATCCGAACGCCGAGGTCGGCCACTGCGTCCACCGCATTGCGATGCATTCGTCGCGGCCGAACGTGTTGTTTATGCAAAAACATTGGGATGTGATGCGCAGCGACGACGCGGGTGAGTCGTGGCGAGAAGTCAGCGGGAATCTGCCGACCGACTTCGGTTTTCCGATAGAAGTTCACGCGCACGAGCCGGAGACGATCTATGTAGTGCCCATCAAGAGCGATTCGGAACACTTCCCGCTCGAGGGGAAGCTGCGCGTCTATCGCAGCCGCACGGGCGGGAACGAATGGGAAGCGCTCACGAAAGGCTTGCCGCAAAGCGACTGTTACGTGAACGTGTTGCGCGATGCGAGCTCCGTCGACTCGCTCGATACGTGCGGCATATACTTCGGTACCACAGGCGGTCAGGTGTACGCATCGGCTAATGCCGGTGACAACTGGGCCCCCATCGTGCGAGATCTTCCGCCGGTGTTGTCGGTCGAAGCGCAAACGCTCGCATGATCCGAGTGGTGCTTCCTGCACATCTGCGGACCCTTGCCAATGTGAATGGTGAGGTGAAGGTCGACGTCACGGGTCAGCCGACGCAGCGGTTAGTGCTCGATGCGCTTGAGGCAAACTACCCAAGACTGTGCGGTACGATCCGCGACCACGTCACGAAGGAACGCAGACCGTTTATTCGGTTCTTTGCATGCGAGTGCGATCTCTCGCACGAGCCGCCGGACACGCCGCTGCCTGCAGCCGTCGCGAGCGGTGCCGAACCGCTGCTCGTTGTCGGTGCCATGGCTGGAGGGTAAACGAGCACTTTGATACCGCTGGGAATCGCTCAAACTCACATCTAATCCGGGTTGCCCATGTCTGTGCATAGCTGCGTCCTCGATCTTCATCTCAAGCACGATCTGTCGTCCGGCATCGGCGGCAAGTACGGTCGTCTTTTCCCAGATCTCGAGGGCTTGAAATGCGACGAAGATCAGCTGCTTGCACTCGGTAAGGCCGGAGCAGCGATGGACGTAGCATCCGACGACCCCAAGGCCGACAATCCCAGAATCGCCGCCGGTTACACGATGTTTGGCCACATGATGGCCCACGACCTGACCGCCGACCGCAGCCTGTTGCAGCACCATGCAAGCCTGCGGCGCATTCATAACTTCCGTACGCCTCGGCTCGATTTCGAATCCATGTACGGAGCTGGTCCTGGCGGAGCGCCATACATGTATGACTCGGGTGACCCCGACAAGTTTTTGCTCGGCACTGATGGGACAGGGGCGCCTAACGACCTGCTCCGCAACCGCCAGGGCAAGGCCGTGATCGGTGATCCTCGCAACGACGTGCACGGCATCATCTCACAAATGCACCTCGCGATGCTCAAATTCCATAACAGAATTGTCGACCACTTGCGAACCGAAGGTGTCGCGTCGGCCGATACATTCTCGCAAGCCCAACGGAACCTGCGGTGGCACTTGCAGTGGATCGCCTTGCACGAGTACCTACCCCTGACGGTAGGGGAAAGACTGATGCACGAGATCTTGACACAGGGACCGCGATTCTATCGCCCATCGGGTGCGGAACCGTTCATTCCGGTTGAGTTTGCCGATGCGGCATTCCGCTTTGGTCACAGCCAGATCCGCCTCTCCTATAGACTCAATGAGTCAACATCTGCGCCGATCTTTCCGGATCTTGCCGGTGGCCAGCCGATTCCCAAGACGCGCGTGGTCGATTGGCGCTACTTCCTTTCATTAGATAGCGCCGTCACGCCGCAGCTCAGCAAGCGCATCGCACCGTACGTCGCCCATACACTTATCGATCTTCCAGAATCCATCGTTGGCCCAACGCCGCAACCTGAGTATCATTCGCTGGCGTGCCGTGATCTGCTCAGAGCGCGAGCACTCGGACTTCCGTCTGGCGAGACGATCGCCCGACACATCGGCGCACGGCTGCTGAGCGAAGATGAGGTCGGCCTCAAAGAACACGGCTGGACGTGCGAGACGCCGCTGTGGTACTACATCCTTCGAGAGGCTGAAGCACAGCATCGGGGTGAGAGGCTCGGCGATGTTGGCGGGCGCATCGTGGCCGAAACGTTGGTTGGCATCGTTGACGCGGATCCAACGTCATTTCGCAGCGCCGATCGCTCATGGAAACCGACGCTGCCAACGAGACATGACGGACGCTTCACGCTCCCGGATGCTGTTGCGTTCGCGACGGCTTCTTAGAGACTTCTTCTTCCTAGAACTTGGTGTCGTCGCTTCAGCGATAGACGCCATTGTGGCCGAGACTAAAGCGGCCGGGCTGCGGAAAATACGACAAGCCGTGTGGCCCTCCGCCAACCCTGATTACACGCAGCAATTGCCCCGTCACGGTATCGACCACCGAGACTGAAGAATTATAGCGGTTGGACACCCACAACTGCCGGCCATCAGGTGAAAGTTGAATCATGTCGGGGCTGCCGCCGATTCTCCATGTGGCGCTCACCCGGCGCGTTGCGAAATCGATCACCGAAATCGACCCGGCGCGTCGATTGCTGACGTACAGTTGCTTTGCGTTGCGGCTCACGTAGAGACCGTGAGCGCCCGGGCCTGTCGCGATGAACGCAATTTCGCGCATGCGTTGCGGGTCAATCACCGAAACGCCGTTGCGCATTTGGTTGGCGACGTAAAATACAGATCCGTCCGGGGCGAGTTTAACATCTACCGCCAGGCCGCCGACTTTGAGTTCACCTGTAACGGCCATTGCGACAACGTCGACTCGAACGACTTCGCCGCTGAACTCCGTTGATGCGAGTAAATAGCTGCCGTCGGCCGAGAAGTCTAAGTGATCAACTCCGCGCCACGGGACCGCTACGCTCTTGATGAGGTTCCATGTGCGAGCATCCCGAAAATCCAGCCGCCGCTTCCGCTCTGATACGACAATGGCCATGGCGCCGTTGGTCGTGAAGTAAAGATTGTAGGGATCTGCGATGGGGATCGTGCCGGTCGGCTTACAGGTTCGCGGATCGATGACGGTGACGGAGTTGCCGGCGGTATTGTTGACATACAGGTGCTGCAAGTCCCAACTCGGCGTGATGTGCTGCGGCGAGCGACCGACTCGAAAATGGGCGACGACTTTGTATGTGGCCGGGTCAATGACATCGGCCGTGCCGGCTAAGTTGTCTGGTACGTAGACGCGCTCCGGAAAACTTGCTACGGCCCCACTCAGCTGACTCGTGTCCGCAGCCGCATAAACGTTCATTACCGGTTGCCCGGTGAAAGCAATGCGACCGTGCGACGCTTCCGTTTTCGGTTCGTACCTGGCACTAAGAGCCGAGGAGGCCGGCGGTTTGAGGCTCTCAGACGCGGTCGGCGATCCAGCGGCCGAACCGGGCGAAGACTGTTCGCTGCAGGCGACGAGGACGAGGGAAGTTGCAATCAGTAAAGACAGCAACGCACGATGGTGTGTCCGCATAACCACAGGAGACCAATCTTCAGACCGCGGCGCTCCTTATACTGCGGGTAAATTCGGCCATTCGCCGACAGGCGGGAGGCGCTATCCGCGAAGAACGCCCGTCTTTCCTAGGAGACAGCTGGTCAGATGCCGTCAGTTGAGACCTTCTTTGGCCTTCTCGCCGTGGTTGCCGCGCTGACCTGGCTGGCCCAACGCATCAAAATTGAATACCCAATTCTCTTAGTCGTCGGCGGTTTGATCATCGGCTTTATTCCTGGTTTGCCAACCATCCAACTGAACCCCAATGTTGTCTTTTTAATCTTCTTACCACCCTTGCTGTATTACGAGGCCTTCCAGTCCTCGATCCGCGATTTTCGCGCAAACTTGCGGCTCATCACCCTCAACGCGGTGTTCCTCGTTATCGTCACGATCGCCGCCGTCGCGATTGTAGCGCACGCGCTCATTCCCGGACTGCCATGGGCGGCAGCTGTTGTGCTTGGCGCGATCCTTGGACCTACCGACGAGACTGCGGCCATCGCCATCGCCTCGCGCCTCAACGTCGCTCGCCGCCTCATCACAATCATTAAAGCTGAAAGTCTCTTCAACGACGCTACCTCACTCGTGATCTACAACGTCGCGCTCGTCGCAGCGGTGACGGGCACTTTTTCTTGGGCGCTCGGGCTTTGGCAGTTGTTCATCGATGCGGTGGGAGGCGTCGCCATTGGCCTTGCGGTCGGTTGGCTCATGCGCATCATCCGACCCCGGATCGACGATCTCTTACTCCAGAACACCGTGTCGCTGCTGACGGGTTACGCTGCTTATTACCCTGCAGATGCGTTGCATTTCTCCGGTGTACTCGCTGCTCTCACCGCCGGACTATATCTTGGCCGGCGCGCTGAAACGTTTACCTCGCCAAGCTCGCGAATCCAAATCACCGCACAGCGCGATATCACGCTCTATCTCATCAATGGTATTTTGTTCATTCTGGTCGGTTTACAGCTGCATCCCATACTGAATGGATTGTCGATTCACATGGCCCCATCTCGCTTGCTCTACCTTGCGCTGCTCGTTAGTCTGACCGTCATCCTTGTTCGAATTCTCTGGGCATTTCCCGCGGTGTACCTGCCACGCGTGTTGTCGCGCAGAATCCGAGCCGCTGAGGGCGCTCCCTCGTGGCGTAATGTTGCTGTGGCGTCATGGACCGGGCTGCGCGGGGGTGTTTCACTCGCCGCGGCGCTGGCCGTTCCGCTGACCGTCGCCTCGGGGGCTGCGTTCCCCGATCGGCCGTTAATCCTGTTCTTGACATTCGCCGTTATCTTCGCAACCTTGGTTGTCCAAGGCCTGACCCTTCAGCCGCTTATTCGGTTTTTGCGCATCACATCTGAAACCGACGACCGCGAGGAAACGCTGGCCCGTGTGAAAGCGGCCCGCGCCGCATACGCTGCGCTGGGAAAACTCGAGGGAGAGCCGTGGGCCGACGCAGCGGTCGTGGCCGATCTGCGCGGTCATTTGAAAACTTCGTTAGAGCACCGCACGGCGGCTCGCGATCACGTGCTCACGCCGGAGCAGAAACGCGCAGCCGAGTCTCTCTATCGCATCCGGCACGAGCTCAACGATGCGCAAAGCCGCGAGCTCGTCCGGCTGCGCAACGAAGGGGCGATAAACGAGGCGACGATGACGAAGATCGGGCGCGAACTTGACTTGCAAGCGCTGGAGGCAGAAGCGGGCAAGCCGTGAGTACCGGCATTAACTCAATGGGTTTTCAGCAGCTCTCGGGATGAATCTCGCCAGCAATATAGGCGCCGCGAAAATCACGAGCGTTATGGATATAAGCAGCCCCACAGGCGGATAAATCGGCCCTTCTCCTGAGTACCGCAACAGCGAGAGCGCCCCAAACCACCATGCGAACCGAGCCCAGTAGCCCTGTGTTGCTGCCGCGGGGAGCAGCCAAAGCGTGTACCATGGGTTGAGCATTGGCGCAATCCAAAGTAACGCGGCAAGCACTAGCCACAAGTTACGTAGTTCCAAATTTTTGGCGTAGCGCCACAGTGCCACTCCGTACAGTCCGAGGAAGGCGACTGTTAGTGCAATTTGCACAATACGCTCGTGACCGACGCCGCCAACCACGTTTGTGACAATCCACGATGGAGACATTGAAACGTTGGCGCTTTGCCATACGAGCGATTGAGCCGTTATATTTCCGATCCAAAACGGACGAAATGTTAAAACCGGGATAGCCACGGCAATAACCAACAGCGCCAAGGCGGGTTTCCAACCTTTGCGTGCGGCTTTCACAATCAAGAATGGCAGCACGCACAAGGAAAGGTATTTTGTCGCGATCGAGGCCCCGATCAAGAGCCCCGCCACGAGCGGCATGTCTTCGACGATCGCAAACGCCCAGAGCGCGAGGGCGATCATCATGATGTCGTTGTGCGCACCCACTGCTGTTTCGAAGAGTAGTAGGGGATGAAACGCATACCGTGCGACGCCTCCTAGCCAGCTCTTGCGGCGGCGCACGATGCGACTCAATCCGGCGACGGCCAATATTGCAAAACCCAGAGCAAGAACCCGTTGAACAACGATTTGAAACGCCAACGAGGTGCTCGCGGTGAGCGAACTGAGTGCACCAGCTAACAACGTCCAGAGCGGACCATAATTATCCCCCGGAGGCGGGTTGCCGTAGATCGTCAAGCATTGGTCAATGATGGGATCAAAGTTGGTCTTGAGCGGCAACGGCAGATAGTACGGGTTGACGCCGTGCAATCCGAAGAGCCGGCCGTAAATGACGTAGGCATAGGCGTCTCCTGACAAGAGAATTGGGAAAAATAGGAGCGTCGCACCGACGAGAAGCAACCCGAGGACGATCAGCCGAGGGGACTCAACGCCGACCGCGCGGGAATATCGATGGCCACAGTACGCCAGAATTGCAAGCATCGTCCAGATGACGACCAGTACGCTCCAACCATTATCAATCTTATTGGCAACCGGAATCGGCAGGCGCAGGAGAACGGTCAAATCCAAATGGGTGCCCGGATCCGTGTATGCGTGTGCTTGCGAGACAAGCGTGCGCAGCACTAACGCTGCGAGGACGATCGTCGCCAGCATCACAATGAGCCAAATCAGCGAGCGATATGCTATTGCTTTATCTGTTGAGCCAACCGGCAAGCTTCCGCGTGCGATCAATATGAATCGGGCGGGATTTTCGATGGCGGCATCGCGATTAGCTCGGAATCTGACACAAACGCTCGGACAGTGACGTAGGCCGCCGGCTTCTGAGAGAAATCAAAGCAGTCCGATAGATCATCCGAGCGACGGTCACCCGCTCCGATCTCCGGTAATCCAAACGCCTTTTCTGTAAACCTGAGAATGCTGCCGAATTCATGGCGCTGATGCGACACGTACCCTCGTCGCGCATAGGGCGAGATAATAATCATGGGCACGCGGAACCCCAACCCCATCGCGTCGAGCTGAGGCGGCGCCACATGGTCGTACCAGCCTCCCCAATCGTCCCAAACAACGATGAGCGCGGTCGTCTCCCATGAGTTGCTGCGCCCGAGCGCGTTTGCGATTGACGCCACCCATTGCGGACCCAGGTCGGTGCGCGCCATCAGCGCCTGGCCGCCAATCCCATATTGAGAGTGATCGGAACTACGAAAGTCAGGGCTGACCCAAGACACTGCGGGAAGGGTGCCCGCTGCGATATCTGTGAGAATGCGGGTCTGCGGCGTCGTTACATTCCTTGTCCAGTGGCCGCCGTACCGAATATGCTTAATGGCATCGAAGGCCGACCAAATGGAGCCCAAATCGTTCGATACTGGCGCATACGAACGCCACGATATTTCATGCTGGTCGAGCAGCTCGGCGAGTGTAGTATAGTCGAAGCATGGAAATACTTTGCGGCCATCCGCGCCTGTCGGTCCGAGGAGTGCAACCGTCACGTCCTTGGGTGAATCACATCCCCACCAAAATTCATTGCTTGCCGTTCGAGTCGGATTGTCAACCGCTGTGCCCGATTGGCCGGCGATCAAGTATTGATGTGCGGGGAAACTAGGGCCGCCAACCGACTCAAACGTCTCGTCGGCGCAAGTAAACGTGCGCGCCAATGCCCAGTATGGTTTCGTTTCGCTGCGAGGCACGAACGCGTAGGGGTAGTCGCCGTTTGCTTTTTTCGGCAGCGTACCGATGGTGTCAAAGCCATCCATTTTCCCACCATCGTATGAGTTGAGAAACGTTTGCCGCGCGTGGTCGACGTCAACCGGATCATTAAGGCTTACCGGATGAAGTCGTACAACTGACCCGTCGTGGCGCTTGCCGAATCGCACTGTATCTGCGCCGGGAAATCCGTTAAAGAGATTATCGACGCTCCGGTTTTCTTGAATTACGATGATCACGTGCTGGATCAGGTGAGCCGGTATGGTCGCAAACTGAAGCGCGATTGCTAACAAGAGAACTATGAGGAGGCACCTCCGCATCGAGCGTGAGACCTTGACTCTTCGTTCAGTTGCACGCTCGACCGAATCGGTGTAAGTTCCAATCTCATTTTATTTATTTCTCCAGTGACCAATGTTCAACCATTCATATGAGTCCCAGTCGAGTCCTATTCGTAGTACCTACCGTCAGAAGACTTGAGCCAAAAACCGACGAAATCGAGTCTGTGCTGCGAACCTAGCCGACGGATTCCTGACTGGGCCTCATTTTGGCAGCAACGAAACGAAGAAGCCCGTGAACAATCTTTCACGGGCTTTAGTGGCGACGCTGATCGGGCTCGAACCGACGACCTCCTGCGTGACAGGCAGGCGCTCTAACCAACTGAGCTACAGCGCCACGGTCCCGTACAGTTCGCCAAGGCGTTTGTCAATCTTTTCCCGCATTCTTGCGCATCAGCTGCCATAACGACAAAAAGCCGGTCGATGATGGCCCGGCTCTTTGTTCTGCGCATTAGCTATTTAGCCCGACGAAGGGGTCGCCACGAAGCTAAACGTTCTGGGAAACGTGCTTGTCGGTCGCAATACGAGCCCTGCTGAACCTACAAGCTTGCCATCCGGTTGAGCTGAAGCATCGATTTGGAAATTACCGTTGTCAATGCTGAGCCAATATTTGCCCTTTTCATCCGAACCCGAAACTGATGTAGCCGGTCCTGTGTCGTCAGGGAAATACCATCCTTGGACTATCCCATCATCACCTACCGTTAACTTCAGCGTCCCCTGGTAGTAACCAGGTACCGACAATGGCGTAGTTTCTTCCATCGAGATCTTGTACGTCACCTGACTACTCAAGGGCTGTGCGGCGGCCAATGCGGGAACGGCAAATGCCAGGGCTAGGGCCACCGAGACGCATGTACTTTTCAATTTATCAACCATTCTGATCACCTTCTCTGTTTTGTCCTGTTCATATTTTACCACCCTGATAGTTCGATGATACGGGACGTCCCTGAAGCTGACCTGAGAGTCTGGCACGATTTTCGACTGATGCCACAATCGCTGCTTTGCAAAATCTCTGAAGGATGACGAGCATGCGTTTGGGTACTGTCGCATGGATGTTGACCTTCTGTTGCTGTCGAATGCTTTTCAAACCCGATTACCGATCGGGGTAGATGTGCTTTCGTCGCAATAGATAAAAGACAATGTAACGAAGCCTCTGCGCCGGTGACACCGCAGGGGCTTCGCCGCATTTACAGGCTGGGATGGGGGAAACTCATGCATTCTAGAGCGACGCGTGTGATACGCGGCTTCATTGGTATCGTGGCGTTCACCGTGACATACGCCTGGGCCATGCCTGGAGCCGCCGGGACTACAGGCGGCGTGAGCGGCCGCGTCCTCGATGCGACAACGAACGCATGGTTAGCCGGTGCTCGCGTCGACATCGTGTCGCCTTCCGGTTCGGCTAGTACGACGACGGATACAAACGGCCACTATGCCTTCCTGTCGCTCGCACCTGACTCGTATACCGTGACAGCTCACCACGATGGATATGAAACATTCGTGGAAAGTGGCGTCACGATTCAAGCCGACGCTCAGCTCAGTCTCAATATTCCATTGGTAACCACGGTGCGAACGCTGGGACGCATCATCACGCGTCCAGGATCTACTCTCGTGCGGCCGGGCCAAACCATTGACCTGTATTCGGTAGATGCGGCGACTGCAAAAGCGGCTGTGCCGCTCGCAGGCCCTGGCGGCGTGGATATGGCGTACGGCGGACTCGCGGTCCTGCCGGGAATCTACGTGCCCCAAGGACAGCAAGGCTGGTGGCAACCAGTCTTCATTCGCGGCGGCGATCAAGATCAAATCGGATACGAGCTCGACGGCGTTGCGGTTAACCGTTCGTACGATAACGCCCCACAGTCACTGCTGACCAACCTCGGCCAGCAAGAGCTGCAAGTATATACGGGCGGCGCAAACTCCAGTTCCGATGGACAAGGGATAAGCGGATACATCAATCAGGTCATAAAGACGGGCTCACGAACTCCGTTTGGCTCGGCTACATACGGCTTCGGCTCGCCCATTGGCTATCAAAAAGGTGCGCTTGAATACGGCGGAGCGAGCTTCGACGGACGGCTGACGTATTACGTTGCCGGTTCCATTTCCGATCAATTTTATCGCTACGCGGATCAATGGAATGGCGTGAGCCTCAATCACTCGGGCTTCTTCTTCCCATCCTTCCAGTTCGGCCCGAATGGCCCCATCGATCTCGTTGGCATTACCCTCGGCGCCTCTGAGACGCGCGACCACGAAGCCATGGTCAATATTCACTATGCTCTTCCGCATGGGAAAGACAGCGGCAGCGACGACCTACAGCTTTTGCACGTTGAAAGCGATCTCCATACGTTTACGTACGGCTCGTTCAATGATTTTGGCGGCAAGACGACCTTCGGCACGGTCTTCGCGTATCCGGACCAATACATTTATACGGGTCAAGTCGGCGCACCGCTCAATACAGCCTTGGTCGGTCAGTACGTATTTCCGAACACGCCTGATTCCGGACGAGCATTCCAAAGCATCGTCAACCCAAACTTGCGCGCGGTTGCAGACAACGGATTTAGCTTATCAAAGCTACAGTACCAGCATAACATGGGAACCCGTGCGTACGTGCGTGTGTTGGGCTACAGCACGTACTCGAATTGGTTTATTCAAGACCCGATACCGGTCCCCGCGACATTACAATACATTCTCCCGGAAATCACGTTTGGCGGAGTTATTAGTTTTGCCGATCAGCTGAGCGACAAACATCTGCTCACGATCTCCGGGTCGATCGCCAGTTCTCGTGAGTATCGCTACACGACGGGCTTTCCGTTTCTTCAAGGGGGTGGGAACCTTCCCAACGGTACGATCGGCGGGAGCTTTGTCGGGAACTTTGGCGGCGCGTTGATCGGCAGCTATACGGACGGCACGCACTGCTACGATCAGTCAAGCGGAGCGTACACGAGCTGCTTCTCATCGGCATCACAGGTGAACCTGAACGTTAACAACGGAGTCTTTAACGCGTTCACGACGGCACCGGCAGGGACGCCGGCCGCGCTCCACGGTGCTCGTTGGATCGCGACGGAAAATGCCTTCGGCGGACTCATCAATCAAGTGAGCCCCATTCTCACCGCTGGATCGGTTGACGATCGAATCCGGCCGAACGATCGGTTCAGCCTTGACTTCGGGGCTCGGGTCGAGCGGTACTATGACCGGCTCGTCAATGAAGCGACCGACTACCCTGCGCGGCAATTCTGGTTCAACGCGCGAAATAGCGAATTTTGCGTCGCGACGGCAAACCTTGCGCAGTCGCAGCGCACCATCGATCCCGTGACAGGCATCGCAAGCCCGTGCGCGCCTGGCACAACCCCCGTCAATCTCAGCCTCTCGAATAATTCGTTCGAGTCGAATTCTGTCTTTGAACCGCGCTCCGCCGGAACGTACGAGCTCTCGGAAGACGCGACGCTCCGCGCGTCGTACGGCATCTACGCCCGGCCGCCCAACGCATCCTGGGTGCAATACGGAACCCTGCAACAAGATCTTGCAACACCCATGTTCCAAAAATTCATCGCGTACGGCTTTACGTCGCCACAACACAACTTGATGCCAGATGTCTCGCACAACGTCGACCTCTCGTGGGAACAACGTCTTCACGGTACCGACATGAGCTTCAGAATTACACCCTACTACCGTGGAACGCTTGGGCAATTTGAAAACATCCTGCTGGATACCAGCGGCAATGAATCGGGCGTGAACGTAGGAAGCGAGAAAACCTCGGGCGTTGAGCTTGCGTTTCAAAAGGGAGATTTTGTCCGCGACGGAGTTTCCGGAATGTTCTCCTTCACGTATAACTACAGCCGCTTCCACTACGCAAAGTTCGCGAGCGGCTTCAACGTGCCTGATTTGATCAATCAAAAGATAGCGCAGTACAACGCGTACACGTCCGCCTGCGCGCCCGGCGGCAGCGCGTTCGGAAAAACCCAGTTCGGAACGCCAGTGTGCGGAACGACGAGCTCCGGCGGATCGGCAGCCGCATGCTTCACACCTGGCGGCGCTCCCGATCCAACGTGTGCGGGCGGTGACGTGGTGAATCCTTATTGGACGAGATCTCCCCAAGGATTCCTCGATCCAAATGGCGCGTATGCACCTTACGACGTCATCCCGGATCAGCCGCTCGCCGCGGGTAACGGCTTCGGGCCACCTGTCATCGCCACTGTGCTCGTGCAATACAAGCGTTCGCGTTTCACTGCGACACCATCCATCGCGTACAGTTCTGGGGCGTATTATGGAGCGCCGCTGTCGACGGTCGGCGACGATCCGGCGGCGAATAATTCATCGCAAATTCCTATTCCCAACGACTTCACCGGCGTTTTCGACAACATGGGGGCGTTCGTGCAACCGTGGCGGCTGACCGGCAACCTTCAACTCGGATACCAAGTCAATCCGCATGCGCAGGTGGCCGTCACCATGACGAGCCTCTTCGATTCTTGCCATCAGCGCGGATATGCGTGGGATCGCGGAGGTTTCTGCGCGTATACGACGCTGCCGTTTGGACAAGCGCCTAACTCGAGCGCCCACACGAGCGCGGCTGGCGATCCGAACTACAAGTATCCCTACACCGTGCAAAATGGGAACAACAATACCCAATTCTTGGGAACCAAAATCCCATTCCAAGCCTACGTGACGATGCAGTTCAAACTCTAGGCAGCGCTCAACTCTACGAGCGGGTGAATACACGCATCATAGCGTTTGCAATTGGCGCACTTGTCATTCTGCTGGTAGCGGGCTGCACTCGGACTCCCGAGCAGAGGGGCGCAAGGATATTTGTCTTAGCGCAAGCCTCAGAACCGCGCACGCTCGACCCACTGCTCAACACGGGCTTTACGGCAGAACAAGTCGGATCGCTCATTTATTCCTACCTTTTACGAATTGATTCGCGTGGCCGGTTAGAGCCCGATCTCGCGCAACGCGTTCCCAGCACATCAAACGGTGATATCTCGCGCGACGGAAAAACAATCGTCTACCATTTGCGGCGCGGGGTGCGCTGGCAGGACGGACTGCCGCTTACCGCCGACGACGTCGTGGCAACCTTTCGCGCCGTCATGAACGAGCGCAACCCAGTCCCAACGCGCCTGGGCTACGACCGAGTTGCGACTATGCGCGTGCTCGACGCAACGACCTTACAAGTCAGACTGCGAGAGCGCTTCGCGCCATTTCTCACGTATTTCTTTGAGACAGAAACCTATCCAATTCTCCCCGCACATATGCTCGCGCACATCGCGAGCCTCCCCGGCTCGGTCTTCGACGCCGCGCCGATCGGCACGGGGCCATTTCGCGTTGTAGAGTGGCGCCGCGGAGACCATTTGGAACTCGAGGCCAACGACAGCTACTATGCCGGTCCGCCAAAGCTGCAACGCCTCCGCATTGAATTTGTGCCCAATCCGCAAACAATCGTCCTTCGCTTGCAAACCGGCGAAGCGGATGCGTATCTCGGCGCCGATCCATTTGTGCTGACACAGCTGCGCGCCATTCGCCGCCTCGAGCTCAGAGTCGTGCCGATCTACGGCTTTATTGCGTTGAGCATGCAGACGCGCAATCCGGCTCTGCGCGACCCCGCCGTCCGAAGAGCGATCGTTCATTCATTCGATTTCGCACACGACATCGCAGCGGCGTCGCACAATAGCATGGACGCGCGCGATGCATTTCGTAGCCTGTTCACGTGGGCATACACCCCGCGAAGCGTGCCGTCATCTTCGGCTCATTTGCCGGCGAACGTCACGCTCTCCATCGACGGAAGCCGTGCACTCGATCGTACGCTCGCCGTCATCATGCAGCAAGAAGCACGACGTGCCGGGTCTGTCCTCACCATCCGCACGTATGCGCCGCAGCGGTTTGAGGCAACTGCGACCGACGCGGGCCCTCTAGCGGCCGGAAATTACCAGCTCGCGCTGCACGAGGTTCTGACTGGCGCGGATCCAGAAACGTCGTGGATTCTCGCATGCTCGCAAATTCCACCGGTCGGCTATAACATTACCCGCTATTGCGACCCACAGGTTGACCAGGCTCTGCGCGACGCGCTCTTGAGCAATGACCCAAGCGAGCGCGCTCGCGATTATGCGATCGTGCAGGATGCGCTCGCGCGCGATGTTCCCTTTGTCGCGCTCGCTCAGCTGCGTGAGATTGAAGCAATACCAAAGGGCATGCGCGGATTTGGGCCCAGTCTTGAGACCCCGTTCTATCGCGCGGAGAGATGGCAGCCGTAACGAATACTCGGGGTCGGACACGGCCTGTCAGTGCCCTGCGCTCAGTGCCTGGAGCTGTTTGCGAAGTTGTACTTCTGAAATCTCGCCGATCCTATAAGCGGCAACGGTACCATCCCGTGCAATAAAGACGTGCATCGGCAATCCGATGAGACCGTAGGACCCGCCGACGTCGCCGTTGTCGTCGAGGGTCACGCGATACGGCAGATGATACTGCGCCGCGAACTCTTTGGCTTTATCCGCCGGTTCGAGTTCGTCAACACCCACCACGACAACATTATGCCTGGCGTATTCCTTCGATAATCTTCCGATGTAAGGCACTTCTTGTTTGCACGGTCCACACCAGGACGCGAAAAAGTTGAGATAGATGGCATGGCCCCGCAACGCTTGCAGCGATAGATTACCGGTACCGTTTGCGACAATCGGCAGCGAGAACGCGGGCGCCGGTGCGCCCGTCTTCGGAGGCGACGCCGCAACAGCAGCTGTTACGACGATGCCCACAAGCACCGCCGCCCCGACAAGCGATGCAATCGTTAGTTTTGCGGGTGTACCTTGAGCCACGCGTACACTTTGTTGACGTTCGTCAGTGGACTCCAATCAAAGTAGGTGAACAAGATCTTACCGTTCTTGCCGATCACAAAGGTCACGCGTTTGGCAACACCGGAAATCTCGGCACCATACGCCTTGGTCACGTGGGCGCCTTGATCGCTGACAAACCGCTGCGGCGCTTGCATCTGCGCTTGAAAGTCAGTCAGCTTCTTGATGTCGTCAACTGAGATTCCGACGACCACCGCCCCGAGTGTTTGAAAGTCCGCCAACCTGGCGGCATATGCTTTCGCCTCTGCGTTTCAGCCGGCGGTAAAGGCTTTGGGAAAGAAGTACAATATGACGGCGTGTGTGGCCAGTGCGTCTTTGAGGTTGAATTCAACAACCTTTCCGGCGAGTACCGACGGCGCCTTGAAGTCGGGTGCTGCGTTGCCTGGTGCGAGCGCGGCTGCAGCCCCGATATTGAAGAGTGACATCGCCGCTGCGAACACCGCCGTGAGGGGTCGCATGACTTTCATAGAGTGGCAATTCGGGAGTAGGCAATGGAAGCCCGCTCAAGAGGCAGGCCGCTACGTAGGCTTTTCCAATTCTAGACGAGGTATGGGATTAACATGGAAGAAGCCTGAATCTTCGCGTGGCGAAAATCCGGCCCCCGCGCGATCGCGCGCTTTCATCTTACATTAAATAGCTCGGCCGGTATTCCCGGAGAACAGCGGTAAGTGGCCTACGAACCGGTACCACGCCCGACCACTGGCGATATTGGTTTTCCGCCCATACTCGGTAAGCACGCGCCAGCCATCGTCGAGAGCATGCGAGACACCGGACTCCCCCGTGCCTCATTTACCGATGCCATGATCGCCTATCACCTCGGATGGACAGACCGGCAAGGGCGGCCGACAAATTCGCTCCCGGGAAAACTCATTAGACCCGCCCTGTGCATTTGGGCATGCGAAGCGTGTGGGGGCGACGCAGGGGAAGCATTGCCCGCTGCGGCGGCGCTTGAATGGGTGCACAACTTCACGCTCGTCCACGATGACATACAGGACGGGGATCGCGAGCGGCGCGGCCGAGAAACGGTCTGGGCGATTTGGGGTCTGGCACAAGGCATTAACGCCGGTGATGCGCTCTTCGCGCGGGCTTTTGCCACGCTTGCCAGGGAAGGCTCGCAGCCACAGCGGCGACTGCGGGCAACGCGACTCATCGCGGACGCCGTCCTTGTGGTGGTCGAAGGTCAAGCTCTCGACCTTCGATTCGAAGGCAAGCCGGACACGACGCTGCGCGCTTATCTCAGAATGATTCGCTCCAAAACCGGTGCGCTCATCGGGGCCAGTTTGGAAGCGGGAGCTGTGATGGCAGGCGCCGATCCCGAAATCAGCAGACGTCTGCGTGATGCAGGCACGCTTTTAGGCGTGGCCTTCCAAATCCGCGATGACTGGCTTGGGACCTGGGGCAACTCGGCGACCACTGGGAAGCCCTCAACCGGCGATCTCGGGCGTTGCAAGCTCACGTATCCCGTAGTTGCGGGCTATGCGGGGATGCGCGATGCCGAGAGGGCACGCTTGCGGGAGCTTTTTGGCACATCGTCAAGCGGGAATTCGAACAGTTATCCGCTACATGAAATCCGAATGCTGCTCGAAGCAGCGGGCGGGGCGGAACTTACTCGCGCGGCGCCCCAGCGCTACGTGGCGAAGGCCGCGGCCATTGTCCACGCGTGTCAACTTCCGCACCAGCAAGTCGAGCAATTCAACGAGGTAGCACATTATGTCGCGAATCGGTGTCGATAGAGAAAGCGATCGCAAGCTTTACCCCATCAAACCGACCGAAGACGGCGTTCCAACACGGAAGGCGGACCACATCCGCATCAACCTTGAAGCGGATGTAGCTGCCAAAGGCATCAACTCCGGGTTTGACGAGTATCGCTTCATCCATCGCGCCCTACCTGAAGTCGATCTAAATGAGGTCGACACGAGAGTAGAAATTCTCGGTCACAAGCAGGCAGCACCGCTGCTGATCTCCTGTATGACCGGCGGCACCGATGAAGCACGGCGCATCAACCGCAACCTCGCACGGGTGGCGCAAGAGCTCGGCCTCGCGTTGGGCTTAGGCTCCGGCCGCGTGCTTCTCGAGCATCCTGAACTCTTGAGCTCTTTTGCGGTGCGGTCGCTCGCACCGGATGTTTTGCTCTTTGCAAATCTCGGCGCTGTACAGCTCAATCTCGGCTATGACGTCGACGACTGCCGGAGGCTCGTGTCGGAGCTGCGCGCCAATGCGCTCGTTCTTCACGTCAACGCACTCCAAGAAGCGGTGCAATCGGGCGGCGACGCAAGCTTCTCAGGATTGCTAGGAAAAATCGAGGAACTCTGCCGGTTACTGGAAGTTCCAGTCGTCGTTAAAGAAGTTGGCTGGGGGCTCGCGCCGGATATCGTCCGTTCTCTTTTCGACGCCGGAGTGGCCGCGGTCGACGTTGCCGGAGCCGGCGGCACATCGTGGAGTGAGGTCGAGCGACATCGCGCTGCGGACCCGGTGAGGGCACGAGTAGCCGCCGCGTTTGCGGGATGGGGGATTCCCACAGCGCAATGCCTTCGGGCAGCGCGCCGCGCAGCACCAGACGGCTGCATTTTCGCAAGCGGCGGGATTCGAGACGGCATCGATGCCGCAAAAGCCATTGCGCTCGGTGCCGACATGGTCGGCATTGCCGGACCTTTCTTGCGCGCGGCAGCCGAAAGCACAGCCGCAGCCCACAATCTCGCGCGCGAGCTTATTGAAGTGCTTCGAGTCTGCATGTTTGCGATCGGTGCCCGCACCATCGACGACCTGCGGCGCACGCCCTGGCTACGGCGCAACGGAGAACTCGAAACGCCCACCCCGACGGTCAGCCGTCTTCAATATAAGACTCCAGGCGCTGGGACGTTTATCGACATCACCGACGACGTCGCCTCGATTGTCGCGTCATCGGGTGTGCGCGACGGCCTCGCGCATGTGTACTCGTCACACACGACGGCCGCAATTCGCGTGAACGAAAACGAAGAGTTGCTGCTCCAAGACTTCGTGCGCTGTCTCGACCGCCTCGTGCCTGCTGGCGACGGCATCTACGAACACGACGATCTGACGCGCCGAAGCAACTTGCCGCCGGATGAACCTATCAACGGCCATGCCCACTGCCGTCACCTCCTTCTTTCCTCCAGCGAAACGGTGCCGGTGGTTGAGGGTCATCTCGAACTCGGGCGCTGGCAGCGCATATTCTTGATCGAGCTATGCTCCCCGCGCGAGCGCAACATTGTTGTTCAAGTGCTCGGACGGTGAGCGATAGTGGATGATCTCGCTGAGCTAGAGTCAGCAAACGCCTATTGCCGGCTTCTGGCGCGGCGGCATTACGAGAACTTCACTGTGGTTTCCATGCTGCTCCGCGGCCAGACTGCGCTCGACCTCATGCGCATCTATGCATATTGCAGAACAACAGACGACTTGGGTGATGAAAGCGGCAGCGCAGCACTTGAGCGTCTCGAGCGGTGGCGCAACGAAGTGAGCGATCTCTTTGCGGGCAAAGCGCCGGTACACCCGGTGCTCACCGCGTTACGTGAAACGGTATCGCGTTGCCGGCTGGGCGCGCAACCCTTTATGGATCTCATCGCTGCTAACGTCCAAGATCAACACGTGCCGACCTATGAGTCCTGGCCCGAGCTGCAAAGCTACTGCGAGCTCTCCGCAGCGCCAGTCGGGCGAATGGTGCTCGCCGCATTTAGCATGGACGGTCTGCGAGCACGGGCCTTGTCCGATGACGTGTGCATCGGCCTCCAGCTTGCCAACCACGCGCAGGACGTTGCGCGCGACGCGGTGCGCGGCCGTTGCTACCTCTTGCAATCCGACCTTCGTTCAGGCGGCACTGCGTTTGCGGTCCGCGCCCTGTGCGATCGTGCGCGAGCACTTTTGGCCTCAGGTGTTGAGCTTGAATCTATGGCGCCATTCATGCTGCGCGTGCAGCTCGCGTTGTATCGCCTCGGTGGACTAGCGATCGTCAACGCTATAGAGCGAACGGGCTATAGGACGGACGTCGTTCGGCCGCGCGTGTCGAAGGGTGTCAAGGTTGGACTTTTGCTGCGAGCCTGTTTGGGCAGCTTACGTGAGGACCGACATGCACGGAAGCTGGAAACCGCGTGAAGCTGGCATCATGTTGACGATAGCCGATCTGCGGGATTCTGAACGCTGTTGCGAACGGATTGCTCGCCACCATGCGAAGAACTTCTACTGGGGGTTCATCTCGCTCCCGTACGATCAGCGGACCGCGATCTACGCGTTGTATGATTTCGCACGCCAAGTCGATGACGACGCGGACGAACACCGCGGCACCGATTTGCTCGCTCGTCTCGAGATGCATCGCAATCGCATCCGAGCCTGCGTGCGAGGCGAATATTCCGATCCAGTGACGCAGGTGCTGTCTTTTGCGATCAAGCGCTACGGCATACCCGAATCGGAGCTTCAGGAGCTGGTGGACGGCGTTGCAACCGACCTCTACCGCACGCGCTATGCAACGTGGGCCGAACTGCGCGAGTACTGCCGTCTCGTCGCCTCGGTCGTTGGGCGTATGTGCGTCCGCATCTTTGGCTACACCTCGCCGAACGCGCTCCAGTACGCCGAGGATCTCGGCTTGGCGCTTCAGCTTACCAATATTCTGCGCGACGTGCGCGAGGACGCCGGCAGAAATCGAATCTATCTTCCCCAAGACGAATTGCAGCGTTTCGGGGTCAGCGAGGGTGAGCTGCTATCCGGCAGCTTGAGCCCGGGCTGGCCGAGCCTGGTTCATTTCGAAACGATGCGCGCCGCGCAACTGTATGCGTCGGGATTGCGCGTGCTCGATTACATTCCGTTCCGATCGGCGGTCTGCGTCAAGACGATGGCGGGCATCTACGAGCGCATCCTCAACAAGATTGAGTCCAATCCATGGCTGCCGCTGCACGCACGGGCTTCATTAAATCACGTGGAGAAGCTTCACGTCGTGGTGGAATCATGGCTGCAGGTCGTGTAGCGGTCGTCGGCGCTGGGCTGGCCGGCCTTGCCGCTGGGCTCGATCTGGTTGATGCCGGATTCCACGTTGAGGTCTTCGAACGCAGCCGGCTGCTCGGCGGGCGCGCGACATCATTTCTCGTCGACGGCATCGAGGTCGATAACGGCCAGCACGTCTTCCTCGGCTGCTGCACCGAGTTCTTGCGCTTCGTTGACCGTGTCGGCATGTCAAAATACGTCCGCATGCAAGAGCGGTTCGAAGCGCTCGTGTTATCGCGCAATGGCGTTGCAAGCAGATTGCGCGCAGCGTCACTTCCGGCCCCGTGGCATTTGCTCGCGTCGTTTATCGGCTACCGTCATCTCGCCTGGTCATCGAAGTTCAGAGTCGCGCAGGCGTTGGGAGCGACCGCCAATGCGCTGCACAGCACGAGCTCGTTTGCAGAATGGTTGGCGCAGCACGGGCAGACCGAAGAGGCGCTGCGTTCATTTTGGCGGCCCTTTCTTGTTCCTGCGCTCAACGCGCCGCTCGAGGAGGTCAGCGCCGCCGACGCCGCCTTCGTGCTGTCGACCGCATTCTTGAGCACCGCAGGCGCGGGCCGGTTTGGCTACGCGACAACGCCGCTCGCACGCATCGCCGAAAAGGCCGCAGCGCGGATGGCGCGCGTCCACCTCTCGACCGCGGTTACGGGGCTATGGCTCACACACTCTGATGCACATCTTCTCGGCGTCATTCGCAGCGATGGTGAAGCGCTCGCCTTTGACGCCGTCATACTCGCTGTTCCGCCACCGCAGCTCTCACGCATTGTGGGAGCGCCGGAGCGAATCGGCTTGCCGTCGCTGAACGGTTACGTGGCCCATCCGATTGTGGACGTGCACCTATGGCACGATCGCGGGAATCTGGGATTCGATTTTGCCGCCGTGCTGGATTCCCCAGTGCAGTGGATCTTCGAAAAGGGCAGCGGCTACCTGTGTTGCAGTTTGAGCGCTGCCGAGAATTATGTCGACAAGCCTGCTGCGCAAATCGCTGTGGACTGCTGGGCCGAAGTCACTGCGGCGGTGTCAGCGCTCAGCGGAGCTACGCTCGTTCGCAGCGCGGTCACGAGAAGTCCGGAAGCAACGTATCTGGCTACACCGGCGCAAAAGCGCGCGACTTCTGTGGCATCAGTTCCTAATTTGAGCATTGCAGGTTCGTGGACCGATACGGGTTGGCCGGACACGATGGAGTCGGCTGTACGCAGCGGCCAATCGGCTGCGCGCCTCATCATGAACGCGCTTGGAGGTGTCGAAGTTGCCTGATGCACTGAAGTCCGCTGTGGATTGGCTCCTGGAGCGCCAGCATCCTGACGGCTGGTGGACCGATGAGCTTGAAACCAACGTGACGATGACTGCAGAGCACGTTTTGCTTATGCGTTTTCTCGGACAGAGCTTGGACTCCATACGCGCCGGCGCCACAGAGCACATCTTGCACGGACAGCGCGAAGACGGCTCGTGGGGTCTGTATCACACGGGCCCAGCAGATGTGAGCACGACGATCGAGTCGTATGCGGCCCTCAAGGCGCTCGGCGTCGATCCCGCGAGCCCGCCGATGCAGCGCGCCCGAGTGGTTATCACCCGGCTGGGCGGCGTCGCCGAGGCGCGAGTCTTCACCAAGATCTGGCTTGCGCTGTTCGGTGAATACCCGTGGGTAGGTATCCCAACGATGCCGCCCGAGCTCGTCTATTTGCCGCCGATGATCCCGCTCAACCTATACGACTTTGCGTGCTGGGCGCGTGGGACGATCGCTCCGCTCACAATCGTCATTTCACGGCGTCCGATTCGACCGCTCGGCGTCAGCCTCTCCGAGGTTGTCGTACCGGGTACCGAAGATAGACTCTCTCACATTACGGGCTCAGGCCCGTTTTGGTGGCTGGATAAACTCTTTAAGGTCTACGAACGCCTCCCCATTAAGCCGGGGCGCCGTCACGCACAGCGGCGCATGGCCAAATGGATCGTCGAACATCAGGAGGCGGATGGTAGTTGGGGCGGGATCCAACCACCCTGGGTGTACTCGCTCATCGCGCTCAATCTTCAAGGCATGGGCGTCGATCATCCGGTGATGCGCAAGGGCATAGCCGGCATGGAGCGCTTTTCGCTCTCCGACGATCGCGGCTGGCGTTTTTCGGCGTGCATGTCGCCCGTGTGGGATACGGCGTGGGCGTTACGCGCCTTGCACGCCGCTGGTTTCAGCGCGGATCATCCAGCGATGGAGCGCGCGGTCGAGTGGACCCTCGCCGAGCAAATTGATTGCGGCGGCGATTGGAACGTGCGCTGCAAGGGTGTGCCGTGCGGCGGGTGGGCCTTTGAATTCGACAACGACCTCTATCCCGACATCGACGACACCGCGGTTGTCGTATGCGCGCTGCTCGAAGGCGGCAAACGCGAGCGGGTGGCGGATGCGGTTGATAAAGCGGTCAGCTGGGTTCTTGCGATGCGATCCTCCAACGGCGCTTGGGCTGCTTTTGATCGCGACAACACCCGTCGAATCGCGTACAGTATTCCCTTCGCCGATTTCGGCGCGATGATTGACCCGCCGTCCGAGGACGTAACAGCGCACGTGTTAGAAATGCTTGGGCTCCTCGGCTATCCCCTACGCGATGCAAACGTCATCAGCGGGCTGCAGTATCTCCGCAACACGCAGACGGAGGCGGGATCGTGGTTTGGGCGATGGGGCGTTAACCACATCTATGGCACCTGGTGCGTCTTGGATGCACTCGAGGCGTTGCGCGTGGATCGTGATAGGATGCTGCGCGGCGCGCGCTGGCTGCTAGGCGTGCAGAATCCTGACGGCGGCTGGGGCGAGACCTGTCACTCGTACGTTGATCCGTCTTTTGCCGGTGTGGGTTCGAGCACGCCGTCGCAGACCGCGTGGGCCGTCCTCGCGTTACAGTCGGCCGGCCTGGGCGATCACGCTGGCTGCGCCCGCGGTTTGACCTTCTTGCGCGAGCGCCAGAGCAACGGCACCTGGCCGGAGCTCGAGCATACGGGGACTGGATTTCCCGGCGATTTTTACATAAACTATCACATGTACAGACACTTATTCCCCATGATGGCGCTCGCGGGTGATCGCACAACATTTGTGCAAAGCTCACCAGCGCGCACAGACGTCAATCGCTACGCTGAAAGGGTTCGAACGTGAGCATACCGCTCCGCCAAAAATTGGCGGTTACATCGCATGTACTGGGCAAGCGCCTCCGAGGCGTGGAAAGGTACGCGCTCGTCCTGCAGCTTGAGCCATTGTACTTGTGCAACCTCGAGTGCGCCGGCTGCGGTAAAATTCAGCATCCGGATGACATCCTCGCACGCCGCTTGACCGTCGACGAGTGCATCGCCGCCGTCGAGGAATGCGAAGCGCCGATCGTATCGATTGCGGGCGGCGAGCCGCTCATTCACAGAGAGATCCATGAGATCGCGAAGGCCCTCGTGGCGCGCAAAAAGTTTGTCTATTTGTGCACGAACGCAATTTTGATGCAAAAAAAGCTCGATCTCTTTGAGCCGTCAGAATTCTTTGCGTGGTCTGTGCACATCGATGGGTTGAAGGAGCGGCACGATCAGTCGGTGTGCCGCGACGGCATCTTCGAGAAGGCGGTCGCGGCAGTTCGCGAAGCGAAGAAGCGCGGATTCCGAGTCACCACGAACACGACGTTTTTTGGACAGGACAATGCGAAATCGATTCGCGACGTGCTCGATTTTCTCAACGACGAGCTTGAGGTCGACGAAATGCAGATTGCTCCCGGCTTCGCTTACGAGCGCGCGCCGGATCAGGAGCACTTTCTCGGCGTGCAGCGCACGCGGGCCATTTTCCGCGAAGCGTTCGCAGACGGCAACCGCAAACGTTGGCGGCTCAACCATAGCCCATTGTACTTGGATTTCCTCGAGGGCAAGACTGACTTCGCATGCACGGCATGGGGCATTCCGTCATACTCAGTTTTGGGCTGGCAGCGGCCGTGCTACCTCATGTCGGACGAACCGTATGCGCGCAGCTACAAGGAACTGGTTGAAGAGACCGATTGGTCGAAATACGGCCGCGGTCGTCATCCCAAGTGCGAAAACTGCATGGCGCACTGCGGCTACGAACCGACGGCGGTCAACATGACGATGAGCTCACCCAAGGAAATGCTGCGGGCTGCAGTTGCCAAGTGACCTCGTCTTCGTAACCGGCGCCACCGGCTTCATCGGCAGTCACGTCACCCGTGAGCTCGCTGCGCACGGGTATCGTGTTCGCGCGCTGGTGCGCCGTGAGGGTGCGACGGTTGACGGTGCGCAGACCGTTGCAGGTGACATGCGCAGACCGGGAGAGCTCGCGAGCGCGATGCGCGGCTGCCGGTATCTCGTGCACTGTGCTGCGCTCTACTCGTTTGCTCCGCGCGATCGCCGCTTGATGTCTGAAGTCAATGTCGCCGGCACCGAAGGTCTGCTCGAAGCAGCCCGCGTCGCCGGCGTGGAGCGCGCCGTCGTCACCTCGAGCGGTTCGACAGTTGGACCGGCAGCCGACGGAACGCCGGCGACGGAAACCGCCCGGCCGCGGAGCGTGCATCGTTCCGCCTACCACCATTCAAAGCTTGAACAGGAGCGGGCTGCGCTGGCGGCGCGGGTGCCAACCGTGCTTGTATTGCCAACGAGTCCGGTGGGCCCGGGTGATTGGAAACCGACGCCGACCGGCCGTCTTATCTTGGATTTTGCGCGCGGACGTATTCCCGCGCGCCCTGGCGGAAGCGGAGGACTCAACCTCGTTGCCGTGGAGGACGTCGCTGCTGCGCACGTCGCGGCGCTGCAGTTTGGAAATCCTCGCGAGCGCTATCTGGTCGGTGGCGAAAATCTTTCCTTCGATCAAGTCTGGGATCTGCTCTCTGAGGTGACCGGCCGCCCGGCTCCAACCTTACGCTTGCCATTCGCCGCTGCGTTGGCGGCAGGCTACGTGGATGAATTGCGCTGCCGAATCCTGGCAAAGGCGACACCAGTCGTGCCGCTGGAAGGCGTTCGGATGTCGCGCGAGCGGATGTTTGTTGATTCGAGCAAGGCACAAAGCGAACTTGGCTACCGCGCGAGTTCTGTGCGTGATGCGCTTGCGCGCGCCATCGCGTGGTATCGCTCGAATGGCTACGTCAACTGAACCATCGCTGACTATCGTGGCCGCCACGAGCCTCGAGGCAGCGGCCGTGCGGCGCGCCGCTCCTCGATTACACGTTATCGAAAGCGGCATTGCGCTGTCGCGACTGGACGCTCGTGAATACAGCGATGCAGTGGTCACCTGCGGGCTTGCCGGCGGGCTCCAGGACGGCCTCACAACGGGATCGATCGTGATACCCGATGCGGTGTCAACGCCCGACGGCAAGACAGTTGCTTGCGATCCGTTGTTGAGCGATGCGCTTATGAATGCGGCACGCGCGCTCGGCCACATCCCGTACCGGGGTTCGTTGCTTACCACGAGCGAGCTCGTCAACCGCTCTGCGCGGGCTTTGTGGGCGCAACGTGGATACGTCGCCGCCGACATGGAAACGGGATTCGTTCGCGCAGGGCGCATCGCTGCCGTACGCGTCATTCTCGATACGCCTTTGCACGAGCTCGACGAGGCGTGGCTTAAACCAGTGACCGTGTTGTGGCGCCCCTGGTTGTGGCCTCAGGCGATGTGGCTGATGCGCGAAGCGCCTCGCTGCGCGCGCTTGGCGTCAGAGGTTGTGGCCCTGGCTTTCACGTCACATGTGTAGCAACGGACCTTTAGGTCCGTTAGTGAATGATCGGACCCGTTTTCACGACTTCGAACGCGCTTGCGGGCACAGTCTTTAGCTGATTGAGATCGGTATCGTTCCAGCTCGTATTGGTCTCACCAGTGATGAACCAGTCAGACCCATTGTCGGCGATGAACATGCCGTACTTCTTCAAGGCGACGAGAACAACATGTGACTCGCCCGTGAAGTGCGAGATGTCGTAGCTCGCTTTCAGGCGCACCCGTAGACCCATGGGCGGATCGTTGGGATCGGTCGAGCTGCTCGCGTAGTGCGTGGCTGGATGGATGAAACCTTTTTGGGTCTTCGCAACGGTAAACCGAAGCGCGTGATTGATGACGCCCTGTTGCACTTCGTAATAGCGAACGAGACCGGCGAAGATCGGCAACCCTGCTGCGTCCGCCGATGTCCAGTAGTCGGGACGCAACGCATTCGAGTTGAAGTGAAATATCGCGCCTGAGCCTGCGGTCCATCCCGGTCCGACGTAATACGATGAGAACGTTTCGTAAAGCACGCAGTTATCTCGGTCGATGACGATCACGTGCCTGTCGCCGGTCGCAGCCGACCCACCTTCGATGGGTGCGTTCGAGGGGAACGGATAGGGCCCGGGATCGCTTTCGCTCGCGTACGTGAAGCTCATCGGCACACGTGGTTGCGTGCCCGGCACCGTGATGTACGGAATGCCGTAGGTAGCATTTGAGCCAAAATCTGGATGCAGATTTTTTGTGGAAGCGTTCATGTGGGCAAGATAATTAGCCGAATTCGGATCGACGGGATAAGTTGAAATATCTGCGTTCCACGGATTGTTTGCGGGAAAGACTTGACAGCCGGCGATCATCGGCACGGCTGCTGCGCTACTCGAGGGTGTCGGCGTGGGCGATGGACCGAGCGAGGGCTTCACGCTTGGTGCGGGGGTCGGCGTCGGGGTCGCTATGAACTGGTTTGTTTGCTGGTTACCGCCGACTGGACCCGGCAAAGCTGACCCGCCACCGGCACATGCAACTTCGCACAAAACGCCGAGGGCGGCTACCCAGACGCCAAACAACTTCATATATAGAGTTGGGTCGGATGTTTACGTCCTAGGTCCTTCAACCGCCGCACAAATTTGATGGCGGACACAGACGTTACAGGTGGGCGGTGGCCCGCTCCGGCTTTTGGCCCTGTGCTTCCCCTTCAGCGTCTTCCTCTTCTTCTAGCGCCAACAGCTCCAGACGGTGCTTCTCGCGGCGATCGTGGAAGCGTTGCAGCCAACTCACCATCCCAACGTAAATCACTGGAATGAGGAACAGTGTGAGAAGCAAAGAACTCAGCAGACCGCCGATGATCACCGTGCCGATGGATTTACGGAACTCCGCGCCTTCGGTGATGCCCATAGCCAACGGAAGCATGCCGAATACCATTGACGCCGTGGTCATAACGATGGGGCGGAATCGAATGGCCGCTGACTCGCGCATTGCCTCGGCGATACCGAATCCACGCGTTCGCAGCGTATTTGCGTAATCGACCAGCAAGATGCCATTTTTGGCGACAAGTCCTGTGAGCATGACGATGCCAAGCATCGAGAAGATGTTGAGCGTCTGACCTTGGAAGTAGCGCACATCCGGGAACACCATATGCAGTAGGTTTACGAGGGTGAGCAAAACTGACACGCCGATGATCGCGAGCGGAACGCTGAACATAATGATGAACGGCGACAAGTAGTTACGATAGAGGACGACGAGCAGCATGTAGATGAGCAAAAACGAAGTCAAGAGTGCGATGCTGATCTTTGAAATCGTCTCGCTCAGGAACTGACTGTCACTGCCCTCGGCCTCTTTCAGGCTGACACCGGCCGGTAAGAATGTGGAATCCTTGAGTGCCTTGTCAACCTTATCTTTGACCCGGCTTATTGGCGCCCCGTTCTTTGTGAATGCGCTCACGGTAACGATGCGTTGCCGATCTTGGCGCGTCAGCTGCGTAGGTTCGCGCATCCATGTGAATTGCGCAACCGAACCGAGCGGCACCAGATTACCGTTATCCGCGCGTACTTGCACCGAGCGCAGCTGCGCTTCATCATTGCGCGTTTCCGGCGGTAGCTGGACGACTGCGTTGATCAAGCCCTCAGGCATGCGCACTTTTGTTGCTATGACGCCGCCAATCGCCGCACGCGCTGTTGACGCCGCCGCCTCGGGAGAAACGCCGAGAAGCGCGGCACGCTGGCGATCAATGTCAATTTCGAGTCTCGGTCCTGCCGTTTGCGTGCTAGTCTGCACATTGTCGGCATCGGGAATCGTCTGCATAAAGGCTTTGAGCTTCTGCGCCGCGGCCTCGGTCAGTTCACTCGATGCGCCTGTAAGCGTATACTGAATCGGCGCTTGACCACCAGTGTCTCCATGGGCGGCATCAATGCGAGCTCCCGGCACGAGGTAGCCCAGTTTCGACACAGCTTCGATAACTTTGTCCTCATTGTGACGCTTCTTCGGATCGAGAGTGACGTAGATCGAAGCGACATTTCCTCCGCGAATGCCGCTCTTATGGCCCGCAGTCCCATTGACATTGATGACCCCGTCCATCTTGCTTATGGCAACTTCCAGACGTTGGACTCCCGCTGCGGTATTGGCAATCGGCGTGCCAGTCTCATATGTCAGATTGACGATTGCAAATCCGTAGTCGGTCTGTGGTTGGAACTCGGTTGGGACGATTCCAGTCCCTAGCAAGATGATGGACATCGCCACAAGACCGACGCACCCAAATATTATTATCAAAGGTCGCTTCATCGCCCACGGTAGTGTCACGTCGTGGTAAGATTTGCGCAAGCGCTCGAACCAGTCCGAGAAGGCATTGAGCAAGCCTTGCAAACCGGCTGCGTGCGTCGAGTGCAATGCACGAGGCTTTCTAATAAGCGCCCAGTGAGCTGCAAGCAGCGGCGTAAGCGTAAAGGAAACGAGCAATGAAAACAGCGTCGCCACCACAATAACAAGCGCGAACTCTCGGAGGAATTGACCGACAATGCCAGACATGAACGCGATCGGCGCAAAAACCACGATGTCGACTAAGGTAATAGCGATTGCAGCATTGCCAATTTCTGTGCGTCCCTCGATGGCAGCATCGTCGGCAGTTTTGCCCATGAGGCGATGGCGAGTTATATTTTCGAGGACCACAATGGAGTCATCTACCAAAATGCCAACCGTCAGCGAGAGGCCCATCAAGGACAGCACATCGATCGTCATGCCTAGCAACCACATGATGAAGAACGTCGCAAAGATCGAGGCTGGAATAGCGATCATGACGACCAGAGCGCTGCGCCACACGTGCAGGAAGAACAGCAACACGAGGGCCGTTAGCAGCACGCCTTCGAGCAGGTTCTGCTCCACGCCGTTAATAGAGTCGTGCATGAAGTCTGAGTCTGCGACCAATTCCGAGAAGTGAATTTTTGGATACTTCAGGCCGAGCTTCTTAAACTCTGCGCGTACAGCTGCCGTTGTGTTCTTTGTGTCGGCGTTCGCGTCACGCACGACTTCCATGTTAATGCCCGGGCCGCCATTCAGACTTGAGATCCGCCTTTGATCCTCAAAGCCGTCGATGACTTTTGCAACATCGCCGACCTTAGTTAGGCCTGACGGCGTGCCCGGGATAGTGAGCGATAGAGCAGCGATCTGGTCGGCGCTTCGAATATCAGCGCGCACGCCCACAGAGGCTTCCTGGGTCGGCTGGTTCATGAGTCCGCCCGGAAAACTCACATTGCCAGCGCCGACCGCATTGGTGACATCTGTGAGTGTAGCTCCGATCGCGTTGAGCTTGGCGGCATCGGGCTGAATGGTGATCTGACGCGTGTACAGACCGCCTGCGTCGGCGCTGCTGACGCCCTTTACATTTCTGAGATCGGGGATTATCTCGTTTGTGATCAGTGTCGACAACTCGGTAGGTGTCAAGGAAGGCGCGGATATTGCCTCGATAATGATGGGATCGCCGCTTGTGTTCGCTTTTGAGACGAACGGGGCGTCCAAGTCTGATGGGAGATAAGGTCGCGCCTGGTTGACCGCTTGCTGCACGTCGGTAGCGGCGAAATTAACATCTGTTCCAGTGTTCAGCGAGATTGCTATCTCGACATACCCCTCCCCAACGCTGGTGTCGATGTGCTGCACATGGTCGACGTTTTGGAGCTGGTCTTCGATGGGCTTGGCGACGAGCCGCTCCATTTCTTCAGGGCTGGCGCCCGGATACGCAGCATCCACTACGACGAAAGGCAGTGTAATGTTCGGGTTGATGTTCTGTCCCATCGACAGATAACCGATCAGCCCAAACAGCATCACCGCTAGGAAGAAAAGCGTAACTATGGTGGGGTTCTTAATAGCGAATCGAGTCAGCCACATATACCGGATTATATCAAGCGACGGGTGAATTTGTTACGCAGCGCCGGCAGTTTCCCGCTTTTGCTGGCGTAAGCTCAGGAACTTCTAGAGAACTTCGCTGAATGAGCAATAATTCCCGGCCTCTTAAGGCTGCATTGTACGGAGCCGGGGCCTTCGGCCGATTCGTCGTGCAGGCGCTCTCGGAGAGTCCTGAGGTGCGTGTCGTCGCCGTCGCCAGCCGTACCCCGGCACATGCCGAGGCGCTTGCGCGTGATGAGCGCGTGCAGCGCACCCACAAGTATTTCGACGCTCTGATTGCAGATCGGGATGTAGATCTTGTGATCATCGCAACCCCGCCCGCCGAACATGCCGACCAGGCACTCGCGGCAGTGCAAGCCGGTAAGCATGTTTTTGTTGAAAAGCCACTTGCCACGTCACTCGACGCGGCCAAGCGTCTCGTCACCGAGGCCGTATCTCGAAACCTCGTCGTCGCCGTCGACTATCCGATGCTATACTCGCCGCTTGTGGAAGGCGCAACCCTCTTCAACAATTCGCGCCTCATGGGTCCGCTCTTGCGAGCCTCTGTCGAAAATATCGCGAGCAGCCGCGGGCTTGACGACACGCATTGGTTTTGGAACAAGGATATCTCGGGCGGCATCTTTGTCGAGCACGGGGTTCACTTCTTTGATTGGTGCGGCAGAATTGCCGGTGAAGCGCGACGGGTTGTCGCGTTGACTGCAGCGCATGGCATCCGCGAGGACAGGGTGTTCGCTGCCGTTGCTCACGCAAGCGGCGCAATGGCGTCATACTACCACGCCTTTGTTGCGCAGCCGGACACCGAGCGGACGCGCGCCGTGCTCTCCTACGAGGGCGTTGACGTGGTGCTTGATGGCTGGATACCGACGCGCTTGCACATCACCGGGCATTCTGCAGCGGTCGCGACGACGACCATTCGTCGAATGCTGCGCCGTACCGTCGAAAGCATCCCGGACCCGACCGTGGGATTTTATTTCGACGCAGGTCCGAAACAAGCGCTCTACTCCGAGTGTGTGCGTGCGGCGGTGGAAGACATGGCGCACGCCATTCGAGAGTCTGTTTATGTGGCGCGCAATGACGCTCGCCGAGCTCTGCCGAGTCTGAGGGTAGCAATCGGTGCTCGCGAGGCGGCACGCACGGGAGTGGCTTTTGAAATGGAGCCTACGCAAACCGCAGCGCTGCCTTGACCTCCTGCGGTGACGGTTTATTGAGCAAGAGCGCGGGGAGATCGTCAAGTCCCACCACTTGAGAAACGATCTTGTCGACTTTCACCGTGCAGCTGCCGAGCATGGCAACTGCTTTCTCCATAGTAAACGGATTGATATTTGAAGCGACAAGGCGCAGCTCTTTGCGATATAGTTCGTACGGTTCGACTGGTACTTTGGCGCCGACTGGGGCAACGCCGAAGAGCAGAATGTCTGCGCCACGGCGGGCAAGACGCATCGCCGTCAGGACCGCGTCCGGATTCCCGCTGCAGTCTATGACGAGGTCATATTCCTCGGTGTGGCTGTCGTGCTCGACCATCTCAGGCGTGTAGACTTCATCCGCGCCGAGTTCCTCGGCAAGTTCACGCCGGGCGGCAGACGGTTCAGAGATCATGACGTTCGCAGCGCCGATTTCGCGCACTGCTTGTTGCGTCAAGAGACCGATGCTGCCGGCGCCCAGAATTGCCACGGTCCCTCCGGCCTGTATCTTGACGCGCTCGAGACCATGGATCACGCACGACAACGGTTCTGCAAAGGCCGCATCGCCAAGTGAAAGGCTGTCCGGAATTTTGTAAAGCTGTGTCTGTGGTGCCACAACGTGCGGTGCCATGCCGCCGGGTCTGGTAACGCCGATGGCGCTGAGGTGTTCGCAAAGGTGAACGTCCCCGCGGCGGCACGGCGCACACTCGTGATCGGGGATGTTCGGATCGATGACGACGCGGTCGCCAACCCTGATGGCGTCAACTTTATCGCCCACACTTGCGACAATGCCGGAGATTTCATGCCCTAAGACATTGGGATAGGTTGCAGGGTACGTGCCATCCGCGATGTGCCGATCGGTGCCGCAAAGCCCGCACGAGGCGACCGCAACGACGGCATCAGCTGGACCGGCAGCCGGATCATCCCAATCGGTTACGGACACTACTTTTGGCTTTTGTACAACGAGCGCTCGCATGCAGAGAACTTATTGCTTCGCAAGAACGCACCTTTGAAGCAACGAAGCCGTCGGTCGTGCAGCGATTGCGGGTCCGCGACGGCTATTTCCGTGATGAGTCCGGTAGGGCAGTGTATCTTGTCGGTGCCAACTTTTGGCCAAAGAACACGGGGCCGTGGATGTATCGCGAACCGTGGAATCCTGCCGCGATGGGCGCCGATCTCCGAGAGCTCGCGGCACTTGGCGCCAACACGGTTCGCGTCTTCTGTTTCACGCCCGACTTCATGCCGGCCCCCGACGTGGTCAGCCCGGACGCAATCGAACGCCTCGCTTCTATGATTGAACTCGCCGCAACGGCAGGTTTGTGGTCCATCCCCACGTTTCTCGTCGGCCATATGTCAGGAGAGAACTGGCAAACGCAGTGGAGCCGCGGGCGCGATTGGTATACCGATCCGTTGCTGCTTGATGCGAGCGAACTACTGGTCGGAACCGTAGCATCACATTTCGCCGGCGACGCGCGAATCGCGGCATGGCTTTTGACAAACGAGTGGCCGCTGTTCGCCGGCCGCACGAGCGACGAAGTTGGCTTGCACTGGGCGAAGCGTATGTGCGCGACGCTGCGGGCCGCGGACACCACGGCTAACGTTTCACTGGGAGACGGGAGTTGGGATGTCACCGAGGGGCAACGCAGCGGTCTTCCTTCGCTCGAATTGCGTGACGTTGTTGATTTCTACGGTCCACATTTCTATCCCAAAGAAACAGACGCGCTGCGCCACTCTGTTTTTGCGGGCTTCGCGATGCGTATGTTGCAGACGTTTCGCCACCCGGTGCTTCTTGAAGAGTTCGGCTGCTCTTCGGATCAGTCGGACGACGATGATGCGGCCGCGTATTACAGGACGGTGCTGTGGTCGGCGTTCGGTGCTGGCAATTGCGGGGCACTGTGTTGGAATTCACACGACTTTACCGTCGCCGATCGGCCGCCATATTCACATCATCCGTACGAGCTCCATTTCGGCGTTATACGAACGGACGGTTCGCGCAAGCCGCAAGCCAATGAGGTAGCCCGTTTTGCCGCCTTCGCGGCAAAACACAATCCTGACGAATGGGACCCACAGGCTCCAATCGTTGGAATCGGCCGGACATCCTACTATCTTGGAAACTTTCCGTTTGACTGGGGATGGACTTCACGTGAGTTGCGGGATCTTTTTCTGCAAACATTTACTACCTGCGTCATGGCCGGTCTCGACTCGAGTTTCGTCGACCTCGCATCCGGAGAGTTCGACGGCACAAGACTGCTCTTCGTGCCGTGTTTGCAACAAGTGACCACGCAGGACGTTGCACACCTGGAGCGCTTCGTGAGCGGGGGCGGCTCCCTGTATCTTTCGTATGGCGGTGAGCCGTGGTTTCCTAAGCTGGGCGCTTTCATTGGCGCGCAGCCACGCATCCGGTATGGCTTGGTCGAGCCGCCAGAGGATTCATTGCTGCTCGTGCTTACCCGCGATTTCGGGGATCTCACGAAAGGGACCGAGCTGCGTGTCGACGCTCGCGGCGATCTCCGGCGCCGGGCAAAGCTCATCTGCCAGCCGCGCGAGGCGAAAGTCGTCGCGACCGACGGCCACGGTGATCCGATGGTATTCGAACACAGGCTCGGCGCGGGCCGCGTGATTTTCGTGACCCACCCGCTGGAATATTATGCTCTCAACGGCCTCAACGCGAACGCGACGAACGAATCTTGGATGCTCTACCGAGCAATTGCGCATATCGCACATGCTCTGCCTGCGCGGGCGTGGCACTCACCCGTGCAGACTTTCTCGTGGCGATCGAAGGTCACACCCGGCGTGCGTCGCGTGTTGCTTGTCAATCACGCGTGGGAGCAAGTCGACACAGCGTTGCCCGACGTCTCCGGGCGATTGCGCGATGTGGAGTCGGGCGAACTCTGCGCGCCGCACTCGATCCGGCTCGAAGCCAAGGGCGTGCGCAGTTTCGACATAACTTCACACTAGGATTTAGATCAGCTTGAACTCTTCGACGCTGTCGAGGTCTTGCAGAAACAGGATCTCCCCGACGCCTGGAGGCGCCGTCTTGGCTTTGTCAACGTCCGCCCGCAACAGTTCCCAGCACTGACCCGTGAGGTCGCGCTGCAATGTGCCGACGGACTTGCGTCCGTCTTTGTAAGTGACGCGAACGCGCTTGCCCTCAAAGACGTCAAGATCTGAATCGTGCATCACGTCAGTACAGATTCACCCCAATGCGGCGATACGCAATAAGGTTAAACAGGTCGCCCATCAAAATGCCGTTATCAAATGCGAGAACTGGTCTTTCGATATCCGTGGGCACGTCGAAGACCGCCTGAAACGTAGCGCTCTGGCCAGCCGGAATCGTGTAACGCGGCTTCGTGGCCGCGTCGAGGGCCGCCTGGCCTTCCCGCGACTTGTCGTAGCGGGTTCCTTGGGCGTCATTTATGTGCGGTATGCGTTCGTCCCATTTGAACGCAACGCGACGCGCACGATTATCTACGCGAATGGTCACGATGTAGAATATGCCGTTCGCCGTTGCGGTCGCCGAGCTGTTGGAGATTCTTGGCGTTCGTCCAACGGCAGTGACGACGTAAACAAAGTCATCCTGTTGGATGGGTGTTCCCAGGCCAATAAAGCGCTGCGGCGTTGAAAATGTGTACAACCCCGCTATGGCGAGCGCAATGGCGAGGAGCACGGCCACAACCGCAACGCCCGTAACTCGTAATCGAGTGCCCACTACTTTGTTCATACCCCAAAAGGCAGGCTTTGTCAACAAAACAAGCGAGCCGGATGGCCCGCTTGTGTTGAGATATGGCCCTACTGTTATGGAGCGCGGATTCGATTTATTTCGCCCCCGCGATCGTGTCGATACGGATGCCCGTGACACCGTGAGCGCTAAATTCGGTCCCGGTTACCGTCAGAGGTTTGGATGCCGAACGGTTGGCCTTCAGCAAGCACGCTCTGACGCACGCCGCACGGCCGGTGCCGTGTAAACCCGAACCAACGTAGCACGAGAGGTCGACAACGTTGCCTGTGAGCGTGACGTTCTTGCCGTGCGACATCATGTGGCTGCCGGACATCATTTTGACCGCCGGCCATAGATGGCTCATCCGCGACCGCGACGCTGTCCAAAGCCAGCGCTACCAAACACGCGACAAGCGTCGCGATAGATCGATTCATGTGATTCCTCCGAATAAATAGTAAGAAATTCATTGACGACGCGTCGCATGCGTCATCAAACGCAGTGTTTTTGCTGAGCCATCTAGAACTCGAAGTGCGTAAGGAAGGACCACTTTATGGCCGTCCATAGATCGCTATGGTTGCAGCGGAGTTTGTCGGAAGGCGTCGATGCAGCCCCTCTTGCCGGCAGGGAGCGAGCGGATGTCGCGATCATTGGCGGAGGCTATGTTGGACTGTGGACTGCGCTTCGCATCAAAGAACTGGAGCCTTCCTGCGATGTTGCGATTCTCGAGAAAGATATCTGCGGCGGCGGCGCATCCGGTCGCAACGGCGGCTTCCTATTATCATGGTGGCCGAAGTTCCCATCGATGATCAAGTCGTTCGGCGAACGCAATGCGTTGTGGCTCACCCAGGCATCGCAATCTGCGATCAGCGAGATCGGCGCTTTTTGCGCGGACAACAGAATTGATGCCGACTTTATTCAGCACGGTTGGTTGTGGACTGCGACCAGCAAGGTGCAGCTGAACGGATGGGAACCAGTCGTCAGCGCGAGTGAGCGATTGGGTCTCGCCGCGTTTCAACGATTGCAGCCCAGCGAGGTAGCACGGCGAACCGGCTCGCCGATGCACAGGGCCGGGGTGCTCGAGCGCGATGCTGCAACCGTCCAGCCGGCAGCTCTTGTCCGTGGTATGCGCGAAGTTGCACTGCGCCGCGGTATTCGTATTTACGAGCACACGCGGATGCAACGGTTTACGCGCGAGCGACCTGTTGTCATACGCACGACGAACGGTGAACTGACCGCGGATCGTGTCGTCGTCGCGATGAATGCGTGGTCGGTCGGGCTACCGGAATTGAGGCGGTCGATCGCTGTGATTTCAAGCGACATCGTCGCAACTGCTTCCATCCCTGAGCGCCTCGCGCAAATCGGATGGACCGGTGGCGAGTGCATCACGGACTCTCAGATGATGATCTGTTACTATCGCACGACCCGTGACGGCCGGATCGTCTTCGGCAAGGGTGGTTGGGGCATCGTATTCGCCGATCACATTGGCCCGAATATCGACCGCGATCGCAATCGTGCTCGTTTGGTGGAAGCCGATTTTCGACGCTACTATCCAATGTTGGAAGACGTTCCGATCACCGATGATTGGTGCGGGCCCATCGACCGCTCGACAGATGGTTTGCCGCTCATTGGGCGGCTTGGCGGTCGCGAGCACATTTATTACGGAATCGGTTGGAGCGGCAACGGCGTAGGGCCGAGTTATGTCGGTGGGCGAATTCTCGCGAGTTTGGCGCTTGTACGGAAGGACGAGTGGTCACAGAGTGCGCTCGTCGATCGCCCTCACCGCTTGTTTCCACCCGAGCCCATCCGCTTCATCGGTGCTCAGATTGTGCGCGAGGCAGTCATCCGTAAAGAGCGCGCGGAGAACGCCGACCGTGCTCCGTCATGGTTAGCACGACAATTCGCCAAACTTGCGCCGCCAGGGCCCGAAGACAAAGCTTAGCGCTCGAGCGCTCACGTAGCAGCGGACCTTCAGGTCCGCTATTCGTGCCGCAAAGCGTCAATGGGGTTGAGCAGCGCCGCGCGGCGCGCTGGGTAGTAGCCAAAGACGATGCCTACAAGCGCCGAGAACCCAAACGCCAAGAGCACAGCCGACGGCGCCACGAGAATGTTCCATCCGCCGAGTGCGCCCGCAGCCAGCGACGCAGCAACCCCGATCGCAATGCCGATGACGCCACCGACGCACGACAAAGTCAACGCCTCGATCAAGAACTGCGAGAGAATATGTCGTGCGTGAGCGCCGACTGCGAGCCGGATGCCGATCTCGCGCGTGCGCTCGGTGACCGACACGAGCATGATGTTCATGATGCCGATGCCACCGACGATGAGGGAGATCGTTGCAATGCTTGCCAGCAAGAGCGACATGATCTGCGACGTTTGTGTGAACGCTTGCTGTACGTTTGAAATGTTGCGCACTGAGAAATCATCCGGATCGCTCGGCGCGAGATGATGGCGTAAGCGCAGAAGTCTGGTCGTTGTCGACACGACTGAGTCGACGATGTCAGTCGACGTCGCCGAAATGATAATCGCTCCGAGCCAATTGTTGCCGGTGATCCGCTCCTGCAGCGAGGTGATCGGCACCACCACCTGGTCGTCTTGATCTCGACCAAAGCCGCTCTGGCCTTTTGTTTTCAGCACCCCCACAACCGTGAACGGTACTCGCTTCGCTACAACAACGCTCCCGACGGCATTGCCGGCCGGAAAGAGATTTGCCGCGACCGTGCTTCCGAGCACGGCGACTTTAGCCGAATCATGTTGCTCGCCTGCCGTGAAAAACCGGCCTTGCGCAAGCGTCCAGTTTTGCACTTGTGGCCAATCCGAACTAACGCCAAGAATAGTCGTTGCCCAGTTGGCATTGCCGGCCACAACTTGAGCGCTCGTTCCTGACTGAGGTGAGACGCCTGCGACACCGGGCACCAGCTGCGCGATCGCAGTCGCATCGTCAAGCTTCAACGACTGACTTGCTCCGGTACCCAAAGCAACGCCACCTGAAGTCGTGCTGCCCGGCACGACGATGACAAGATTGCTTCCAAGGCCCTGCAGCTGCGCTGCGACTGCGGCGCGGACGCCGCTGCCGATGGCAAGTGCCGTGATAACAGCTGCCACACCGATAATGATGCCCAGCATGGTCAGCAGCGAGCGCGCCGCGTTGCGCGCTAGCGCCTCCCACGCGATTCGAAAAAGTACCGACAGACTCATCAGGCGACGCTGTGGGCCGGACTTGGGGTTGGACGATCTTCGACGATGTGTCCATCGAGGAAAGAAACGACGCGCTTTGCGCTCGCGGCCACGTTCATGTCGTGCGTCACCAGCACGAGCGTAATCCCACGCTCAACGTTCAGTTGCGTAAAGAGTGCCATTATCTCCGAGCTGCTACGTGAGTCGAGGTTGCCGGTAGGTTCGTCGGCAAGGACGAGGAGCGGATCGGTCACGAGGGCCCGTGCGATCGCGACGCGCTGTTGCTGACCGCCGGAGAGCTCATTTGGATTATGATCAGCTCGGTCTGCCAGTCCAACTGAGCGCAGTGCCTCGAGCGCACGGCGAGTTCGTTCTTTTGGTTCGACGGACGCGTATAAGAGCGGCAACTCGACGTTTTCGCGCGCGTTGGTTCTCGGCAGCAAATTGAAGCCTTGGAACACAAACCCGATGAATTTGTTGCGCACGTCGGCTAGCTCGTCAGGGCTGAGCTGGGAAACGTCGCGACCGTCGAGCAGGTACGATCCACGCGTTGGCCGATCGAGGCATCCCAGAAGGTTCATGAATGTCGATTTCCCGGAACCCGATGGCCCCATCAAAGCAACGAATTCTCCACGTTTAACCGTGAGCGACACATCGTTCACCGCCACGAGCTCTTCCGAGCCCGTGGAGTACACTTTCGTTATGTCGTGCGTGGCGATGATAGGAGGGTTCTGTGTCGCAATTGTCCTCATGGGACCGACGTTATCCCCGTCCGCCAAACATACCCGGGCGAGCGGGAGCTTTACTGCCTCCCGTGTTTGCGACGATCACTTTGTCGCCATCGTGAATGGCGCCGGCAGTGATCTCGACGTTCTGATTGTCGCTGTAACCGATTGTCACGGTGACCGCTTGCGGCTTGCCCTTGCGCAAGGCCCAAACCGTCACGCTCGATCCTGGCGCTCCCGCCACGGCGTTTTGTGATGGTGCAGTGGCGCTGCTGTCAGGCCTGTAGAGCAGTGCTGCGGCCGGCACCGTGAGGACGTTGTGGCGAGATGCAACGTCGATGGCAATGGTGGCAGTCATACCGGGCATAAGGCGTGCGGACGCGTCATGGAGCGCGATGATCGTGTCATAGGTGACGACGTTATTTGTAATGTTTGGGTTCACCCGAATCTGTTGCACCACACCGTGGAAAACCACATTAGGAAATGCCGGAACTGATATGCGCGCGGACTGGCCAACGCGCAGCTGACCGACATCTGCTTCATCTACCGAGGCGTCGATCTGCATGTCTTTGAGCGTCGTTGCGATGACGAAGAGCGTCGGTGTTTGGAAGGATGCCGCAACGGTCTGACCTATGCTGATTGCTCGCGACACAACGATCCCATCGATCGGACTGCGAATGATAGCCCGCGTTAAATTGTAATTGGCGCTTTCGACTTGTCCGCGTTGTGCTTGCGCCTGTGCCTCTGCTGCCGCAGCCGAATGTGTCGACCCTTGATATTGTGCCACCGCGGCTGCGACTTGCTTTCGTGCGGCTTCCACGGCAGTGTCATTTGCCGTTGCGTTGGTTACGTCGGAGTCCACTTGGCTTTGTGCGATGAAGCCCTGCGCCAGCAGCGAGCGGTCGCGCGACACGGTCAGGTGAGTGAGGCTGGCTTGCGCTACTGCTTTGTCGAGATTTGCGCGAGCGGTATCGACGTTCGCGGCTGCCTGTTGAATTGAGGTCTGTGCGGCTCCGGCACTTGCCTGCGCCGCCTGATAATTGGCCTGCGCTTGTCCAAGTGACGATTGAAATAAGGTGGGATCGATAGTGGCAAGGATTTGATTTTTGTGAACCTTCGAATTGTAGTCCACGTATAGCGCTTCGATTGTTCCCGATACTTGCGTACCGACGTTCACTTCATTGACAGGATTGACCGTACCGGTTTCATCGATCGTCGCGCGAATATCCGCGTGTTTGGCAGGCGCGGTAACATATAACGATTTGGCGTGCGATGCGGAGCAGCGCGAGAGCAAGATGGCGACAACTACGACGACAGCCACAGCGACGGCTATCCAGATAATTCGATTCTTCAACAATGCAGCTCTTTCACGGCGTTTTGATAAGGAAACGAGATATTATCTGCAGATATTGCGAGACTACAGAGGCTACCAATAAATTTCGGTCGTTATAACGACTATACCCACAACAGCGAGGGTATGTTCGCGCACAGATGGCCCTGTTTTCCCAGGGTCTTTTAAGATATACTACAGTGCCTCTTTGAGGCGCTCCGCGGAGATATTCGCCCCGCATACGACTACGGCGACGATCTTGCCCCGCACGTGTTCTCGCGCACGCAACAGACCAGCTATTGCCAGCGCAGCCGCACCTTCACACAACATGTGTTCGCTTTCGACGAACAAACGTAAGGCGGAACGGATCTCTCCTTCTGTCGCGTCAACAAATTCGTCCACAAGCGCTCGACAAAGCTCGAGCGTAATTGCCCCGGCTTCCAAACCGCCGGCCGTGCCGTCCGAGAGCGTCGGAAGATGCTGTGTCTCAATAATCTGGCCTGCGCGCACAGATTCGGCCAACGCCTTGGAATTATGCGCCGAGACGCCGAGTGCGCGCACGCTCGGGCGAACGGCTTTGAGATATCCGGCTGTTCCTGCAATCAATCCCCCGCCGCCAACCGACGCAACAATAACGTCCACTGTAGGGAGCTGTCGCGCGATCTCCGCACCAATCGTGCCTTGGCCCGCAATGACGATCGGATCGTTATACGGGGATACGTACATCTTGCCGTGTTCGCCCGCGTACGCGCGGGCCTGAACTTCTGTGATGCCGCCATCAGCGCCAAACGTTCGAACTTCACCGCCAAGACGTTCGATATTCTGAATCTTCAGCTGCGACGTTCCCTCAGGCACGAAAACGAGGCTGTGAACGCCGAGTGTTCGTGCCGCGTATGCGACGCCGGCACCGTGATTGCCAGACGACGCGGCGACAACGCCGCGTGCCCGATCGTCGTTCGTTGCCGCGAGCAACGCGTTGAAAGCGCCGCGCACTTTGAACGACCCGGTAAGCTGGAGATTTTCGAGTTTCAGATAAACGGTCGCCGTGGTGAGCTCGCTCAGAACCGGTGACCGCTCGAGAGCCGTTTCAGGCAGGTACGGCCGAATCCGGCTCTCCGCTGCGCTAACGGCGACTTTGAAATCGATCATGATTGTTCTTTGGGCTAAGCAAACTGGTGGGCGAAGTAGGGTTCGAACCTACGACCCCTCGCGTGCGGAGTGGAAACGGCCTTCTTCTGCCAAGCCGCGCAAACCTTGAAAAGACGGCGAAACGCAGACGGATAAAGGCGTAGATCGAATCTGATCGTTTTGGAAACCAATCGGAATAATGCGCTCTTATTCGTTCTGTTGAGGGTACTAATGTGGATCGCCGATTCGCACTGGGAAGTACCCAGAATATTTTTCGTGTCTATCGCATGTTTGGCGATAGGCGCGGTTTTGGCTGTTGCAGATTAGCGTCTACCGAGACTGTACGAACACGATGGATCGCCCGAGCCGATGCATGCGGTGCGATGTGCACGCACACCGAACAGTGCTTGTGTCCAACCCAGGATCATACTCCTAACCTCGGGGAAGCCGACGCAAAGATGACTCAGAGGACAGTTGAATTCGCGCAGTGTCGTAGCGCGCGCCGAGCGTTCCATCGTCGGCATAAAGCCTCGTTTTGACAGCACCTCCAAGGCCCGATCGAAACGACGCTTACCGCGCAGCCCCTTCAACTCGGCTATGTCGCGCGCAATCCAACGATTTTCTATCCCTCGCAGCACCCGCTTGATTTGCGGCACCCGCGCATGCGCGATCTCCTCGAGGATTTCGCCTGCAAATTCTTCATAAAGCTGAGGAAAGACGCGGTCGGCATCGGCGGTCAGCGCATAAAGAACACTTGGGCGTCGCGGACCGCGACGAAGGCCGCGCCGCGTCACGATGCCTTCACTCATGAGCGACTTGAGATGATTAGCCACCGTGGTCCTAGTCAAGCCAAGCTCGCGCGCAACTTCCTCCACGGTTACGCCGTTGCGCACCCGCATAAGGTCCACCATGTCTCTGGGCCTCTCGCGCATGCTTTCCTATTACACAGGCGCGTGCGGCGTCCTGGATGCTAGGCTAACCCTAATTTTCTATAACGACTTTAGGTACTCGACGAGATCCTGTTTCTGATTCTTCGTAAGATGTAGCTTGAAGAATTCGTCGTAGTGAGCGACCACCGCATCTAAGTTGGCAAAGCGTCCATCATGATAGTACCCGCCCTTAGCACGTGTGAACAGGCCCCGCAGTGGCGTCGTTCGATAGCGGTCGTCTGGTGACCGGCTCGCCTGAAAATCATCGATCCCAATCTCGCTTGCCTTATGCATGTTCCAGCCGGGCTCGGTGAAGAGCGGTGGCACGTGGCATCGAGCGCACTGAGCCATGGCAAAGACCTTAGCGCCGCGCTCAGCGGCCGCCGGATCGAATGACCCTGTTGGTGGCGCTGGCGCAGGAATGGCGAGTTGGTAAAATTGCAAAGCGGCAAGCTTTGGTGTCACCTGATCGGGTATGTCGCGCACATTGTAGAATTTGGTCTTCGCGGCTATCGGGAAACGCTTCGGGTCGTCCAAACGTGGATCGAAGTACGTGCCGCTTCCGTGCATTTCGAGGTTCGCGACAAACGCGTTCCATTGAGTGACAGATCCCCATCCGGTGTATGTATGAAGGTTCACTCCGGCCAGGCCAAAGGCGGCAGGGAGCAGCGTGGCTGCAGATTTGCCGTCTGGGCGAAACGCTTTCCCATCCATAAACAACTCGGCGTCAAATTTCCCCGGCCCCCAACTTTGGAGTACCTTAACCACTGTTGTGCGGTCTGCCCCGAGAAGCTTTTGGACTACCGAGAGGTCGGGAGCTAACGCAATAATAGCTCCGACGTTAAGGTCGCGATTTGGCCAGCCGTCCAAACGGTGGCCAATACCTGGTGCAAATGCGTTATCAACTGTTGAATGACATAAGGCACATGAGATCCCGACGGAACGCAAGTGGGTTTGACCACCACCGTCGCTGACCGATGCCTTGATGCCCACGACAGCGTCAAGCTTCAGCAAAGCAAGCGTCGTCGCCGGCGAGGTGAGATCGACCTTACCCGCTTTTATTTGCTCCACGAGCGCAGCCGGCAGTTTGTCCATATCCACTTTAAGGCCTACTGCCAACGCCGTCTTTGGGCTCAAACCGGGGCCGACGCCACCGAGCGCAGCACCCTCGATGGCCCGCTCGAGCTTGAGTAGACCCGTCCAAAAGCCCTCATCCCCGAACGTGTCGTAGCGGAAGATCTCTCTGCCCTGACCTATCATGGCAGAGCCATTTTGATCGACTGACTGATCTTGACTTGGCGCGCTCGTGGTCGCATCGGCAACCGCCGGTGCTGTTGGGGTAAAGAGGTACTTCGCACCGGCAACGACACACACGACGAGAAACACCAAAACGAAAATCGATTTCCGCATAACTGGGTCCCCCACGAGCCTAAACCTTATGGTAGAAACTCTACCACGCCGCGATTGCACAGTAAAGGAATTATGAAAATTATTTTACTTTAATTGTCACTATGCGGAATAAATTTTGCAGGATAACAATCGTCGTCCACCTGATTGCTTCTGCACTCCTAAGTTTGTAGAGGTATAGGAAATGGCTGATGAAGTTATCATTACGCCCACTCAAAACGGACCCAACCTTATAAAAGGACGTGTCCGAATCGTTTGGCCTAGCGGAAATGAGATTCTAACAAACGGTACGGTAAGTCTCTGTCGGTGTGGTCAGTCGCAGGATAAACCATTTTGCGATGGCACCCATGCGAAGGTTGGTTTCAAGTCCGTTGAGGGTGATGAAACAGCACACCGTGAGCAAGTCGCGCCGAAAACAGTAGCGTAAACCCGAGTGTACTTTGAGGGTACTCCTATTTGCCGTTCCCGTCAGAGTCGGAACGTCCGCACAAAGTCAGTCGGCAATTGGGTTTAGAGAATGGTGGGCGAAGTAGGGTTCGAACCTACGACCCCTCGCGTGTGAAGCGAGTGCTCTACCGCTGAGCTATTCGCCCGAAACCCTTGGTTTTACAGCGTTTTTCTAGCGCCGACCTGCTTCACGTGTGCCACGTGTGCCAGCGCGGGCTCGCTCGCCTACATGGCGAGTGCTCGCAGCCGACACAACGGTTGATTGTGCCCAGCCGCCTCGGATCGAGCACCTCGCCGTTCCGTAGTGGGATCGATGATCGCACCCATGAATAGCATGGAACCAGAATCGTCGTCTGTGATCGCAAAAAAGAACGGGTGATTCACGCTCATGCGGAACTCCCCGGATGGAATGGGCCTATTCCCCTTGAGGTGGTATTCTATGGTCGTCTCGACTGTGGCTTCCGTGCCTTGCTCGTCCACCACCAGGTGCGCCTCATGAAATACATGCTGGATGAAAATGTCTCTTTCTGATCGCATGCGTGCGAAGTCGGCGGTATAATCGAAGGCGGATCGGACGCCCAGCGCGGTCAGCGGCTTAACGAGGTCCGTTCGATATGTCGCCATAAAACGCGGCAGCCAGATTTCTCCTTTTTTATCCGCGAATTGCGCCCGCAACGCTTCCCATCTGTCGGCATTGAGCGTGGCGAGAAATGAGCCCAGCCCCGCGGGGTGTATTGTCAGAAACACATACATGCTTATCCTACCGTCACCGTACGGCAGACTTATTGCTTGGAATTCGTCCGTTTCCAGGTAGCGGTAGATGCCCGTCTGTATCATCATCGGGACGTCTACAATCTCCTCAGATGTACCCGTACCACGAAAGAAGACGCTGTGCGGTCGCGTTTTCGACGAGTCGAATGCCCGGGTCCAGCTCCCCTTGAAATACATCGCGTCTATTAAGAACGATTGAGTACGCGGATCGACATATTCGATTGCCCTTGTGATTTTTTCATTCGTATGTTTGGCGACCCAGTCGTTGATCGTGGAAAGCGTATCGGGCCGATTAAAATCGAGGTTTGCGACTTCCGCCCCAAAGAAGCGCTTAGCCTCGTCGATAAACTGCGGCCGAACACGATGATCTGCTCTGATCCATAGCGAGTTCGCAACCCCGAGATCAACCTTCGGGTCAGCGCTTTTGAGGTCGGCCAGCCAGGCGGCGTACGCTTTATTCGCCGTGTCTCGACTCAAGCCCACAAGTCCCAACGTCTTTCCCGCTTCTTGGGCGGTGCGGCCGCTTGCGCCGTCGTAGGCGATGGCAAGCCCGATGGCGGCGCTGGCAGGGCCGACGATAACATTATGCTCCGGATCCCTAGCCGCGACGGCCTTAAATACCCGAAACCCGAAATCGTTCGCGGCGATGATAATGCGCGTATCGATTGGTGCAACAGCGTGGTCTCTTTGCGCCCGATGCGTCGTGCAACCCACCAGCGAGACCACACTCATACTCCAAAGGACGAGTGCGAAAACAAGTTGCGCGGCCAACCGCTTAGATCTCGCGCGCATCATTCAATCCTCCGTTTACCCTGAACCCCATTTTTCGACTGACGATTCTAAAAGTCAGGTGTTCGAGTCATGCCGCACGAAGACCCATCGCACCAGCCTAGGCGCCGTGGCTTTCGAGGCCATCGAGCGAGAGTTGTAAGATGACGGAGTTCAAATACAGGATCGGGCCGCCAAACGCCGCCGATCAGAGTACTTAGATGTCAAAGCTCACGACATCACTAATTGTTGCGCTGCTCCTTGTCGCAGCCGCTGTATACGTAATCCTTGTTTGGCAACGAGGCTCCTCTCGGACGGTGCCACGCGGCGTTTTTGTGACCGACCATCGGCAATATGGGATCGACCCCAATTCCCAAGCCGCGATTGCCGACCGCATTGTGCTGTGGGAGCTGGGTCGCGCTGTTCAGGCATACAAGGCGAAGCACGGCAGGATTCCACGAAGCCTCGCCGCGCTGGTCGCAGATCCAGATCACATAAAGTGGCTTAGATTTTCGGGCGATGCGTTAGTGGATCCCGTTCACGGAAAGCCATATTCATTGATCGTTCCCGCTCGGTCCGACGCCGAGTTCGAGATCGACGACTCGGGGGGCATCGAGCCGATTCAGGCGCGCGGATATCCGGGCGCTCCAGGGAATTCCTTCGTCTTTGATTCACGCGCCGGAATTATTGTTCGAAAGCTCTGACGCGCAGACACCCTCTCGTTTTGTGCCGTCTGGCTTTATCTTCAGACATATGTCTTCGTGGTTGACGCTGTTGAGGTCAGGGTTGAGACCTCTCGGGCAACCCGCGTGTACCAGACGTGTGCCAGAATGAATGGAACAAAGTGGAATAAGGGGGAAAATAGTTCATCCTAGAATTACTTTCCGCCTTACTTTATCGCTGTTGCTAGGGCTTGTCAGATTCGTCTGATCGTGTGTGAAGCGAGTGCTCTACCGCTGAGCTATTCGCCCGAGCCTTTATTTCACAACGTTTTGCCCGCTTTCGTCTCCACCGCCTGCCGGGACGTGTACCAATCCCGAAAAATAGCAACCTTTTACGCGCGCGAAACTACTTATGACTCCGCAGGATAGATTTGGTCATAAATCCAGCAGCGCGTCGTCACCGTCGGCGAAGGGTTAGGGCTCATGGCAGCGTTTTGAAGTGAACTGCCTTTTTCAACATGCTGGCAGCCATACAGGAGCGCCGCGCACAGTCCGAGAGTCAACGCATCGGTTGCTCTGCGCGCGTGATTGCGGCGACGTGATGACGCGTCGTTGGGCGTGGTTCTTTGGCTAGTCAGCTCGATCATCTTTGGTGCTCCGATTCTTCATTCGCGCGCCATCGCAGGAGGTCTGATTCAGATTGCCACAAAAGCTTTCAGGGGACAATCTCTACACCTACTATCACGAAAGGTGCTTTCCCGGTGTTTGCAGGTAATCCATTGGTAAAAGTGGTCGAGGTCACAGTCGTAGGCGCGATCATGTTTCTTGCGGCTTGCACCAGCGGAGCCGAAGTTGTATCGGTTCCCCATCCGCAGTCTTATCTGCCGTCTTCTGACTCTAATCTACAGGCTGCTATCCAAAGGAGCATCTCACCAGAGATAATTGGAAGACAACGACAGCTGATTGCATCTCTTATGGCGCATTAAGTTGCATCCGGGAGGCATCGACTTACTCCCAACATGTTGTACCAGTCGCATCTGGTTCGTCTGCCAGGTTCATAGATCGTCACTGTGCCGACGATCACGCCATCGATCGTTGCGACGTAGCATCCACCCCTCTCGATGCGCTTTTTGGTAACTTCGGGCGGTTGATCGCACGCGGTGTAATTGAACCCCATATCGGCAAGGATTCGGTACGCGCGGTGCTCCTACGGGGGGCATCAACGGCTAAATCGTCGCCAATGCTGATGGAGCTTTCGATCTCAAATCGCTGATCTTTATTTCAGGGACCTTTGTACGAAACGTCCAATAATCGGAACACTTGCCCACCCGGCGCGCTGAAATAAACATGGCTACTGCCAGCGTGGCGGAATTCTCGAATGCCTGCGGCGCGTAATTTTTGCTGATATTTAGCGACATCGTTTGTACGAAATTCAATCCAGGCACCCCGAAAAGCATGTTCATCGTCGATCGTTTGTCCGGAATACTCTTTGGGAGCACTCTCGGTGAATTCAACGCTGAATGCGCTGCCATCCGGAAAGAGTATCAAAAGTAAAGGGTATGCCATCCCAAAGTCTTGCTCAGTTACGTTGCATCCGAGCACGTCTTTAAAAAGCAAAATAAACCTTTTGCGAACGTTCGGTTGCGCAAAGATATGAACCCGAGCGCCAAGAGCCCTCATCCCACTGTGTTGCTCCTTCGCTTCCGTTCCCATAAGCGGCAGCATTGCCGTTCCACCAACTCAAAGCAATCGAAGCAAGCTCGTTACGAGCGCTATGCCCAGTAGAACCGTCGCCCATCCTACAATGGCGTTCATGATTTCGCTAGGTCGAAACTGATCTCGAGCGAGATCACGTGTTGTCGCCAGAAAACGCCACACGCCGAGCACCGCGAGCAAGCAGCCGAAGACACCGAAAGCAAGACCCAACCATTCGCTCGTGTTCGTCGGAGGCAGCTTCACGTTTGAACCGCCCGGCAACATGCGTAGAAACAGCCCGAATCTTGAAATCACAAAGCCGAAAGCCATGACACTGAGTGAGGTCCTGACATAGGCTAAGAATGTTCGTTCGTTTGCGAGATAGTCAGTCGGTCTCGACGGCCCAAAAGGCGTGACAGTAATCATCGCTGCCCAGCATTCCATCCGCCAAGGGCTAATCCTGGATGCACTACAATAAAGGTTGACAAGCCCTCGAGGGACGCCAGATGCGCGGATATCCCGAGGCCCAACGCGCCGTGCATGGACGTCTACAAGCGTCCGTCGTTGTGCCATCCTCGGGGTAGTGTTGATTCTGCCAGCGTCGCTAAATGTCCACCATTGCATTCCCACTGTGCTACACCTCAGTGCGTCGCTGACTTTGCGCAAATCGACTTAGACCCCGAGCGCTTCCCAACTTTAGCTCAATCCGGATTTGTTTTGTCAGGCCACTTTTGTCCGCGTTGTCCCTAGCGAACTTGGTCGCATGGCGTTGCGCCGCAGAGCCCGGGGACCACACACCCAAGGCTAGAATGACCTGGTCGACCTCAGTACTAACACGAATTGTGAGGGCGAAAAATAACGGCGCTCCTAATTGCGATAATCGCAATCGGTCTAATTGGAATACGTCCGAAGAACGTGCCGGCATGGGTCTCGGCTGGCGCCGGCGTCATTGCCCTGCTCGGGTTAGGGCTAGAGTCGTTACGTTTAGCGTTCGAAGCGGTGCTCACACAGTGGAACGTCCTGCTCTTCATACTCGGGCTGATGGGAATTTCGGCGGCCGCTGAGTACAGCGGGCTCTTCGAATGGATTGCCGGTGCGCTGCTCGAGCGGGCCAGCGGCTCACGCAGACTGCTCTTCGTCAACCTATTTA
>Ga0207416_1000425_pt1 | contig 74876 bp, 67 predicted proteins | sample PaiPotPPM11metaG_FD_184107 | JGI IMG/M metagenome (GOLD analysis project Ga0207416, IMG submission 184107) | Iron sulfur acid spring bacterial and archeal communities from Banff, Canada, to study Microbial Dark Matter (Phase II) - Paint Pots PPM... ... | reverse complement strand
GCTCTGCATCAGGCGCCACCGCCGCCACCTCCGCATCCGGCACCCCCACCGCCGACGCTGCACGAGATCCCGCCGGCGCCGGGCGGCGGCCAACACCCGTCACTGCAGCCGCAAATTCAGTCGCCTCATGTGAACCAGCCGACACCCCCTGAGCATCGAATGGAGGAACACGCGCCGGGAACGCCGCCGCAGCCGCAGCCTGGGGCCACCGTTCCGCGCGAAGGTCCAGGCCAAGGCGGCGCGATGCCTCCCGGCGCGATGCAGAACATGCATCCGGGCCCGGCGGTCGGCGTGCCGCCCGGCACGACGGCGATTCAGCGCGCGGCGCCGAGCGCCAACCCCGGCGCGGTCGCGCCGCCGACCCAAACGATCAGCAAATCGCAGTTCCTTGCGCCGAAAGGCCAGGCGCCCAGCGCCAACATCGAGGCCCTGCATCAAGAGCGTCACGAAGTGCGCCAGGGAAACCAGGTTTTCATTCAAGAGCCCGACCGCACCATCGTTCAAGAAAACAACCGGATGATCATCCGCCACAACGAGGTCGACCGTTTCGCGGTCGGTGCCCGCGAGGTGCATGTCGAGCGGCGCGGCAACCAGACCGACACCGTCGTATTGCGTCCTGACGGCGTCCAGATCATCGACATCGACGATGACGACGGCCATTTGCTGCGGCGCGTGCGGCGGGACCGCGACGGCCGCGAGATCGTGATCATCGACAACGGCTTCGCCGGCCCGCGAGCGCAAATGTTCATCGACGTTCCGCCGCCGGTGATCAGAATTCCGCGCGACCGCTATATCGTCGATGCCGACCGCGCCGACGAAGCCGGCATCTACGGTGTCTTCATCGCGCCGCCGGTCGACCCCATCGCGCAGCCCTACACGCTCGACGAGGTGCTCTACAGCGAGCCGCTGCGGGACTACATGCCCTACGTCAACCTCGACATCGATTTCGACACCGGATCGTGGCAGCTCACGCCCGATCAGGTCGACCGGCTGTCGCTCATCGCCGAGGCGCTCAATCGTGCGATCGCGCGCAATCCGCGGGAGGTATTTCTGATCGAGGGGCACACCGACGCGGTGGGCTCCGATATCGACAATCTCTCGCTATCGGACCGGCGCGCCGAGGCGGTGGCCGTTGCCCTGACCGAGCAATTTCAGGTGCCGGCCGAGAATCTGGTGACCCAAGGCTACGGCAAGCAGGGCCTGTTGATTCAGACCGACGCCCCCGAGCGCGCCAACCGGCGCGTGGCGATCCGGCGCATTACGCCGCTGATCGATCCGCAGGCGGCGAATTCACCTTGAGCGCGATCGTTTGACGTGGCGGCATGATCGGGCGCTTCCGATCACGCCGCTTCGCATCCACTGCGGCATCGCCACCGCTTCATTGGCCCCGAAATTCGCATAGCGTCGGCAAAGACGGCCGATGCACACAACCTGTAGAATGTTGCAATCAACCGCCGCCGAGGTCATTGCTCGCGAACGGCCGGCCAAGCGGGAAATCAAGGGGGAAACATGATCATTCGCGTTGATCGCCGGACCTTCTCGCTGCTCGCTGTGGGCGCGGGCCTTTCGCCGCTGCGCGCCTTGGCGGCCGATGCCTATCCGTCGCGTCCGATCCATCTCGTGGTCGGCTTCACGCCGGGATCGTCCTCCGACATCACCGCGCGCGTTTTTGCCAAAGGCGCGGATCCGATGCTGGGCCAAGATATCGTGGTCGAGAACAAGCCCGGCGCCGGGTCGAGCATCGCCGCCGGATTCGTCGACCGCGCCGGCAATGACGGTTATACGCTCTTGCTCTGCGCGCTATCGACGCTGACCTATAAGATCACCCACCCGGAAGCGGCCTTCGACATCGTCAAAGACTATGAACCGATTGCGCTGCTTGCCACCGGCGCCATCGTCATGGTGGTCAATCCCAACATCGGCGTGAACAGCGTCAAGGACTTCACCGCTCTCGCCAAATCCAAGCCCGGTGAAATTCTCTTCGGTTCGGTCGGGCCGGGCAGCCTGCCGGATCTGTGCGGGGAATTGTACGCGCAACGCGCCGGCGTCAAACTCGTGCAAGTGCCCTATCCCGGCAGCCCGCAAGTCATCACCGATTTGATGGCCGGCCGCGTCGCGATGAACTTCGCCATCGCCTCGTCCGTGCTCGGCCAGATCGCGGCGGGCCAGGTCAAGCCATTGGCGATCGCCGCCGACAAGCGCTCCGATCTGCTGCCTGACGTGCCCACCATGGCGGAAGCCGGCATGCCCGACTTCAACACGCCGCTCTGGTTCGGTCTCCTGGCGCCAAGGGGCACGCCGCGGCCGATCATCGACAAGCTCGCCGCCGCCGCGCAAAAGGCCATGCATGCGCCGGACGCGGTGGATGTGCTGCACAAGCAGGGTTTTGAACCGGAAGACCTGGGGCCGGACCGGTTCGCTGCCTTCATCAAAAGCGAAACGACTCGCTGGTCGCAGGTCGCCCAGGCGGCGGGGCTTGTAAAGACGTGAGTTGGCTTACGCCGCCGCGGTGACTTTGAACCGCGGCGCCAGCACCGTTCCCCGCAGCGTCGCCGCAAGGGCCGTCATTTCATCGCGCGACAGCGGCGCGTAAGGCGGATAAGGCTCGCCGGCGGGAATGCCGATCAGATTCATCGCCGCCTTCATGGCCGGCGCCAAGCCGCGGTGCATCCACTTCGACGGGAACAGCGCGAACTGGAGCTGGATATCCGCAGCGCGCTCGTAGTCCTTGGCAACAAACGCGTCGATGACGTGGCGGGCGATTTCACAGCCGGGCGGCGGCATGGTGGCGCCCGAACCGCCAAGCTGCAGCGTGGCGAGCAGCATTTGCATGGTGGTGAAATAGCGCGCATGCCCGGCGCGATCGATCTCGACGATCAGCCGCGACACCCGGGCGAGATCGCGCGAGGATTCCTTGATCAATTGCACGTTCGGCAGTTTCGCCAGCGCGACGGTGTCGGGAATAGAGACGTCGGCGCCCGGTCCCGGATTGAGATAGAGCGTGATCGGGAGTTTGGTCTCGCGGCCGATGGCCTCGAAATAAGCGATCAAATCGGCTTGCGTCGGCGGCCCGGCAAACGGCCGCAACGGCGCCAAGAGCTGCACCGCCGCCGCGCCGAGCCGTTCGGCCTCGTTGGCAAGCTCAATCGCCGTCTTGAACGAGGGATGCGAAATGCCGACCATCACCGGCACGCGGCCGCCGACGCAGGCGATGGTGCGGCGGATCAGCGCCTTGCGCGCTTCGAAGCTGAGATAAGTGTATTCCTGCGTCTCGACGCCGGCGGCGACCACCATGGTGGCGCGGCAATCCTCGACGATGTAATCGATCTGGCGCTTGAGCGCGCCCTCGTCGACCGTCAGATCGGCCGTGAACGGCGTCAGCGGCGCGACGATCAGGCCGGGTTGTTTTACTGGCATTTCCATACGGCGCTCCTGGCGGCAACTAGCGGTGCTACGCAGCGAGCATAGCATCTTACCCCATCAGCAACACCGGCTCGCGGCCGATGAGCCGGGCGAGCGAACGCAGGCGGTTCATGACGCGCTCGCCGGCAAGCGCGGCATGGTCGCCCGGCAGGCGCAGCGCCAGGCGGTGCCGCTCGATGGCGAGCGGCGTCTTGGGCAGAACTCCCGGCATCGCCGCGGACACGACATATGCGAGGCGGAGCGCCGCGCCGAGCACGCGGGCGCGGTCGAGGAGCCGCGTCGAGACCAGCTCGCGTAAGCGCGGCGACAATTCGTCGTCCATGACGAGCCCGACGTGGCGGAAGAACACCGCCAGCGCCAGATAGGCGCGGCCCTGGTGGTCGATGCCGGAAAAGCCGCCGTGGGCGATGATGTTAAGCGATTGCTCGCCGCGATAATCGGGATGGGCGCGCCAGCCGATATCGGCGAGCAGGCACGCGGCATGGCGCAGCCGGCGCTCCTCGCCGGTTTCGTCGAGTCCGGAGGTAGCGATGAAACGGTCGGTCCAGCTGACCAGCTCCTCGCCGTGGCGCGGCGAGCGCGAGCGCAGCTGGTTGAGATGGCGCGCCGCTTCGATCAGCGCGTCCTTTTCTTTTTCCTTCTTTTTGAGCAGCGAATAGAGCAGGCCTTCGCGGACGCCGAGCGCCGAGAACACGACCTGCCGCGGCTGGCCGATGCGCAGGATGTATTCGAGCACGAGCGCCGCATAGGGCAATAGCGGCCGCCGCGCATTGTTGACCACTTCGATATGCGACAGCGTATCGACGTCGACCCGGTGCACGAGCCTGGCGAATTCGAGCGCTTCGTCGAAAGAAACGGCATAGCCGTGCATCACATGCAGCGGATAGCCGGTCTGCCACATGTGCAGCCGCGCCAGCGAGCGCCAGGTGCCGCCGACGGCATAGAAGCTGCGATCCTCGCAGGCTTTCAGCACCGCCAAGCCGTTGAGCGTCTTCTTGACGAATTTCTCCGCCTTCTTGACCGACTTCGCCGAAATGTCCGCCAGCGCCAGGCCGCCGAGCGGGCGGGTCACGCCGTGGCGGGCGCGGGTGCCGTGCACGTCGACCAATTCGAGCGAACCGCCGCCGAGGTCGCCGACCACGCCGTCCGCCCGGTGCACGCCCGAAATGACGCCGAGCGCGGTGAGCTCAGCCTCCTGGCCTCCCGACAGCACGTCGATATCGGCGCCGATGGTGCGTTCGGCGAGCTTGATGAAAGCCGGACCGTTTTTGGCGTCGCGGCAGGCCGCTGTGGCGACGGCGAGAATCTTCTTCACGCCCATGGTCTGACACAGCGCGCGAAAGCGCTTGAGCGTGGAGAGCGCATGCTGGACCGCGTCCGCGGCCAATAACCGCGTCGACTGCACTTCGCGGCCGAGCCCGCACAGCGCCTTCTCGTTGAATATCTCGGTCGGGCTGCGGGTCAGCCCTTCATAGGCGACAAGCCGCACGGAATTCGAGCCGATGTCGACGACGGCAATCGGCGGACCGTGGTCGAGACGTCCTTGGGCGTCGGAAGTGGCGCGGCTCATCGTTCAATTCAGCGTAATGACTGGTCAGGCGTCGTCCGCCCTCTGGCCGCGGATCATCCATCATATGAGTTGTCGCTGCGGCGTCTGCCACGGCGTTCGCTGCTTGGGGCCCGGCACGGCAGCGGGTGCGCAGCCTACGCGATTCGGGCGTAGATCACATGCGTTCCGGGCGATGGCGCAGCCGCGGAATGGAATCCTTGGGCGACTTGCCGCGGCCCGACAGGCTGGGATTGGTCATGAAATAAGTCGTCGCGTTGAACACTTCCTCGCCCGGCGCCGGTTCGATGCGCGACGAGGAGCCGTCGGCCAGGAGCTGCCAGCTCTGCTCATTGTCCTTCAAATTGGCCACCATGATCTGGTCGAGCACCTGCTCGTGCACGGTCGGATTGAGGATCGGGCACAGCGCCTCGACCCGGCGGTCGAGATTGCGCGGCATCAGGTCGGCGGACGATATGTAAACCGCAGCCTTCGGATGCGGCAAGCCGTGTCCGGCGCCGAAACAATAAATGCGGCCGTGTTCGAGAAAGCGTCCGACAATGGATTTGACCCGGATGTTGTCGGACAGGCCGGAAACGCCCGGCCGCAGGCAGCAAATGCCGCGCACCACGAGGTCGATCGCCACGCCGGCGCTCGACGCGCGGTAAAGCGCATCGATGATGTCGGGGTCGACCAAGGCATTCATCTTCATCCAGATCGCCGCCGGCCGGCCGGCTTGCGCGTGTGCGATCTCCTCCTCGATATGGTCGTGAATGCGTTTGCGCAGCGACAGCGGCGAAACCGCCATGCGTTCGAGCTCGGCGGGCTCGGCATAGCCGGTGACGAAGTTGAAAATCCGGGTGACGTCGCGCGCGATAATGGGGTCGCAGGTGAAGAACGACAGGTCGGTATAGCTGCGCGCCGTCACCGGATGATAATTGCCGGTGCCGACATGGACGTAGGAGGCGAGCGCAGCACCCTCGCGGCGGACCACCACCGACAGCTTGGCGTGGGTCTTGAGCTCAAGGAAACCGAACACGACCTGCACGCCGGCGCGCTCGAGGTCGCGCGCCCAGCGGATATTGGCCTCTTCGTCGAACCGCGCCTTCAGCTCGACCAGCGCGGTGACGGATTTTCCGGATTCCGCAGCTTCGGCCAGCGCCTTGATAATCGGCGAGTCGGCCGAGGTGCGATAGAGCGTCTGCTTGATCGCGACCACGTCCGGATCGCGCGCCGCCTGTTGCAGAAAATTCACCACCACGTCGAAAGATTCGAACGGATGGTGGATGATAAGATCCTTCTGCCGGATCGCGGCGAAGCAGTCGCCGCCATGATCGCGCACGCGTTCGGGATAGCGCGGCGCATACGGCACGAATTCGAGGTCGGGCCGGTTGAGATTGGCGACCTGCCCCATTTCGTTGAGCGCGAGTACACCGCCGACGCTGAACACGTTGTCGTCGGTAGCGCCGAGCGCCCGTTGCACGAAGCGCCGCAGCTCCACCGGCATCGTCGCTTCGATGTCGAGCCGGATCACGATGCCGCGCCGGCGCCGCTTGAGCGCGGTCTCGAACAGCCGCATCAAATCTTCGGCTTCCTCCAGGATTTCGACTTCGGAGTCGCGGATGACGCGAAACGCGCCCAAGCCCTTCACCGCATAGCCGGGGAAAAGCTTGCCGATGAAAAGACTGGTCACGCCTTCGATCGAGATCAAGCGCACTTCGCCGCTGTCGCCGGACTGCGGCAGCCGCACAAAGCGCTCGAGGCGGTTCGGCATGCGGATCAGCGCATTCATCGCTTTGCCGTCTTTGGCGCGCGCCAGCTGCAAGGCGATGGTGAAGCCGAGATTGGGAATGAACGGGAACGGATGCGCCGGATCGATGGCGAGCGGCGTCAACAGCGGAAAGACGTGGGCCAGAAAGTAGTCTTCAAGCCAGGTCTTCTCCGCCCTGGTGACGTCCTGACCGTCGGCCAGAACGATACCGGCCTCGCCGAGCAGGGTCCGCAGCTCGCGCCACTGCGCCTGCTGATCCTCGACCAGGACCGAGACGGCTGCCGCAATCCGCACGAGCTGCTCCGCCGGGGTCAAGCCTTCGGGGCTCATGGTGCTGATGCCCTCGCGCACCTGCGCACCTAGTCCGGCGACGCGCACCATGAAGAATTCGTCGAGATTGTTGGCCGAGATCGAAAGGAACTTCAGGCGCTCCAGCAATGGGTTCTTGGGATTGGCCGATTCCTCGAGAACGCGCCGATTGAAATTCAGCCACGACAGTTCACGGTTAATGAAACGGTCCGGACTGCAAGCGAGATCCGACACCGGATGCCGCGCCGCTTGTTCCGGCGACCGCGACGGCACTTCCAGCCGCCGCACGGTTCCAGATTCTCGTGCAACGGCAGTGGCTTGGCCGCGGTCGGCCATGACGGATCCGTGCTCCTCGAGCGCTATGTTGGCCACCTTTAGTAACAATCCGATGAATGCGACTGCTTGAGATAACGCGACGCGATGCTGCTTCGTCAAGCCCGTCAAGGCTAAAGTCCGTCGCGGCGAGGAGCGTCGAGCGACTGTCTTGCCGGAGTGTTACCAATGAAAGTGCGAGAATCGAGGCGCTTGGCTCGGCCGCGCCGCAAGCGGAACCGCTAGGCCTCGCCACGAAACATTTCTGCGGCCAGCGCCCGGCTTGCCGGCCGGCCTTGGCGCAATGCTTCTTCATCTAAAGCGATGACCGCCGCGCGGGCCGCAGCAAACGAACGCTCGATATGCGTCGAGATATAGCTCACGACGCTCTCGTCGAGTTGCAGCTGACGATCTGCGGCCAGCTTCACGATAACGCCACGCAGCATCGCATCGTCCGGCGCTTGCAGCGCCACCACCGGCAACGCCCGCAGCCGCGATGCGACGTCCGGAATGGCAACCGGCCAGAGCGCCGGCGCGGCGCGCGCCGTGAACAGCAGAAACGCGCCTTGCTCGCGGGCAAGATTGATCAGGTGGAACAGCGCCCGCTCGTCGGCAATCGCCGCGGCATCCTCAATGACCAGCGCGCCGGTCGCGAGTGCCGCAGGAACGTCGATTTTACCCAGCGCACGGCCTGAAACGACACGCGCTCCCGCCACCGCCGCCCAGATCGTCGCCAAATGCGTTTTGCCGGATCCCTCCGGCCCGACCAGCGCGATGGCGCGCGCCGGCCAATCCGGCCAGGCGTCGATTAACGCCAGAGCGCTGTTATTGGCCGATCCCGCGAGGAAATCCTCGCGCGCGTAGCTCTCGACATGATCGAGCGCGAGCGCGAGCTGGCGGGGAGGAAAGGACGTGACGCTTACGATGGCCGGCTCCCGGTGTAGAGCGGACTCGCCAAGTAACGCCGCAGCGCAAATCGGATCAGCACTCCGGCCGCCGCCGCAAGCGGCACGGCCAGCAACAGTCCGACGAATCCGAACAGATAGCTGAAAGCGAACAGCGCGAACATCAGCCACACCGGATGCAAGCCGACGCTGTGTCCGACGAGTTTCGGCGACAGCACATTGCCTTCGAGGAATTGGCCGATCAGCACGATGGCGGCGATCATCACAATCCGGCTCCAGTCCGGGATGAATTGCGCCAGCGCGACGGCGAGCGACAAGACCAGCGCGGTGAGCGAACCGACATAGGGAATAAAGCTGATCAATCCGGCGACGACGCCGATCAATAACCCGAAGCTTAATCCGGCAAGCGTCAGACCGACCGCATAATACGAGCCCAGAATCAAGCAGACGCCGGTCTGACCGCGCACGTAAGCCGAGATCGTCGAGTCGATCTCGCGGCCGAGGCTGCGCACCGTCTCACGCTGCGGCAACGGCACCAAGCGGTCCACGGTCAGGATCATGCGGTCCCAGTCGCAGATCAGATAGAAGGCGACCACCGGCGTGATGATGACCAGCGAAAAGATCGACAGCAGCGCTTGGCCCTTCGTCCACAGCGAGGCGACAAAACCGGTCAAGTAGCCCATCGCTTGATTAAGCACATCGCCGACCGATTTATCGGCGCCGACCAGATTGTCGCCGACGATGCGCTTGATCCACGGATGATTCGGATCGCTGACAAACGCTTGCAGCCGCTGCGCATAAGCGGGGCCGTTCTCGATAAAGCCGGCGGACTGCCGCGTCAGAACCGGCGCGATGAAAAGAAGCAACAACACGAGTGCGACGACGAAGCCGCCGAGAATAATCAGCGCGGCCATGAGCCGGCTCATGCCGCGCTTGCTTAAGCGATTGGCCAATGGATCGAGTACGTAGGCGATCGCCATGCCGAGAACAAACGGCAGCAGGATAGGACTCAACAGCCACAACAGGCCGACGAAAATCGCAAGCGCGACGCTCCAGAACACGATGTTGCGCTCGAACTGCATAGCGCTCCCTTAAAGCGGGTATTCAATTGAGCATGATCTTATCCGAAAACCGGTGTCCACCCCCGGATCAAGTCCGAGGGCAAGCTTTTTTCGGGGTCATGCTCGAAGCAATCAGTGGCCGGTGCCGAACGAGTTCATATGACGGACCCACTCCGCGAGATAGAAGGCGATCGAAAGCAAGGTCAAGACGGCAACCAGCGCCATCGTGAGTTCGGTCACGATTCCGGCGTCGAAACTGAAGCCGTGTTCGGCCAACACCAGGGCGGCAAGGAGGATTTGCGCCACCGTATTGGCTTTCGAGATCAACAGCGGCCGAACCGGCATCGGCCTGCCCACCAGCCAGGCCAGCAGGAAGGCGCTGATGATCATGATATCGCGCGAGACGACGAGAATGACGAGGAAGATCGGCAGCGCACCGGCGATGCCGAGCGAAACATAGATCGACACGATCAGGGCCTTGTCGGCCAGGGGATCGAGATAGGCGCCAAGCTCGCTCGCCATGTGGAATTTCTTGGCGAGGAAGCCGTCGACGGCATCGCTGATCCCGGCTGCCAGGAACAGGAGAAAAGCAATGCGCATTTCTCCCGAGGTGATCACCCAGACCACCACCGGCACCAGCAGGATCCGTCCTAACGTGATGAGATTCGGAATACTCAAACCGCGCCCCGGCGCATAATCGTACGACGCAATATACCGGCACACGCGAGCTTGCACAGCCGGCGATTCCGACGTAGGAGGCGCGGTCAGTGCTTCCCCGGGCCGGGAGGCTCGTTTGTCCGAATTGGTGGCATTCGTGGATGAGGCACGCTACGCGGCCGCCGGCGTCGATATCGATGCCGGCAACCGCATGGTGGAATTGATCAAGCCACTGGTGCGCGCAACGGCGCGCGCGGGGGCCGGCGCCGAAATCGGCGGTTTCGGCGGGCTGTTCGATCTCAAAGCCGCCGGTTTCTCCGACCCGATCCTGGTCGCCGCGACCGACGGCGTCGGCACTAAAGTCAAAATTGCGGTCGAAACCTCCCGCCACGACACGATCGGCATCGACCTCGTCGCCATGTCGGTCAATGACCTCGTCGTCCAAGGCGCCGAGCCATTGTTTTTCCTGGACTATTTCGCTTGCGGCAAGCTCGATCCGGCGATCGGGGCGGCGGTGGTCAAAGGCGTCGCGGCGGGGTGCCGCGAAGCCGGCTGCGCGCTCATCGGCGGCGAGACGGCGGAAATGCCGGGCGTCTATGCGGGCAACGATTACGACCTTGCGGGCTTTGCCGTGGGCGCGGTGGGCCGCAAAGACGTGCTGCCGCGAGCCGACATCGAGCCCGGCGACGTCGTGGTTGGGCTTGCCGCGACGGGCGTGCATTCGAACGGCTATTCGCTCGTGCGCCGCGTAGCCGCCACAGCCGGACTGACCTGGGACAGTCCGGCGCCGTTCGAGCGCTCGCGCAGCTTGGGCGAAGCGTTGCTCACGCCGACGCGCCTTTATGTGCGGTCTTGCCTCGCCGCCATCCGCACCACCAAGGCCGTCAAGGCGCTCGCCCATATTACCGGCGGCGGCTTTACCGAAAATATTCCGCGCGTGCTGCCGCAGGGACTTGGCGTTGCGCTGGAGCTTGCTCGCGTCCCGGTCTTGCCGGTGTTCAAATGGCTCGCCAATGCGGGGCACATCAGCGAGAGTGAAATGCTGCGCACTTTCAACTGTGGCATCGGCATGATCGCCGTGCTGGATCGCAATGGCGTCGACGCCGCCGGCGCGTGCTTCGCCCAGCACGGCGAAACGGTGGTTCGGCTGGGCGAAGTCGTTGCCGGCGCCGGCAGCGCCGTCGAATTTCGCGGACACCTCGATCTGGCGCGGTGAGCTTGATGGCCAAAAAGCGCGTCGCCGTGCTCATCTCCGGCCGTGGCTCGAACATGACGGCGCTGATCGACGCGGCCAAGGCGCACGATTATCCGGCGGAAATCGTGCTTGTCGTGTCGAACCAGCCCGCGGCTTTGGGGCTCAACCGCGCGCGCGAGGCGGGAATTGCAACCACTCTCATCGACCACCGGCCGTTCGGCGATAACCGCGAAGCCTTCGAACGCGCGCTCGATGCCGAGCTTAACGCGCAACGCATCGACCTTATCTGCCTGGCAGGCTTCATGCGGCTGCTCACACCCTGGTTCGTCACGCGCTGGAGCGGACGTATGCTGAATATTCATCCGGCGCTGTTGCCGCAATTCAAGGGCCTCCATACCCATCGCCGCGCGCTCGAAGCCGGCGTGAAACGCCACGGCGCGACGGTTCACTTCGTCGTTGCGGAAACGGATGCGGGCCCGATCATTATCCAGGACTCGGTTCCGGTGCTCGAGGGCGACACCGAGGCGGCGCTCGCCGCGCGCGTGCTCGAAGTCGAGCACCGCATTTATCCGCAAGCGCTGCGCTTGGTCGCCGAAGGCCGGGTCACCTTTGATCCCGCCGGCGCTGAAAAGAACTCGCGGTAGCCCAACTCCACGCACGCAACAAAAAACCCCCGGGCGCGAAACCGGGGGCTACGAGAACCGGGTCTTCCCGGTACTGGCTCACGCAACTTTTAGATTTTCCGCCGCGGTCCTGCCGCGGTTCGTGACAAGTTCAAACTCGATCTCCTGGCCTTCATTGAGCGAGCGCAAGCCGGCGCGCTCGACGGCGGAAATGTGGACGAACACATCCTTGTCTCCGCTCGACGGCTTGATGAACCCGTAGCCTTTGGTCGAATTAAACCACTTGACGGTGCCCTTCTGCATCGTCTGTCTCCTAAGTCATTCCAGATGTCAGCGAAGACGCCGGCGCAGCCATCGCACGTCAGCCAAAAGCATTGGCGTGCAAGTCCCGCGACGAGCGCCACAAGGCAGATTTTGGGGGAAAGTCCGAAGCGTTTTTGTCGGCAAGACAACACCAGCCGGATGGCCAAAATCCGATTGCCCGATCAGCAAGCCGCAAAAATGCGGCGCAAGCATGGCTGCACAGGTCGGACGGCAACGCCGACCCAATGTGAACATACAAACATCGTAACGAAAAAATGTATGTGAGCAGCGAAAATGCGCCGCTTATTTCCGCAAGTCACGCGCCCATAATTCCGCACTAGGCGCTGCCCGTTTTCCGGCCGGCTGCGGCAGCCCTGCTTTCGTGCCAGCTCCGCCACAGCCCGCCCGCGGCAATCGCGAGCGCCGCACCCGTGCCGGGCGCCGCGAATTCGATTTGCCGCGTGAGTTGCCCGCCGAAACTCGTCGTCAAATGTCCCGACAGCACCGGATCGGAAACAATGATCTCGCCGGCAATCCAACCGAGCAGCGCCGTGCCGGCCCATATCAAGATCGGGAAACGGCTTAAGAGCGCCAGCACCACAGCCGCGCCGGCCACGATCAGCGGAATGGAAACGGCAAGCCCGATCGCGAGCAACAAGACATTGCCCTGGGCGATCGCGGCAATGGCGACCATGTTGTCGATGCTCATGACGATATCGGCGATCGCGATGATCATGACCGCACGCCACAAATGCGCAACCGCTTCGATTTCGTCTCTGTCCGCATCCTCGGGCACGAGCAGCTTGGCGGCGATGAAAACGAGAGCAATGCCGCCAACGAGTTTAAGATAAGGAAGCAGCATCAGCCCTGTCAGCACACCAACGAGAATGATGCGTAAAACCACGGCGACGCCGGCGCCGGTGACCAAGCCCCAGCGTCGCTGCTGCGGCGGCAGTCCGCGGCACGCCATGGCGATGACCACTGCATTGTCGCCGGACAACAGGAAATTGACAAAGATGATCCGTAGCACGGCCAGCCAGAAGGCCGTGTAACCCAATTGTTCGACGCCGGCATGCAGCCAATCGCGCCATAACGCGGGATTTAAGTATTCAGCAATCGAACCCACCGTGACTGGCCTCAGCCGACGATCTCATTACCGGCGAAGAACTGGGCGATTTCCTTCTGCGCGGTATCGGCGGCATCGGAGCCGTGGACCGAATTTTCGCCGATCGATAGTGCGTGCACCTTGCGGATCGTGCCAGCCGCGGCTTTGGCCGGATCGGTGGCGCCCATGAGATCGCGATAGGACGCGACGGCATTGTCGCCTTCGAGCACCTGCACGACGACCGGGCCCGAGGTCATGAAATCGACGAGCTCGCCGAAAAACGGCCGTTCGCGATGGACGGCATAAAATGTCTCGGCCTGTTCGCGGGACATCTTTATCCGCTTCTGCGCCACGACGCGCAGACCCGCCTTTTCGATCATCGCGTTGATGGCGCCCGTCACATTGCGGGCGGTTGCATCGGGCTTGATGATCGAAAATGTACGCTCGATCGCCATCAGGTCGTCCTTTGGGGAATGATGAATGCGGCGTGAAACTGCGCCGGGCTTATAACCTTCACTCTTTACCGCGGCAAGCGCGCGTGCATCCTGCATGAATGGGGGGTGAACGACCCGGCGGCTGCGCGTTCACGTTGATAAATCCGCAATAAATTTTGCTCTCAGCGCCGGTTGCATCGGCGGTCAGGGCGGCGGATCGCGGCGGCGAACATCTCGGCGGCAGCGTCAGCGTTAACTTGAAGTCGGGGCGCAAAATCCCTCCCACAGCGCTGCTTAGGACTCGTTCTTTTTTTGCACCTTGCTCGACTTGGTCGCTTTGGCCGCCTTCTTTTTTGCAGTTTGCGGCGGTGCCGCCGCCGTCACGGGAACGCTATCCATTTCCTTGAGCGCGCCACTTTCGAAATGATAGATGCCGGCGCGCGTGCCGGTACTAAAGGTCAATACCGCGGCGCGGTCACCGTTCGGCATCTTTCCGATCTGGACCGCGCTCGGCTGGCCGGCGCGGAACACCACGTCGCATTCGCTCATGCCGAGTGTGATGCCGCCGCCGAGCAATGCGGCGACGTCCGCGGCCGGCGCTGCGGCAGCCGCTCCTTGGCTGCCCGGCGCCGGCGGCGCGGTTTGTGCAACCGCCGGCGGCGGACAAGACCCGTTGCTGTTGACGAGATCGTTCGCGGTGATCGGGCGCTGCTGCTGTTTGGTTTCCTGCAGTTCTGAGAAAGTGTAACCGCCCTTACGTCCGGTTACGTCGAGCGGCTTGGCGAACCAAGCTTGAGGGCTACTCCAATCGATGTCGGCGCAGCCGGAGAGCGCAATTGCCATCGCCAGCGCCGTCAGCACGCCGCAACATTTCGATCGAAGCTTCACCCCGCGATCCCCCAAAACTTGCCGGAGCGGAAGAATGCGCCGGTTTGTGTTGCGATCAAGGCGCAACGTCACCAATATACCGCCGCATCCGCCGTTGTTCGCAGTATAGCAGTGAACAGGGTAAAATGTAAAAACATATTATAAAACAAAGACTTGATAGGATTATCCATATTTCGGGGCCGCCGCTGTTTTGTGATGAAGATCACGGATTGCTTGGCGCTTTGAGGCGATATTTTCAGGTTCGCCTCCGAGCCTAGCGGTCGGAACTCGCCGCGCCCGCGGTAACTTCATAGGACCTTTCATGCACTTGCAATTCGTCGGCTGCGGCGACGCCTTCGGCTCGGGCGGACGATCCAATACGTGCTTTCATCTGGTCGGTAACGAGATCAACGCATTGATCGATTGCGGCGCGACGTCGCTGGTCGCCATGAACAAGCTTGCGATCAATCCAAATGACGTCAACACCATCTTCATCTCGCACTTTCATGCCGACCATATCGGCGGATTGCCGTTCTTTATCCTGGATTCGAACTATGTCCTCAAACGCAAGCATGACCTCACCGTCGTCGGACCTCCCAGCCTCAAATCGCGCTACGGTGAGATCATGGACGTCGCCTTTCCGGGAGCGAAGACCATGGATTGGTCGTTCCCAGTGACGCTGCGGGAATTGGAGATCGGCAAGCGCAGCGCGGTCGGCCATCTGCAGGTGACGGCTTTTCATGTCGTGCATGACGATCGCGCCGGCCCCTGTCTCGGTTTCCGCTTCGAAGCCGAAGGCAAGGTCATTGCCTTTTCCGGCGACACGCAATGGACGAACTCGCTGATCGACGTCGGCCGCGACGCCGACCTGTTCATTTGCGAAGCCTATATGCGCGACAAGGCGGTCACCGGCCATATGGCGCTGAATTTGCTCGAGCAGCATCTCGGACAAATTCGCCCAAAGCGGCTTATCCTCACCCACATGAGCAACGACATGCTGGCGCAGCGCGCCAAGCTCCCGTACGAGACTGCGGAAGACGGCATGATCGTCGAGCTATGAAGCTCTAGAAAAACCGTACGGCATAAATTGGCGGCAGATGCGCGTTGACCAGCGCCCAGCTCGCACCGCCGTCAGCGCTGGTCCACAAAGCGCCGGTGGTCGAACCCATGGCGAGCCGTTCGCCGCCGGCGTCGACGTCAAGCCCGTGCCGGTAGATCAGATCGTAGGCGTCGCGTTGCGGCAGGCCTTGGCGCATGATGTCCCAGCTGCTGCCGCCGTCGCTTGTTCGCGTCACGCACAACGCGCCGTCGCGCGGCATGCGGATCTCGTCTTTGATTGCCGGCACGAACCATGCGGTCTGCGCGTCGCGCGGATGGGCCACCACCGCGAAGCCGAAATCGTCGCACGGCAAAGCGAGCCGCGCCCAATGCGCGCCGGCATCGGCCGAGCGGTAAATGCCGGCATGATGCTGCATCCACATGACATCCGGCGCGGCCGCGCAGCGCACGACGCGATGCGGATCCTGGACAGCGGCGTCCTCGGCCTGCTCCGGCGGCACATAGGGCGCGACCAGCCCCTTGCCGAGCACCGACCAAGTCCTGCCATCGTCGCGGGTTTCCCACACGCCGCCGCACGAGATCGCAACGAAGACGCGGTCCGCATCGCGCGGGTCGGGCGAGACGCTGTGGATGCCGGCGGCGTCATAACCGCCGCCGAACCAGCGCGCGCGTTCCGGCACATCCCACAGCGACGACACGAGCTGCCAGCTTTCGCCGCGATCGTCCGAACGGAACAAGCCCGCCGGAATAGCGCCGATCCAGAGACGATCCGGATGATGCGGTCCGCCGCCATCGAGCGACCAGATTTGAAACAATGACGGCGATCCGGCCGCGTCGGCGGGAAAAGCGGGCGCCGGCAGCTCGCGCCAGTTGCGTCCGTTGTCGTCGGAGCGATGCAACTTCGGCCCGAAATGGCCGTGCTTGAGCGCGGCGAAGATCGTGCCGTTGACGTGCAGCGCGTTGGTCACCGCAATGCCGGCAAAGCCAATCAGCTTTGCCGCCCAGCCCGATTGCTTGCGTTCGAGCGTGAACAGACCTTTGCGTGTCGCCACCAACAGCCGATCGCTCATCGCCGCCTCACTCACCTGGTTTCACCCACCCGACAGCGCCTGCATCACATAAAGCTTGGAATCCGGCCGGATGCTGCGCGTCAGCGCCGAATCCCGCGCCAACCGCTCGCCGTCGGCGAAAATGCAGACATGCTGCCGCAACGCGCCGCGGTCGTCGAGGACATAGCCGCGGACCTGGGGCTGTGCCACGAATAGATTCGTCAGCGCTTCGCCGACGGTAGCGCCGGTTGCCGACAGCGGCCCTTCGGGAACGAGATTGCGTAAGTGGCTGGTGAAATGGATTTCGGCCACAGCCGGACTCCATCAAACGATTGCCGCCTCGATTGCCGCCAACGCGGCGTCCGCCTTGGCGCCGTCGGGACCGCCGGCCTGCGCCATATCCGGCCGGCCGCCGCCGCCTTTGCCGCCAAGGACTTCGGCGCCCTTGCGCACCAGATCGACGGCGTTGAAGCGCGAAACGAGATCGTCGGTGACGCCGACCACGATGCCGGCCTTGCCGTCGCCGGTGACGCCGACAATGGCGACGATGCCGGAGCCGACCTTTTTCTTGCCTTCGTCCGCGAGGCTGCGCAGGTCTTTCAGGTCGATGCCGTCCACTGCGCGCGCCATGAGTTTCACGTCGCCGACAATACGCACGCCATCGGCGCCGTCGCTTTTGCCGCCGCCGCCCATCGCCAGCTTCTTCTTGGCGTCGGAAAGATCGCGTTCGAGACGCTTGCGCTCGTCCAGCAGCGCGGCAATACGATTCGGCACGTCCTCGACCGGCACGCGCAATTCGGACGCCGTGACTTTGGCGAGACGTGCAAAATTATTCGCGTTGGCGCGAGCCGCCTTTCCCGTCAGCGCCTCGATGCGGCGCACGCCGGAGGCAACACCGGAATCGCCCACCACCGAGATGACGCCGATATCGCCGGTGCGCTTGACGTGGGTGCCGCCGCACAGTTCGACCGACCAGCCCATGGTGTTGCCGCCGCCGTCACCCATCGCGACGACACGCACCTCGTCGCCGTATTTCTCGCCAAACAGCGCGCGGGCGCCGGAGCCGCGGGCGTCGTCGAGCGCCATCACCCGCGTCGTCACCGGCGCGTTCTGCAGCACGAACTCGTTGGCGATATCCTCAACGCGCTCGATCTCGTCGCCGGTCATCGGCTTCGGGTGCGAAAAATCGAAGCGCAGGCGGTCGGGCGCGACCAGCGAGCCCTTCTGCGCCACATGATCGCCGAGCACCTGGCGCAGCGCCTCGTGCAAAAGATGGGTCGCGGAATGGTTTCTACGGATCGCGCCCCGGCGTGAGTGATCGACCTCGAGCGCAAGCGCCATGCCCGCTTTAAGCGTGCCCTCTTCGACCGTGCCGACATGCGCGAACATATCGCCGGCATATTTTTGCGTATCGGTGATCGTAAAACGCACGCCGTCCGCCGTCAGCACGCCGGTATCGCCGACCTGTCCGCCGGATTCGCCGTAGAACGGCGTCTGGTTGAGCACGACGGCGCCGCTCTCGCCCTTTTTCAGCGCGGCAACCTCCTTGCCGTCGCGCACCAAAGCCGCCACCACGCCCTCGGCGCTTTCGGTCTCGTAACCGAGAAATTCCGTGGCACCGATTTTTTCGCGCAAGCTGAACCACACCGCCTCATCCGCGGCTTCGCCCGAGCCGGCCCAGGAGGCGCGCGCTTTCTTACGCTGTTCCTCCATGGCGTCGGTGAATGCCGCGATGTCGACGCCGATGCCGCGCGGCCGCAGCGCATCCTGCGTCAGATCGAGCGGGAACCCATAAGTGTCGTAAAGCGTAAACGCGGTGACGCCGTCGAACATGTCGCCCTTCTTGAGCGTCTTCGACGCCTCATCGAGGATGGCAAGCCCGCGCTCGAGCGTGCGGCGGAAGCGGATTTCTTCGAGTTTCAGCGTCTCGGTGACCAGCGCCTCGGCGCGATGCAGTTCCGGATAGGCCTGCCCCATCTCGCGAACGAGCAGCGGCACGAGCCGCCACATCAGCGGCTCCTTGGCGCCGAGGAGCTCGGCGTGGCGCATGGCGCGGCGCATGATGCGGCGAAGCACGTAGCCGCGGCCCTCGTTCGACGGCAGCACGCCGTCGGCGATCAAGAACGACGACGCGCGCAAATGGTCGGCGATGACGCGGTGCGACGCCTTGCGCTCGCCCTCGGGGTCGACGCCGGTGAGATCGGCGACCGCTTCGATCAGCGCGGCGAATAGATCGATCTTGTAGTTATCGTGGGTGCCCTGGAGTACGGCGGCCATGCGCTCGAGCCCCAAGCCGGTATCGATCGACGGCCGCGGCAGATCGAGCCGCTTGCCGTCGGCAAGCTGCTCGTACTGCATGAAGACAAGGTTCCAGATTTCGGTGAAGCGATCGCCTTCCGCTTCGGGACTGCCAGGCGGCCCGCCCCAGACGTGCTCACCGTGATCGTAGAAAATCTCCGAGCACGGGCCGCAGGGGCCGGTGTCGCCCATGGCCCAGAAATTATCGCTGCCGGCGATGCGCAGGATTTTCTTGTCGTGCAGGCCGGTGATTTTTTTCCAGAGCCGAAACGCCTCGTCGTCGTCGATATAGACGGTCGCCAATAGCTTGTCCGCCGGCACGCCGTACTCTTTGGTCACCAGCTTCCAAGCAAGCTCGATCGCGCGCTCTTTGAAGTAATCGCCAAACGAGAAATTGCCGAGCATCTCGAAGAAGGTGTGGTGACGCGCGGTATAGCCGACATTGTCGAGGTCATTGTGCTTGCCGCCGGCGCGCACGCATTTCTGCGCCGTCACCGCGCGCGCATAGGGCCGCTTCTCCAGTCCGGTGAAAACGTTCTTGAACTGCACCATGCCGGCATTGGTGAACATCAGCGTCGGATCGTTGCGCGGCACCAGCGGCGAAGACGGCACGACCTCGTGCCCCTCGCGCGCGAAATAGCCGAGGAAGGCCGACCTGATATCGTTGACGCCGCTCATCCAGTATCCGGATTCCGAGGTTCGCAGTGGGCCACTGTCTAGCCAGACCCCGCTTGCCTGTCCAGAAAGCGACCCTGCAAGTGGGCAATTCACAGCCGATTTGATGTGGTCCGGTAAAGCATATATGCGCTGTGGCGGCGATGAACGAGCACAGCACCCCCCTGCCCGGCACTTTGCAAGACCGGTTGCGTCAAGGCCGATTCGTCATGACGGCGGAACTGGCGCCGCCGGTGTCGTGCGACGCGGCCGAGCTGTTGCGCAAGGCGGCAGCGCTGAAGGGCCTGGCCGACGCGGTCAATGTCACCGACGGCGCCGGGGCCCGCGCCCATATGAGCGCGCTGGCGGCATCGAGCCTGCTCATTGGCGCCGGCATCGAGCCGATCCTGCAAATCACCTGCCGCGACAAGAACCGCATCGCGCTGCAAAGCGAGTTGATGGGCGCCGCCGCACTCGGCATCCACAATCTGCTCCTGCTTACCGGCGACGACCCGAAAGCCGGCGACCAGCCCGACACCAAGCCGGTCTTCGACGTCGATTCAAAGACCTTGATCGAGACTGCGCGCCGGCTGCGCGACGACGGCACCTTACCGACCGGGCGCAAGGTCGGCGGCAAAGCCGAATTCTTCATCGGCGCCGCAGACATGCCGATCGATCCGCCGGCCGGCTGGCAGCCGAACGCGCTCCTCGGCAAGGTCAAATCCGGCGCGCAATTCGCCCAGACGCAGTTCTGCATGGATGCCGCGATCGCGCGCCGCTATGTCGGCGCGCTCGAAGCGGCTGGCGTCACCAGAGAGCTTGCCATTCTCATCGGCGTCAATCCATTGCGCTCGGCGAAGTCCGCGGCGTGGATGAAGCACCACCTCTACGGCACCATCATCCCCGACGCCTTTATCGAACGGCTGGAGAAAGCCGCCGATCCCGCGCGCGAGGGCGTGCGTATCTGCGTCGAACTGATCGAGGAGCTGTCGACTATCCCCGGCGTCGCCGGCGTCCACATCATGGCGCCGGGCAATGACGCGGCAATTCCGGAGGTGATTGCGGCGGTGAAGGCGAAGAAAAAGTAGCGCGGCTAGGTAGTCGCGCGGCTTAGATTTCGAAAATAGTCAAAAATTTCGAAGATATCCTGGAAAGGATTCGTGGAATCAGTGAGAGCCTTCTTTATATAAAGCGATTTGACGTGAGACTCTTTGATCCCCGCCTTTCCGAGAAATGAACGCAGCACAGGACGTCCAGGAATTTCGAATTTCCATCCCTCGCCATCGAAGCTAGCCGTCAATCTAGCGAAGGTATCACGCGTTAGTTTCGCGATGCCTTCATCATTTAGGATGCCATCCAAGCGCCGTTCTTCAGATTTTGCCATTTGGCGCATCAAGCCGACGAGACCTTCGAGATCAACATCTTCCGAGAGTTTTGGAATAATCCGAACATTGCCAGCCTTTCGCCAAACATTCTGGGCCACAATGAGCGCTGTTGCATAAGGCACTTTTTGCTTGGCAACGGAAATCAAGCAATCGCGGATTCGCGTGGGATCTTTTAGCCATGACTCTTCCGTGTCAAGTTCATTGAAAACCTGGGCCAAAATTGTTTCCTCAAGAAAATAGTTCTCAATGTGATAACGCTTGATCCTGCGCAGCCTGGGATAATCGGCGGTATTTTCTGCGATAGCTTCACTGTACGGTGCGTCGTGGTCGCACAGCATGAAGAAATCCACGCCCCAAATAGCTTTGTCTAGAACGCGTTGTTTAATGTTCTCGAAAGCATGCAACGTTTGTACGTTACCCACGGGCAGAAGGACAAAATCATTGCCGCTATTCCCGAGAACACTTCCGTATAGCTTTTTATCTGTGCTTGACTCTTCCCCCTCGATCAAAACGATACGCTTGCCTAGTGAAATCACGCCGATCGAATGGCCAAGCAGTCTCAAACCGGACGTCGTTTCGTCATCTCTTCCGGCGCGAACAGCCTGATTCTCACCATCCAGTGGGGGGCGCATAAAGACGACGGTGTCATCAATCGAAGAAGATATGATGTCCGGCGAATGCGAGAAAAAAATGAATTGGTTATTGCTTCCGATATTTTGGAGTGTCCTTATGAGCTTGTAGCTCAATTCCGGATGCAGATGTAACTCAGGTTCGTCAATTACGAAAATGCAATCGCTCGGCGTGCGCAGAATAATATCAAATGCTATATTGACGACCTCGCGTTCGCCAGAACTCAGCGTCGCGGTATCAAGCGTCTCACCATTAAACTCATAACGCAGAATTTGGTTTTGTATATCGGGCTGCGCCAAGGTCTTGGGTCCAAGGAGTGAATTAAACGCTTCCTTGAACGGATCGAGAGGATCTTCAAAATACAAGTTCATTGAACCCGCCCCATCTTTTCGGAGACGAATTGCCTGATTACCAAGCGTGTTCCTCTGCGCTATGATCTTTTTGAAGATGGCGTGCTGTGTATCATTCCACCGATTGAAGAGCGGCTGGAAAGTATAGTTCCAACCGACGTTTTCCTCATAGGGATCGACAATTTCCCATGTGTAATCGAGTCTGCGATAGTCGCGAATCTGACGATTGCTCTCGATGTGGATGACTGAACTCCGCCAATTCCGTCTCTGGCGCGTGGCATGCAGAGTCGCTTGAAGAAGCTGACAGTCTGCGGCGTTGCGTGTGTTCAATATCTTCTTTTTCCACGCTGTTGATTCCGATTCAGACGTCGCTGTTACCTCGAGATAATTGTCCGGATTTGGCGTGGGGCCCTGAAGGAGTCTCAATAGGGCCTCACTTAGACGAGTTTTTCCAACACCATTTGGCCCAGCGATGACCACCCTCGATGAGAGGTCGCCAACTGCAAACGTCCTTATTGGTGGTTGGTTTGAAATGCAAAGCGTGGATAATTGCATGTGTGATTCCGCATTCCACTCCATTCGTTGAATGCCACGTACACGTGCAATTTGCAAAACACAACCAAATTTCATGGTCGCCCATTAAACGGATCAGCGACCGTGTAAGAAAACCGACCAGAATCGCCTAATCGTAGTTCGACATGCGCAGCGGCACGCTCTGGCCGCCGTCGATATCGATCGCGGCGCCATGCAGCAAGCTGCCGCGCGGCGAGACGATGAAACGCACCAGGCCGGCGATGTCCTCCGGGGTGCCGAAGCGCACGATGTCGAGCTCGCGGCGATGCCGTTCGACCGCCGCGGCTTCGTCGAGACCGGTCTTTTTCATGATGATGTCGAGGCGATGGCGGAAGCGGTCGGTCGTGACCGAGCCCGGATTGACCGCATTGACCTGGACGCCGTCACGCTTGCCGAGGTCGGCAAGCGCCTTCATGAAGGCGAGGCTGGCGCCGACCACCGACGCGCCGATCATATAGTCGGCGACCGGCGCGCGGGCGCCGACACCTTCGATGAAGACGACCGAGCCTTTGGCTGTCTGCAACAACGGCCATGTCAGCCGACACAAGCGCACATGCGCGAAAAATTTCAGAGCGAAGCCGTCGCGCCAGTCCTGCTCGGTTTGGACGAAAAAGTCGCCGCGCCGCGTCCCGCCGGCATTGTTGACCAGAACGTCGAGCCGGCCGAATTCATGTGTCAGCGCCTCGAGCAATCCGGCCGGCTCGCTGTCCGCCGTCAAGTCGGCGGCATAAATCGCCGCCTTGCGGCCGAGCGCGCGAATTTTCTGTGCCACGCCTTCGAGCGTTTTGGCATTGCGCGCCGTGAGCATGACGTCGCAGCCGGCCGATGCCAGCTCAAGCGCAATGCCGCGGCCGATGCCGCGGCTGGCGCCAGTGATCAGCGCGACCTTGCCGGCCAGCTCATCCATGCTGCAGCCCCCAATGCGAGTCCCCGATGCCTGGCCGAGCTATACCGGCTCCTCCACCGTACGGATATCGATCTCCGATTGCAGGGTGCGATGCACCGGACACTTGTCAGCGATCTCAATCAGGCGGGCGCGCTGTTCGGCGGTGAGATCGCCTTCAAGCACGATGGCGCGCTCGATGCGGTCGAGCATGCCCTCCTTGGTTTCGCATTCGGCGCAGTCGGTGGCGTAAATCCGCGAGTGGCGGAGGCGGACCTCCGTGCGCTGAAGCAGCAGCTTCTTGCGGTCGGCATAAAGCCGCAGCGTCATCGACGTGCAGGCGCCGAGCGCGGCAAGCAGGAGTTCGTAGGGACCGGGGCCAGAGTCGAGCCCGCCGACGTTGACCGGCTCGTCCGCGGTGAGACGATGCTTGCCGGCAACGATCTCCTGCTGGAACAGGCCGCGGCGCGTTTCGCGCACGATGACGGTGCCGGGCGCGGCGTCTTCAGTAGTTCGAACGTCGGCAGCCATAAGCACCTCCCGTGGGCGGTGGCGACCGGCATTGCGCGCAGCCGACACGCCAGTTGAATATATGTGCCATTATTGACACAATCGGCAATCATGATAGACCGCTCGAAGAAAATCGCGGCACGCTTCTATCGCACCGCGACGGGTCGGAAACCCGTACGGGAATGGCTGCTGGAATTATCCAGGGAAGACCGCCGCGTTATTGGCAAGGACATTCAGAAGGTTGAGTTCGGTTGGCCAATTGGCATGCCTTACTGCCGGAGCCTTAGGCACGGCCTTTGGGAGGCGCGGAGCGATCTTTCGGGAGGCCGCATCGTGCGGGTGATCTTCTCCATCGTCGGCGGCGAGATGGTTCTGCTGCACGGCTTCGAGAAGAAATCCCAGAAGACGCCGAAGCATGACATCGAGCTTGCGTTCAAGCGCAAGCGGGAGATTGAACGATGAGAACGCAAAGAACCGTGAAGGAACGAAAGGGCTCAATTGATCGCAGCGAAACGTTCGACGAGTTTCTCGCCAAGGAAGGCCTGCTGGCGGAGACCGAAGACGCCGCGATCAAGGAAATCATCGCCGACCAGATCAAGGTCGCGATGGACAAGCAGCACCTGAGCAAGACGGAAATGGCAGCACGCATGAAGACGAGCCGCCGCCAACTCGATCGTTTGCTCGATCCGAGTAATCCATCGGTGACGCTCGCAACGCTGCGACGGGCAGCAAGCGCGGTGGGGCGGAATTTGAGGGTGGAGTTGGAGTAACAACAATACAAGCTAATGCAAACTTAATCGAAGAACCCATCGATGAACACGAATCGCCAGACCAACGCCTATTCGATAGGTTGGGACGTTGGCGGTTGGAACTGCGACCACAACGCAACGAGCCGCGACGCGATCGTCATCCTAAATGAGCCACCCAGCAACGAAATTCCGATAAATGAAGGATGGATTTGGCTGCCGAACGACGCCTTCGCGCCATAGACGTTGCTTGTCGCGGTGGAGTGCTATCTCCCCAACTCCCGCATCGCCGCATCAAGGCCCTCAATCGTCAGCGGATACATCCGGCCGCCGAGGAGCTGCCGCATCACGCGGATCGAGGCCGTGGTGTCCCATTCACGCTCCGGCACCGGATTGAGCCACACGCATGAGGGATAGGTCGCGGCGACGCGCGCCATCCACACCTGACCGGCTTCTTCGTTGAAATGCTCGACCGAGCCGCCCGGCGCCACGATCTCGTAAGGCGACATCGCGGCGTCGCCGACGAAGATCACTTTGTAGTCGTGCGGATAGGTATGCAGCACGTCCCAGGTCGGCGTGGTCTCGGTCCAGCGCCGCGCATTCTGTTTCCAAACCTTCTCGTAGAGGCAATTGTGGAAATAAAGATGCACCAGATGCTTGAACTCGGTCTTGGCGGCGGAGAACAATTCCTCCGTCGCCTTGACGTGCCAGTCCATCGAACCGCCGACGTCGAGGAACAGCAGCACTTTTATGGTGTTGTGGCGCTCCGGCCGCATCAGAATGTCGAGATAGCCCTTGTGCGCGGTGCCCTTGATGGTGCCGTCGAGGTCGAGCTCGTCGGGTGCGCCGGTGCGGGCGAATTTACGCAGCCGGCGCAGCGCGATCTTGATATTGCGGGTGCCGAGCTCGACGTCGCCGGCGAGATCCCTGAACTCGCGCTTGTCCCAGACTTTCACGGCGCGGAAATTGCGGTTCTTGTCCTGACCGATGCGCACGCCCTCGGGATTGTAGCCATAGGCGCCGAAGGGCGACGTGCCGGCGGTGCCGATCCATTTCTTGCCGCCCTGATGGCGGCCTTTCTGCTCGGCAAGGCGCTGACGCAGCGTCTCCAGAAGCTTTTCGAGGCCGCCCAGCGCCTCGATCTGCTTCTTCTCTTCCTCGGTGAGATATTTTTCCGTGAGTTTCTTCAGCCACTCGATTGGGATTTCCGCCGCCAGCGCGTCTTGAACGAGATCGAGGCCCTTAAACACGTGGCCGAACACGCGGTCGAACTTGTCGAGATTGCGCTCGTCCTTCACCAGCGCCGTGCGCGACAGATAGTAGAAATCCTCGACGCGGCGAGAGGCGACGTCCTTTTCCATCGCCTCCATCAGCGTGAGGTATTCGCGCAGAGTCACCGGCACGCCGGCTTGTTTAAGTTCATGGAAGAAGGTCGCGAACATGAGGCCATTCTAGTCCCGCTCGCGGTGCCGCCGCCATGGCGAGTAGGCAGTCCTCTCGCCGCAAGCTCTTGGGAAAAGGGGATAATTTCTGCTTGAAAGATATATCTTGCGTTATAACTTATGATGATCTATCTAAAGATATATCATAATCTTGGAGAACCCAAAAATGCATGGACATTGTGACACTTACGGCGGCCGCTGGGCCGCGGGCAGACATCATCGGCGTCGCTTCGGCGGCTTCGGTTTTGGCGGTCGGCACGGCGGCGGACACGGTGGCCGGGGCGACATGAACCCGGACGATATGCGCGCCGGGCGCATGCTGGCGCAGGGTGACCTGCGGCTGGTGGCGTTGGCGCTGATCGCGCAAGCGCCGCGCCACGGCTACGAAATCATCAAGCTGGTCGAAGAAAAAACCGCCGACTGGTACTCGCCGAGCCCCGGCATCGTCTATCCGACCCTGACCTATCTGGAAGAAGCGGGTTATGTCACCGCGGCGGCCGAAGGCAGCAAAAAACTCTACACCATCACCGCGCAAGGCCGCGCTTATCTCGAGGCCAATCGCGATCTCGCCGACGTGGTGCTCGACCGGCTGGCCGCGCTGGGCGAACGCGTCAATCGCTGGCGGCGCACCGCGCGCGGCGAACGCGAGGATCGGCGCACACTGTCGCCGCTCCTCGAAGCCGCCTTCGACCATCTGCGCGAGGCCGTCGGCAAGCGGCTCGAAAGCGACGCGGAAGCCGAAGCGAGCCTCGTCGAAATCCTCGCTCGCACGGACGCGGAATTGCGGCGACGTTAAAGCGCTCTTGCCGCATCCGGCGTGCGCACATGCTCCGGCCGGATACCCACGGCGAGCAGCCGCGCGGGGATACGGCGCAGCACCGGAAACGTTCCGACCAGCTTGAACAACAGCGGCGGCTTCGGCCGCTGCTTGCTGGCCAGCACGCGGCTGATCAGCCGCTTCTGAATAGTGAGCTGCACCCACTGCGTGAACCGCACCGGCAAAGTGCGCCGTTGTTCGATGGCCTGCAGATCGGCATCGGTCGCCTGCCCTGCCCTGAGCGGCGCGGCCAGCCGGTTGGCTGCGGCGACCGCATCTTGCACCGCCATATTGATGCCGACGCCGCCGATCGGCGACATCGCATGCGCGGCGTCGCCGATACAGAGCAAGCCCGGCCGCCACCATTTTCTCAGCCGGTCGACGGTGACGCTCAGGAGCTTGACGTCATCGAAGCTTTTCAATTCACCGATGCGCCCTGCAAGAAACGGCGACATCTCGACCACGCTCCTTCGAAAGGCGTCGAGACCCTTCGCTTTCACCTGCTCGATCCCGCCTTTGGGGATGACATAGGCGCACTGCCAATAGTCCCCCCGATCGAGCATCACCAGTAATTTGCCGGCCTCGGCATGACCGAAGGCGTCGGTATCGTCGCCGGCCTTGCGTGTGAGGCGAAACCACAACACGTCCATCGGCGCGCCGTAGTCGTCGCTTGCGAGTTGTGCGCATTGTCGCACCGTCGAATGCCGCCCGTCACAACCGACGACAAGATCGGCACGAATCGCGAGCGGGCCGTCCGGAGTTTTCACGCGCAAGCCAACGATCCGGCCACCCTCCTCGATCAAGTCGGTGGCTTCCGCCTGCATGCGCAAATCGAAATTCCGGTAGCGCTTGCCGTGCTCGGCGAGGAAATTGAGAAAATCCCATTGCGGCATCATGGCGATGAATTTGCAGTGCGTCGGCAGATGGCTCAAATCGGCCATCGTAACGCGCTCGTCGCCAATCTGGGCGCTGAGCCTGGTGATCTTTCGGTGCGGCAATTTTAGGAATTCGTCGAGAAATCCCAATTCGTACATAAGTTCGAGTGTCGAGGGATGCACGGTGTCGCCGCGAAAATCCCGGAAGAAATCGGCGTGCTTTTCCAGCACGATGACATCGACACCGGCGCGCGCCAAGAGGAAGCCGAGCATCATGCCGGCCGGGCCGCCGCCGGCGATGGCGCATTTGGTGGTGAGCGTCGAATCCGGCATTCTCATAACTTGCGGGCGGCATTAGCTTGCGACAAGTGGGCACGAGGCCTATTGCTTGGCGTTCCCGGCGCCGCACTCACATTTCCGCCGCAACACGGGTGCTACAAGGGTTATCGATCGCTTCCCGCCCACGAAAATGCGCTTTCCCAACATCCTGGCCCTGTTCTTTGCCCTGCTTCTTGCCTCGGCGCCGCTCGAGGCGGCGTTTGCACAGCTTGCAGGCACGGGCGAATTCCACATCGCCTGGGAAGTCAAGAATCGCTTTCGCCTATTCCGTAACGAGGCCGATTTCCTGCGCCTGGCGGCGGCGAGCCGCGGCGATGGCGTGCTGGCCGCCGAACGTCGGCTCGAGCGCACAACCGACGGCTTCGGCTGGGCCAAGGATGTTGTCGGCAATCTGTGCCTCGACAATTCCGGCGACCTTGTGGAGACCTGCGACCGGGATGGCGTGCGCGAGAATTACCTTACGCCGAGCGACCATCCGGTGGGCGTGACGATTTCCGGGCCGGTGCCGCAAGGTGCGAGCTGTGTCTGGAGTTTCGACGACGGCGCCGGACCGTCCAGGCAGACCACCGCGCCGTGCGATCAGGAGGTCAAGCTGCGTGTGCCCTCGGGCCGCACCACCGTCGCCGCGGTGGATATCCCGCTCGGCGACGGCACGGCTCAGCGCGTCAGCACCGAGATCACAGTGCGCGACGTACTCGTCGCCGGGCTTGGCGATTCCATCGCCGCGGGCGAAGGCAATCCGGACAAGGCGGTGGAGCTTGAAGGCGGGTTCTGCTTCAGGCGGTTTCTCAGCGGCGGCTTCAGCCAGTACTTCCGGCCGAGCCGCGCCGGCTACGACGACGATCGGTCCTGCGAAAACGGACCGTCGAGCCCCGGCGCCGCAAGAGACTGGGCGCGCCACGGTGCGCGGTGGATGAATCCGGCCTGCCATCGTTCGCTGTACAGTTATCAGGTACGCACCACGCTCGCTCTCGCGATCGAACAGCCCCACATCGCCGTGACTTTGCTTCCGCTCGCCTGCACCGGAGCGGCGATCGGCGCCGGCATGTTCTCCGGTCAACGCGCCGACGATTGCCCCTGGGTGGTCGGCATCGAAACGTGCTCGGGCACCGCACCCGCACAATTTGCCGAACTCAAAGCCGCCATGGCCGCGGTGCACCGCCAGGACCCCAAGCGTAACCTTGACATGGTGCTGTTGACGATTGGGGCCAACGACGTGAATTTCGCCGGACTGGTCGCCAACGTCATTGTCGACGCGACGACGGAACGGATCCTGCTCAGGCAGGGCGGCGCCATCGCCAGCGTTGACGACTCGTCAAAGGCCTTGGACCAGGATTTGCCGGGCGAATTCTCGCAAATGCGTACAGCGCTGAAACCGTTTGTCGGCGGCAATCTCGATCGTGTGGTGTTTGTCTCCTACGCTAATCCCGCGATGCAGGCGGCGGATAAGCCGTGTTCGGGCAGCCGCGACGGTTTGGATGTGCATCCGGCCTTTGGCGCCGATAGCGATCGGCTCCGCGCCGCGGCTCAGTTCGTCGACACTAGGTTCTTGCCCAAGATCAAGGCGCTGGCGACTTGCGAAGGCAACAAGACTTGTCGCGACCCGACCAGCGACGACATGACGTTCGTCGACGGCCATCAAGCGGAATTCGCGCGGCACGGCATGTGCGTGCGTGCACCGAGCGATCCGGAGTTCGATCGCAACTGTTTTTCAACGAACGGCGACAGTTTCCAGACCGATCCGAATGTCGCGCCTGACAGTCCGATGGCGTGTGGCGAGCCGCCCGGCGATTATCGTCCCTACGCCTCGCGGGCGCGCTGGATCAGGACGGCGAATGACAGTTATTTCACCGCCATGACTTATCCGGAGGGCATGCCCGCGATCTTGAAACCGAGCGACATCCACGATGCGCTGTGGGGCGTCCTCAGCGCCGTCTATGGCGGCGCGGTGCATCCCACTGCCGAAGGCTATGCCGCGATGGCGGACGCCGCGCTGCCGGCGGCGCGCGGGGTGCTCGGCCTGTCGGCACCGCCGGCAATTCAAAGCGAACCGCTGCCGCCGCCTACTGCGCCCGCGCCAGGGATTGCGCCCGCGCCGGCAACCGCCCCAGCCGCGCAACCTGCCGCTCCGCCGGCCGCTGCAACGGCGACACCGCGAACGCCGTGATCAGGTCGTAGCACGCTCAGGTGCGGCACGTTCAGGCGTGACGCCCAGCTTCTTCTGCAGGCTCGAAGACGACGTGGTGTACTGAAATACCAACCGCTTTTCCGGATAGACGTAATGATAGGCCTTCTGCGCCATCAGCGCCGCTTCATGGAAGCCGGAAAGAATGAGCTTGAGCTTGCCGGGATACCAGTTGATGTCGCCGATGGCGAAAATGCCGGGCACGCTGGTTTCAAAACTCGCCGTCTCGACCGGGATAAGCTCATTATTCTTGAGGTCAAATCCCCAATTGGCGACCGGGCCGAGCTTCATCGTCAGACCGAAGAACGGCAGCAACGCGTCGCAGGCGATTTCGCAAGCGGAGCCGTCGTTGGTCTTGACCACAGCCTTGCTGATTTGGCCGTCGCTACCGGACAGCGCGGTGACTTGCCCGACGACGAGATCGATCTTGCCTTCGCCGACCAGCGCCATCATCTTGTTGACGCTGTCGGGCGCGGCACGGAATTCGCTGCGTCGATGCAATAGCGTCAGATGGCTCGCGATCGGAGCGAGGTTGAGAGTCCAGTCAAGAGCGCTGTCGCCGCCGCCGACGATCAGAACTCGCTTGCCGCGGAACGCCTCCATCTTGCGCACCGCATAATGGACCGATTTGCCTTCATAGGGCTCGATGCCCGGAATCGGCGGGCGCTTGGGCTGGAACGAACCGCCGCCGGCGGCGATGACGACGATCTTGCTCTCGAAAACTTTGCCCTGATCGGTCTTCACGCGGAACAGCGGGTCGCCGGACTTTTCCACCGTCTCCACCATTTCGTTCAAATGAAATTGCGCGTTGAACGGCTTGATCTGCTGCAAGAGACCGTGGACGAGGCCCTGGGCGCTCGTATACGGAATCCCGGGAATGTCGTAGATCGGCTTCTCCGGATAAAGTTCGGCGCATTGGCCGCCGATTTTATCGAGAATGTCGATCAGGTGACATTTCATGTCGAGCAGGCCGAGCTCGAACACCGCGAACAGGCCAATAGGCCCGGCGCCGACAATAACAACGTCGGTCTTGATAGGTTCACTCATAATCGTGTCCGTAGTCTTGCTTAATTGATTGGGTGGATGAGGTGGCGAGTGTCTAACCCGCGGAAAGCGGCAGGGGAAGGCTGAATTCAGCGGCCTGGAATTCGTGCCAGCGACGCTCGGATTTGTTCCAGCCTAGGGTACGATCCCGACATACCGGTTCACAATCAGAACCGATATGCTTCTACGCTTGCCGATCGGGCGTGCGCACCGTCAGTCCCGCGAAGTCCTCCCGGACTTTAATCTGACACGACAGGCGCGAATTTGGCTGCACATTGTAGGCAAAATCGAGCATGTCCTCTTCCATCGGCGACGGCGCACCGATTTTTTCGCGCCAGGCCTCATCGATATAGAGATGGCAGGTCGAGCAGGCGCAGGCGCCGCCGCATTCTGCCTCGATCTCAGGCACCCCATTCTTGATCGCAGTCTCCATGAGCGTGGAGCCAACTTCGCCTTCGACCGTGCGAGCGGTACCAGCGGAGTCGATGAATGTGATTTGAACCATGGCGGGATGAGCGAATGAAGGGTTTCGGCTTGATCGAATGGGGGGACGGCGGGATGTTCGCCGGCCCTTTTATCGGCTCGCGCCGCAACGCGCCAGTGCGGGATTTACGGGCGGCGATCAACCTTGGCGGCCGAGCTCGGCCCACAGCACGGTCAAGCGAACGCCAATTGCCGCGCTGACTTCGAGGCTTGCCGCCTTGAGTTCCGCGATCGCGTCAGCCAAATCGTGCCCAGCGGCGTGACCCCCGGCGTGACCCCCGGCGTGACCCCCGGCGTGCTCGCTGGCATCCTCGCCGCTGTCCCCACCGGCCGCATGTTCCAAAAATTCGGCAGCCCGCGCCACACGCCATGCGCCAATCCCACGCGCCGAGCCCTTTAATGTGTGGGCTGCAGCGGCCGCCAAAGGCGGGTCGGCATTGACGATGCGGTTGAGCATGATCGTGGTCTGCCGCAGGAACAGTTCGAGGACCTCTCGTTCCAGCCGGCGATCGCCAAGCGTCATGCGCCCAAGATGGTTCTGGTCGATGGCGGTCGCCTTACGATCGTCCCCTGCCGCGGTCATTAGGCGCAACGCAGTCATAACGTTCTCCCCCGCCGAACCGACATTCTCAGGCCGAGTTCGATTTTGCACATCGTGCGACACGACAGCACAAATGGCTTACGGAACAAGGAATTTGGCCGCGTTCTTTCACGCCGACAGTAAGCAAACCCTTACCTGGAGGGACGCGGGTCGCTGTCGCGGCCGGGGTCGAATGGGCCGCGACTTTCCGCCCCGCCGGGGTTCGGCGGCGGGCCTGGCAGACTGCCTCCTTGGCCCAACGACCGCCTCATTGTCGGCACAAAAATGGCCGCGCCAAAGTGAACAAGCCGTTAACGATGATTAAAGGGACGTTACCGAGCCGGTTTTCTTCGATCTGCCAGAACGATAGGATGGGCTATCGTAGTGCGACCTGAGGGCTTGCCGGGGGAAGCCCTGCAACTGGCGAGGATTCAACGATCACGCGCTCGTGGCGCGGCCTAAACGTTCCACTGAGCGCACGCTCGGTGCTCTTAGGCCGTCCTAGTCAAGCGTAACACGCGAGGCGACGACCGAAATGGCCAACTATCCGAAGAAGATGAAGGATCCGACTGAAGCGGCGCTGTCGGCAATCCAAGAAGCACTCAATCTCCAACAGGACGAAGAGCAGGCCGCGAGCCGGTCCGAGGGCATGGCCGATCTTCTGGCCGAGCCCGTCCAGGACCGCGCGCAGGGCGCAACGGCCGCACCCGTGGGCGACGATCTTTTCAGCTCCGATGCGGTGGGTACGCGTGACCTCGCCGGCCCGGCCGCGCCCGCCGCCAACGATGATCGGCAATCGATCGGCCAAATCCTGCGCACACTGCAGCGGCAGCCGGCCCGCTCGTCCTATTTCGTCGCCACCGCCTTTTCCTGCGCCTGGATTGTCGGCTGTCTCTCGCTGTCGTTTGCGTATCTCTCGGATATCAATGCCGCGCTCGGACCCGGCCGCTCGCCGATTGCGCTGATGATCGGCCTGGGCGCCGCGGCGCTCTTGCCGATTATCTTCTTCTTCGGTGTGGCGCACATGGCTTGGCGTGCGCAGGAACTGCGGCTAATCGCCCAATCGATGGCCCGGGTGGCCATGCGTCTCGCCGAACCCGAGAGCGTCGCGCAGGACTCGATCGTCACCGTCGGCCAGGCCATCCGCCGCGAGGTCGCGGCCATGGGCGATGGCGTCGAGCGGGCGCTGGCGCGCGCGAGCGAACTCGAAGCGTTGGTGCAAAACGAGGTTGCCGCGCTCGAACGCACCTATAGCGACAACGAGGTGCGGATGCGCGGGCTATTGCAGGACCTCGCCAGCCAGCGCGACACGCTGGTCGGCCAGGCCGAGCAGGTCCGTTCCGCCATCAACAATGTGCATATCGATCTCACGCAGGATCTCTCCACGATCAGCGACTTGGTCGGCCAACAGGTCAACGATGCCGCGCAACGCATCACGCATGCGCTGGCGGAACGGGGCGAGCACATCACGCTCACCCTCGGCCAGATCGGCGACAATATGATCGCGCAATTGAGCGAGCGCGGCGGCGATCTGCTCGATCGGCTGGAGGCTGCCAGCGACGAGACCTCGAACGCGATTTCCTCGGCGAGCGAGCGGCTCAGTTCGAGCCTCGATTTCAAGACCAATCATATCGGCGAGGAATTTGCCGAAATCGCTACCGGCCTTGAGGATATGATGACCTCCCGGCTCGATCGGGTCGCCGAAGCTTTCTCCGAGAAATCGCTCGCCGTAGTCGATCTGATGGTGGGCCGATCGCAGGAGCTGACCGACACCATCGTCGAAACCTCGAACCAGCTTGCGGAAACGATCGCGACCCAGGCCGAGGAGGTCAACAGCACGCTCAAGTCCTCGGGCGAATCGCTCATTGTTGACCTCGACCTGCGCGGCGGCGAAGTGGCCGCCAAATTGCAGCAGGCCGGCAATCGGGTCGCCGAAACGCTGATTTCGCGCAGCGCCGCGATGACCGATCAGGTCCGCGAAAGTGCCGAGCATGTCGCCGGCGTCATTGCCACGCGTAACGACGCGGTAAAGGAAATGCTGGCGACGCGCCTTGCTGCGTTCGAGGAGATGTTCAATCACACCGGCGCCGAACTCGGCGAAAGGATTTCGCGCGACTCCTCGACGCTCGGCAATCTCATCACCCGGCATCTCGCCGAATTCGACCGTACCGTGAAAACCTACGGCTCCGAACTCGTCGAGCGGCTCGGCGCGCGCACCCAGGACGTCTCGGAGTCGATGCGCACTTACGTCGATAGTTTCGACAGCCGCGTCACGGCGAAGGCGAATGAAGTCACCACGGCTCTCGACCAGCGTCTGGGACGTTTCCAGGAGGCCCTCGACAGCCGTTCACAGACACTGACGGCAGCGCTGTCGGCGCGCGTGGTGGATATCGCCAAAACTCTCGCCGAAGGCGGCAAGGAGGTCGTCAACGCCGTCGACAAGCGCATCGGCGACGTCACCACGCTCATCGACACGCGCGCCGCCAAACTGAGCGACGCGATCGGCGAGCGGATCGCAAAAATCGACGCCACGCTCGGCAAGGGAGCGCTTGAAGTCGCCAGCACGCTTGACGGCCGGATCGGTCAGTTGGAGCAGCTTTTGGTCGGACGCGCCGAGGCCGTCGTCCAGCAGCTGGAAGTGCGCAGCCGCGCCGCCGCCGACCTGCTCAATTCTCGCATGGAACAGCTGTCGGAATCGATCAAGACCAATTCGACGAGCGCCGAGCGCGCGCTGACCCAGCTCGCGGCCAACACCACCGAGGCGCTCGGCAAGAGCGCGGCCGCCAGCACGGCGGCGACTGAAGCGCTCAATCGCAGCGCCGCGGAGGCGACGGTTTCGCTTAACCGCAGTGCGGGCGCGCTGAGCAATACGATCACCAAGAGCGCCGCCGTCGCCAATGAAACGATCGGCAAGGCAACGGCCAGCGCCGCTGATCTGCTCGGCAAAGGCAGCCAGTCGACCGCCGAGGCGATCGGCCGCAGCGTCACCGAGGCCGAGCGCAAACTGCTCGGCATGGGCAGCGAAGTTTCGCGCAGCCTCGTCGGCAAGGCCAATGAGATCCATAGCGCGATGACGCAACGCGTCGACGACATGGCGCGCCTGCTCGACCAAAACTCGAACGGCCTGATCGTGGCGCTGACCAATAAGGGCGAGCAATTCGCCGGTGAAGTCGTCCGCGCCACGGATCAAGCCGTCAAGTCGATCGACGCCAAGGGCTTTGTCTTCACCCAGACCATGATGGACAAGAGCGAAGAAATCGCGCGGCTGATCAACGACGCGAGCTTGCACGCGACCGGCGCGATCACCCGGACGCTGGGGCAAATGCAGGATGGCGCCCAGACCGCCACCGAAGCCGCCAAGCTGACGATCTCGCGGACGCTCGAGGAATTGCACCAGGCGACCAAAGGCGCGATCGAGGAGTCGAAACAGACCGCGGCGGCGACCGTCGCCGAGATGATGGAGACGCACACCATGCTGCGCTCCGATTCGACCGCGCTGTTTGAGCGCCTGCGCGAAGCCAACATTTTGCTGCAGGAAGTTCTTAGCGGCGCTCAGGAGAACATGAATTCGATCGAGCACACGATGGCATCGCGCGTTTCCGAATTCGTGGCGGCTATGAGCGACCTCTCCAGCAAAAGCGGGGCGACGACCGCCAAGGTCGAACAGCATCTTGGAACGTTCAATAACGTCACCGCCAAGGTGTTGCACGATCTCGGTGACCTGGCGGACCAGTTCAGCTCGCACGGGCGGACGCTTGCCGACGCGGTCGAATTGCTTGAGGCGAGCAATCGCAGGACCGAGGATTCGATCGCCACGCGACACACGACCATCGAGGCGCTCGTTTTGACCCTCGACGCACGAACCGAAGATTTCGGTCAACGGCTCGAGCGCTTCTCCGGCCTGCTCGACGAATCGCTCGATACGGCGGCGGCGCGGGCGCGCGAGATCGCCGGCATTATCGCCGAGAGCAGCAACGCGAGCGTACAGTCGATCGAGCAGCAGTACGAAATCGTGCGCAAGACCTCGGACGACGAGCGGCTGCGCACCAGCGAGGCGCTTACTTCGGTTTACGACGAGGCCTCCGCCGAAGTGCAGGCCATGTTCACTCAATCCGCCGGCCGCTTCACCGAAATCATGGAAGGCATGAAGCAAATGGCGGCGGAAATGCAACGCGAGCTCGAGACGACGCGAGCCGAGTTGCGCCGCGGCATTCTCGAATTGCCGCAGGAGACCGCCGAGAGCGCCGCACAAATGCGCCGTGTCATCGTCGATCAGATCGAAGCGCTGGCCGAGCTCAATCGCATCGTCGCCCGCCATGGCCGGTCGCTCGATGCCGCGGAGCCGCTGCGGCGCGAGGTCGAACCACTGTTCGCCGCGGGCGGCGGGCGCGGCCAAGCCCGTCCGATTCGCGCCGACATCGCCGCACCGCCGACGCAGGGGCCGACGCGAGACATTACCGGAGCGCCGGCGCGCCGATCCACACCGCCGAACCTCAGCCCGGTGCCGGGCGGCAAGGATGAAAATGCGGTCCGCAACGGCGGCTGGCTCTCCGACCTGCTGACGCGGGCCTCGCGTGACGACAGTCCGCCGATTGCCCCGCCCGCCAGCCGCGAGCCGCCGCACGGCGAGGATAGCCCGCAGCGCGACAGCGTCGATTCGATCGACTCGCTTTCGGTGGACATCGCGCGGATGATCGACCACGAGGCCGCCGCAGAACTGTGGGATCGCTATAAACGGGGCGAGCGCGGCGTCTTCACCCGGCGTCTCTATACGCAGCCGGGTCAGAAGGCGTTTGAGGAAATTCGCAACAAATACCGCTCCGATCCGGAGTTCCGGCAGACTGTGGAGCACTATATCCACGAGTTCGAGCGTCTGCTCGACGATGTTTCGCGCGGCGATCGCGGCCCGGCAGTCGCACGCAACTATCTGATTGCGGACACCGGCAAGGTCTACACCATGCTGGCGCATGCGGCAGGCCGGTTCGACTGAGGTATCGCCGGCCACGGCGCTAATCGCAGGCGGGGTGGCGCTTGCGGCGAACGCCCTTGCTTGTGACGCAATCGCGGCGCTACCGTCGCGCCATGGTGAGTGCCATGGTTGGTGCGATGGACGCTCCGGTTGCACTGCCCACTGCCGCGGATGTCGATGAGGCCGCCGGCCGGATTGCCGGCGTCGCCCTGCACACGCCGCTTTTGACCTCGGCCGCGCTTGACGCCATGACCGGCGGGCGCATTTTTCTCAAGGCCGAGACCTTACAACGCACCGGTTCGTTCAAATTCCGCGGCGCCTACAACAAGCTCGCGGCAATCCCGCAGGAGCAGCGAGCCGGCGGCGTCGTGGCTTTTTCTTCCGGCAACCACGCGCAGGGCGTCGCGGCGGCGGCGCGGCTCCTTGGCATGCGCTGTGTGATCGTGATGCCGCACGACGCCCCGCGGGCGAAGCGCGAACGCACTGCGGCGCTCGGCGCCGAAATCGTGCTCTACGACCGTGCGCGCGACGACCGCGAGGCGATCGCCAAGGACATCGCCGCGCGTCGCGGCGCCGTTCTGGTGCCGCCCTACGACGATGCATTGATCATCGCCGGCCAGGGCACCGCCGGACGCGAGATCGTCGAGGACCTTGGCGTGCTCGGCCTTGTTCCCGACGTGGTGGTCGTCACCGCCTCCGGCGGCGGGCTCACGGCCGGTATCGCGCTCGCCATCAAGGCGCGGGTGCCTTCGGCCATGCTCTATACCGCCGAGCCGCAGGGCTTCGACGATCATGCGCGATCGTTCCGCAGCGGCCGGCGCGAGGAGAATACCGCGCTGACCGGCACGATTTGCGATGCGCTGATGGCGCGCATGCCGGGCAAGCTCACCTTCGCGATCAATCAATCGCTGGTCGGCGCCGGCGTCGTGGCGAGCGACCAGGAGGTCGCCGCGGCGGTGGCGTTTGCCTTCGCCGAATTGAAGCTCGTGGTCGAACCGGGCGGCGCCGTCGCGCTTGCCGCGCTGATGACTGGCAAAGTCGACGTCAAGAATAAGATCGCCGTTGCCGTCCTCTCGGGCGGCAATGTCGATCCGGACGTGTTCTCCCGGTTGGTCGCGTAGCACGCGCTACGCCAGCCCTGCCGGCGTCAGGCCCCCGCACCGGGCAGGAAGCAGCGGATTTGCGTCGTGCCGTCCGCATCCTGATACGGCCACACCACCGCCGGGCCAAACTTATTGGGCTCGGTCACCACCGCCGTGTCGGGGACCGCAAACCATTGCCCCTGTATGCGCACGCGATAGCGGCCGTTCTGAGTGTCCCAATCGACATTCTCGACACTGACCCCGTCGGCGAACGAACAGCATAAGCCTTTTCCGCTGGCAAGTCGGTCGAACCAGGCTTTCAGCGGAGCATTGGCGTAGCGGCCGTCATCATGCGCGGCAACGTAACTGGGAACCGACAGAAGCATGCACAACGCCACCACCGTCAAAGCAAGACTGGTCAGTCTGTGCATAGTGGCCTCCAGAGATCGATTTGGCGGACCGCGAACGAACGGTCCTGCAGACCCGGAGCATTCGGCACGCATCGCCTGCACGTCGTCGCTAATCCGCTTGAATTCACCCAAAGCAACTTCCGTGCCGTGTTATGAACGCGACAATTGAAGAACCTGAGTGTTCAACGAGCAACTAACGCAGATCGCCTGTAATTTTTCCGCCGACAGCGGCCTGGAGCCTTTTGGCGTTGATGGCGATCAAAACCGGGCTCTCGCATTTTGCTCGAGCATGATCTGTCCCGACCTTCCTTCGCCCGCCGAAGCGGGCTTCGCGAAGGCGGAAAACCCGCTATCCACTTTCGCGATCACGCACCGGAGCTAACCGAACAAGGCGATCAACTCTTCCTCCGTTAGGGCGCGCAACGCGCCGAGAGGATTTGCCGGCACCGGCCGGGGCACATGCCGCACCGTTGCGGCCGCCGCGAATTGCGGCTGCGGCGGCGGAATCTCCGCCGTTTGGACGGTCGCGGCGGGTGCGGATACGACGACCACCGACAAATCCTGCGCAGGGATTACAGTTGACGGCGTCGGCGACGAATGAACCGGAATTGCGACGAGCTGCGGCGTAGACTCGAACAAATCCGCCGGATCTTCATCCAGGTCAGGCGGCGGCTGCGGTTCCGGCAGCAGCGCAGGGACCTGACCCGATCGGCCGGATGTTTCGACATCATGGCCGTTTGTCTGCTGCTTGGGAGGCTGAAACACGAAGCCGGGCGCTTCAATGAACCAGCGCGGCGCGCGATCCGCCGCCTCAGGAGCTTGCGGCTCGGTGGGAGGTCCATAGTCGTGCTGGGGGATGACAGCGCGTGACGGCGGGATTTGTGGTTTGCGAGGTGCCTCGGCCTCATCGGTGAGCGCGCCTAACGATGCCGCAAGCGCCGTGGCTGCCTCGGCGAACTTCTCGCTGTCCTGTAATTCAAAATCGAAGTGGCCGGAGATGGAATCTTCATTTCCGCCGTCGGCGCCGCCTTCGGGCTGACGAGCCGCTCCAGGCGCCGTTTGGATCGCGGCAACCACCGCAGGCTCGGTGGGCCGCGCCACGCCGTTATCGGCGTCATGATTTTCCACGCCGGTCTCGCAGGCATCGCAGATTTCGCGTAACGCGGCGTCGAGCGCATCGCAGAGCGTCGCCTCGGCCCCGCGCTCGCGCAGCGCGAAGGCGATGTCGGCAAGGCGTTCGGCGGCGGCACTGACATCCGGCCTGCGGGTGGATTCCTTCGCCGGCGCATCGCTGCGAACAGCCGCCTCGATGCGCGCGATGGCGGCAATAAGCGAATCGGTATCGGCGTGGCGATTGCGGTTTGCGAATTCCGTCAAAAACCAACGGCCGCGCTCGGTTGCCGTAACCGCCGCGTAAACGGCATCGTACTCGGCTTCCTGCGGCAGCGCGGCATCGAGGCCGGACAGCGTCAGTGGATGGTTCGACATCGCAAGACCTGGAGCGAATCAACCGCATAACAGCAATACGCGCAATTCAAATGGGAACACAGCGTCCTAAGATACCCACAGATTTCCGACCGGGGCGGGCTTCCGCCGCGCTTAGCCCCACAGCGGCGGCTCGGGCGGATAGGTAAGACTACCCGCCTGCCGCGAGAATACAGGCGACCGTCGGCGAGCGTACGTGGACCGTCGCGGTCGACCGCTCAGTCTATTCGGGCATGGGCAATATTCACGATCTGGGCCCATTTCTGCATCTGCTCGCCGAGAAATTTCTTGAAGTCTTCAGGCGTGCCCAGCTTGGCGATGGCGGAAAACTTGGTGAAGAGCGCTCGCGCCGCCGGCGTTTTAAGGCTGTCGTTGATCGTCCCATTGAGCTCTACGATTATCGCTCGCGGCGTACCCACCGGCGCGACGACGCCGGTCCAGGCATCGATGACGAAATCCGGGAATCCGCTTTCCGCCAGCGTCGGCACATCCGGCAGCGCCGGCCAGCGTTCGGCGCGTGCGATTGCAAGCGCACGCAGCTTGCCGGCCTTGATAAGGGGATAGAGCGTCACCAGCCCGTCGATCGTGAACTGGGTCCGGCCGGCCAACAGATCGGTGACCGACTGCGCCGAACCCTTGTAGGGCACAAACACCATATCGAGGCTGGCCTCGGTCTTGAACAACGTGCTGAGCAAGTGCGGCGGCGTGCCTAGACCGGCGCCGAAATTCAGTTGACCTGGCCGCGCCTTCGCATAGGCAATGAATTCGGCAACGGTCTTGGCCGGCACATCGTTATTCACGACCATCACGTGCGGCAGCAGCGCCACCGTCGCAATCGGGGTAAACGCCTGGCGCGGATCGACGCCCGTCGTGGTGTAGAGCGCAGGTGACACCGCGAGCGAGCCGGACGATCCGAACAACAGCGTATAGCCGTCGGGGTCGGCGGTTGCGACCGACTTGGTCCCAATAATCGAGCCCGCGCCGGGACGATTTTCCACGACGACTTGACCGAACTGGTTGCCTAATTCCTCCGCCACAAACCGCGCCATTGTATCGATCGGGCCGCCTGGCGGAAACGGCACGATCATCTTGATCGGCCGGTCGGGATATTTTTGCTCGGCCCATGCCGCACCGATCGTCGCAAATGGAATGGCGGCGCCGGCCGCGGCAATGAGAACGTTGCGCCTCGTCGCCATCGTGATCCTCCCCAACTACGTCGGCTCTGCGGCCCGCTTGTTGCTGTGCTCACAGCACCGTCATGATACCACGGCCGGCCTCATCCCCACAGCGCCGGCCCGGACGGGTAAATGAGGCTGCCGTCGTAATGCAGCCCTTGCGCTCGATCCTTCGCGAGCAACAGCGGACCGTCGAGATCGACCACGCTGGCATGCTGCGCCAGCAGCACAGCCGGCGCCATCGCCAGCGAGGTTGCGACCATGCAGCCGACCATGACGGCCAAGCCGCGCCGCTCGGCCTCCGCCAGAAGCGCCAGCGCTTCGGTCAGGCCGCCGGTCTTATCGAGCTTGATATTGATCGCGTCGTATTTTGCAGCGATTGCATCGAGCGAAGCGCGATCGCGCACGCTTTCATCGGCGCAGATCGGGATTGGCCGTTTTATGCGCGCGAGTGCCGAGTCGCGGCCCTCCGGCAATGGCTGTTCGATCAACGTGACGCCGGCCGTCGCGCAGGCGCCGAGATTTTGCGCGAGATTGTCTTCGCGCCATCCTTCATTGGCATCGACGATCAGTTCGGCGCTTGGCGCGGCGCGGCGCACCGCCGCGATGCGCTCGCTGTCGCCTTCGCCGCCGCCGAGTTTCACCTTGAGCAACGGCCGCCCGCCCGCTTGTTCCGCCGCCTGCGCCATCGCGTCCGGCGCCGCGAGCGAAATCGTGTAAGCGGTCACTAGCGGCTTCGGTGTCGCCAGGCCCGCCAATTCGTAGGCGCGGCGGCCGGTCTGTTTGGCGTTGAGGTCCCAAATGGCGCAATCGAGTGCGTTACGCGCCGCACCGGCGGGCATCGCCGCCTGCAGCGCCGCGCGGTCCAGCCCATGCCGCAGCGCCGGACCCATGGCCTCGATTGCCGCAACGACACGTTCCGGCGTCTCGCCGTAGCGCGCATAGGGCACGCACTCGCCGCGGCCGCGGCAGCCGCCATCGCGCAATTCGACCGCCACCACGACGGCTTCGGTCTTGCTGCCGCGGCTGATCGTGAAAGTATTTGCGAGCGGCCAGCGCTCGACCTCGACGGAAAGCTCCATGCCGGGAGCGAGTATGACCGGAGTGGCGCACCGCGCTCAAGGGAGTCGTTCACGCCGCGATTTCGGCGTCCTCGTCGATTGGAATATCCGGCTCTTCGTCCGGCAGCGGCGGCAGCGTCGCGGCCCGGTCGATCCAATGGATGATCTCGAAACTGCCGTCATCGCGCTCGGCCAGCGCCGTACAGCTTTCCACCCAGTCGCCGCAATTCATGTAGCGGATGCCGAACGTATCGTGCATCACGGCGTGATGGATGTGGCCGCAGATCACGCCGTCGACTTTGTAGCGTTGCGCCTCCTCGGCCAGAGTCTGCTCGAAGGCGCCGATATAATTCACGGCGTTCTTGACCTTGTGCTTCGCCCATTGCGACAGCGACCAATAGCGGAAGCCGAGGCGGCGGCGGATGGCGTTGAAATAGCGATTGATGAGGATGGCGAGGTCGTAAGCGGTGTCGCCGAGCAGCGCGAGCCAGCGCGCGTGCTTGACCACCATGTCGAAGGCGTCGCCGTGCACGACCAGATAGCGGCGGCCGTCGGCGGCTTGATGGATGGCCGTCTCGACCACTTCGATGCCGCCGAAATGCGTGCCGTAATAGTCGCGCAGGAACTCGTCGTGATTGCCCGGCAGATAGACGATGCGGGAGCCCTTGCGCGCTTTGCGCAGAAGCTTCTGCACGACGTCGTTGTGGGGCTGCGGCCAGAACCAGCCGGAACGCAATTGCCAGCCGTCGACGATGTCGCCGACCAGATAGATCGTGTCGGCGTCGTGGTAGCGCAGGAAGTCGAGAAGGTGCCCGGCCTGGCAGCCGCGCGCGCCGAGATGCACATCGGAAATAAAGAGCGTACGGAACTTTATTGCGCCCTGCTCGAACGTCACCGAGCGTGATCTCGTGTCTGTTGCAATCGAATCGACTTATAAAATCATTCCATTGCAGGACGATGACAGCAATCGTTAACGCGGTTAGTCGTCGCGCAGAGCAAATTGGCCGGATAATTTGAACGAGTCACCGGCCTGTCACGGCACGCCGTTAAATGTTTTGGCGATGACAGCGCCGATTCTCGCCGCCGCGATATTTTGCATCACCGTCACCATCGTCCATCTCACGAGCATCGCGATTGCGATTGGCCGCTTCCGGCGAAGCGTGCGGCCGCCATCGGACCTTTATCCGAGTCAATATCCCGCCGTCAGCCAAAATCCTCCCGTGACCATCGTGCGTCCGCTATGCGGAATAGACAATTATGCCGGCGATACGCTGGCTTCGACGTTCGACCTCGATTATCCGCATTACGAAATCCTGTTTTGCGTCGCTGCGGCGAAGGATCCCGTCGTACCGTTCGTCAAGAAATTGATGGCGGCGGATCCGTCCCGTTCGGCGCGGCTCCTCGTCGGCGACGACCGCGTGAGCCCGAATCCCAAACTCAATAACGTGGTCAAGGGCTGGCGCGCCGCGCGCCATGACTGGATCGTCATCGCCGACAGCAATGTGTTGATGCCGCGCGACTATATCCAGCGGCTGTTTATGAGTTGGCGCGCGGACACGGGTCTGGTCGCCTCGCCGCCCATCGGCTGCCGGCCGGCCGGAGTTTGGGCCGAAGTCGAATGCGCCTTTCTCAACACCTACCAGGCGCGCTGGCAGTACGTCGTCGACACATTCGGCTTCGGCTTTGCGCAGGGCAAAACCATGTTGTGGCGGCGCGCCGATCTCGACGCCGCGGGCGGCATCGAGGCGCTCGGCAAGGAGGTCGCCGAGGACGCCGCGGCAACCAAAGTGGTGCGCAGCGCCGGCCTCAAGGTACGGCTGGTCGATCGGCCGCTGGCGCAACCGCTGGGCCGCCGCAGCGCCGCCGAAGTGTGGAACCGCCAATTGCGCTGGGCGCGGCTGCGTCGCGCCAGTTTTTTGCCCTATTTCGTGCCCGAAATCTTTTGCGGCGGCATATTACCGATGATCGGCGTCGCGTTCCTGGCAAGTGCATTCGGCTTGCCGCCGGCATTTTGCGTGGCAGGCTTCGCAGCGCTGTGGTACGGCGCCGAATTGGTGCTCGCCGCCGCTGCCGGCTGGCACCTGTCGTTACTGTCTCCGCTGTACGGAATTATTCGCGATCTGTTGTTGCCGGTGCTGTTCGTCGGCGCGCTGCGCGGCAACAACTTCGTCTGGCGCGGCAATGAAATGCAAGTCGAGCGTATGCAGCCGCGCCGCATGATCGCGCGGGTGCGCCCGCGGGTGCATCAATTTGCGACTGGAAGCCGAAAGCGGCTGCGCTCCCTGCGCGAACGGATGTCGTCATAGCATCGGCTTAGTGAGAGGCGGCAACTTCGCGCACCACCCGGTCGGCGATCGCCTCCAGCGCCGTGCGCTCCGCCGGAAAATCCGCCACGATCCAGGCTTCCTCGGCCGCGCGCAACGCCGCGCCCAAGGCCGGGCCTGCGGCAAGGCCGCGCCGCATAAAATCGGCCGCTTTGAGCGGAAATTTCGGCGCCGTCCAGCGCTGCGGCAGGTTTGCCAGATCGTGCCAGGCGCGGTCCGCCGCGCCCGCCGCCGAGCGCGACCAGGCCACGAGCACGCGGTCGGTGAACGATTGCTGTCCGAGGCGATACAGGAGTGCATGCGTCGCCTGATCGCCGGACGCCGGCGATACGCGCCACCAGTGTTCGAGCGCGACGAGCCGCTCGGCCTCCGCATTTGACAAACGAAGCCGCTGCGCGAGGCGCTCGCCATCTTCCATTACCGTGACCGCGAGCGCGCCCAGCCGACGCACGGCGTCGGCCGAAAGCCCCATCGCCGCCTCGACTTTCGCCATGTTCTCGAAGCTGGCGAGCTGCGGCACACCACCAAGCACGGTGCCGAGAATGCCCGTTTCCGACATCACCGCGAGCGTCGGCGTGGCGTGTGGCGCGAGCAGTAGCTTCAACAGCTCCATCCGCACCCGCTCGCGCGACAGCGTCGCGAGCCCGGCGCGCGCGAGGATGCAGGCGTGCAAGCCGGCGGCGTCGGGAGCGCCGGCGCCATACCAGGCGTGAAACCGAAAGAACCGCAGGATGCGCAGATAGTCTTCGGCGATCCGGCTTCCCGGCTCGCCGATGAAGCGCACGCGGCGCGCTGCGATATCGGCGACGCCACCGACATAGTCGTAAATCCGGCCGTCTGCGGCAACCGACAGCGCATTGATGGTAAAATCGCGCCGCTCAGCGTCCGTTCGCCACTCCCGGCCGAACACGACCTTGGCCCTGCGGCCGTAGGTTTCGACGTCCTGCCGCAGCGTCGTGACTTCGAACGGTTTGCCGTCGATGACGACGGTGACGGTGCCGTGGTCGATGCCGGTCGGAATAGATTTCCAGCCGGCCGCTTCGACGCGGCGTACGACCTTTTCCGGCACCGCCGTCGTCGCGACGTCGATCTCCTCGACCGCGAGCCGCAACAAGGCATTGCGGACCGCACCGCCGACGACGCGCGCTTCTTCGCCGTCGCGATCGAGAACGGCAAGGAGCCGCGCCACCCCGCCATCTTTGAGCCAAGCAGCATCGCCGAGCTGCGGATTGTCCGTCACCGCGTCGCTCCCGGCACGAACTTGCCGTTTTCGATATGCGCCGGCACATAGGTCGAGCCCGGCGGAGCGCCGGAGAATTGCGCCAATATCAGAAAACTTCCAACCACGAGCACGAGCGATACGATTACCAACGCGGCCAGCCGCGGCATGGTCCAGGCCGACGGCGCCAGCACACCGGCGCGCGTCGCCAACAGGAATGCCGTGTAAAGCATGAACGGGGTGAGAAACAGCCCGATCTCGGTGAAGACGGTCCTGATCATGCGGCGTAAACCCGGTCGTAGAGGTTCCGGAGAATACCCGCGGTGATGCCCCAGATGTAGCGATTTTCGAAGGCAATGGCGTAGTAGTCGCGTTGCAGTCCGTTCCAGTCGCGCGTTTTGCGCTGATGATTGTCCGGCGTCATGACGAAGGCGAGCGGCACTTCGAAAGTCTCGACGACTTCGCGCGGATTGAGGGCAAGCGTGAAATCCGGTTTGACGCGCGCGACCGTCGGCAAAATGCGAAAGCCGGAGAACGTCAGATAGAGATCGAGATAGCCGATCGGCTCGATGAGATTTGGCGCAAGGCCGGTCTCCTCGTTGGCTTCGCGCAACGCCGCGGCTACCGGAGACGCGTCGGCGGAATCGATTTTGCCGCCGGGAAAGGCCACCTGACCGGCATGGCTCGCCAGCTCCGCGGTGCGCAGCGTCAACAGCACCGTAGGTTCGGGCCGATCGATGACGGGCACGAGCACGGCGGCCGGCTTGGTCGCTTTCACGCCGGCGCGGACCCACATATCGGGATTGAGATCGAGGTCGCCGCGCGCACCTTCCGCGTTCGGATCGGTCAGCGCCGGCGGCACCTCAAGCTTAAGCCGCGCCCGCGCACGCTCGAAAAAATTGCCGGTTGCCGCCGGCCGCGAATTTGTCGCTCGCTCGTTCACGCAAAATCCCTTATTTGATCCGCCGGCGCCATCGGAAAGAACGCCCCCATCGATGCCACGCCGAACATGGTGGTGCCGTCGATCTCGCGCTCCTCGCCGAGCTCGACAAGATCGAAAAACAGCGCGCGTGTCACTTTCGCCCATAAGTCACGGCGGACGTGAAGATAGGGTTTTAAGCCGCCGGTCCCGGCTTCAGGCTCGAAACGCAGTCCATGCTGCGGTCCACAAGCGACCCAATCATCGACATTGGTGCGGAAATTGAGCACGCGCCCGGCCTCGCCCTGCTCGACACTCAGCTCGACGGCGAGGAACGGCGCGTCGTCGACGCGGATGCCGCACTTCTCGACCGGCGTCACGAGGAAGTAGTTATCGCCCTCGCGCTTGAGGACGGAAGCGAACAATTTGACTAAAGCCGGCCGCCCGATCGGGGTCTTGAGATAGAACCAGGTGCCATCGGCGGCGATGCGCATATCGAGATCCCCGCAGAATGGCGGATTCCAGCGCTCGACCGGCGGCGGGTCCTTGCCGGCACGGCCTAGCGCGCCTGTGATCGCCTCAAGGCCGGATTGCCCTTCCTTCGCCATGGTTTGCCTTGAATCTGAGCTTAGACAGGACGTTGGGGGACGGGTCATTCGCGAGTTCGAGATTGTCACTCTGCATACGAGTATCCCCCAACCCAAGTCGCGTTTGTTTCCTATGGATGAAGAATCAGCGCACAGTCGGCTGCCGGGCAGCTGGCTTATATATTGCATCTTGTGTGCCTAATTGGCGTGCAGATCCGCTGCCGTTGATTCGCGCCTCTGGCGCGTCTCGAATTCGATACAAGAACACGACTTAAGACAAGGAGTTAGCCATGCCGGCGCCTGGCGGAGACGGGCTCGAAAAGCTCGAAGACATGATCGTGCGCGCGGCCGAATCGACCGCGAACCACGTGCGCGCGGCCAAGACCGCGATCGGCACCGTCATATTCGGCCAGGACAAAGTGGTCGAGCAGGCGCTCGTCACCATCCTCTCCGGCGGCCATGCGCTTCTCCTCGGCGTGCCCGGTCTCGCCAAGACCAAGCTCGTCGACACCATGGGCACCGTGCTCGGCCTCGATGCGCGGCGTATCCAATTCACGCCCGACCTCATGCCGTCTGATATTCTCGGCACCGAAGTGTTGGAGGAAAGCCAGACCGGCAAGCGCAGCTTCCGTTTCATCACCGGTCCGGTCTTTGCCCAGCTCCTGATGGCCGACGAGATCAACCGCGCCAGCCCGCGCACGCAATCGGCGCTGTTGCAGGCGATGCAGGAACAGCACGTCACCGTCGCCGGCATGCGCCACGATTTGCCAAAACCGTTCCACGTGCTCGCCACTCAGAATCCGCTGGAGCAGGAAGGCACCTACCCGCTACCCGAAGCTCAGCTCGACCGCTTCTTGATGGAAATCGACGTCAGCTATCCCGACCGCGACGCCGAGCGGAAAATCCTGTTCGAAACGACGGGCGCCGAGGAAACGCGGCCGAAGGCGGCCATGACCGCCGACGATCTGATGGCCGCGCAGCGATTGGTACGAAGACTTCCGGTCGGCGAATCCGTCGTCGAGGCCATCCTGGCGTTGGTGCGCTCGGCGCGTCCGGGGCCGGAAGGCGGCGAAGGCGCGAAGCTGATCGCCTGGGGACCGAGCCCGCGGGCGAGCCAGGCGCTGATGCTCGCGGTTCGCGCCCGCGCGCTGCTCGACGGCCGCCTCGCGCCGTCGATCGACGACGTGATCGACCTGGCCGAGCCGGTGCTCAAGCACCGCATGGCGCTGACTTTCAGCGCACGCGCCGAGGGTGAAAGCCTCGATGCGGTGATCGGACGGCTGAAGGCTCGGATCGGATAGGCGGATGGCGGCCGAGGCCACGCGCTCAACCCAGCGCACACACCAGGACATTGCCGCGGCCGGTCGCGCGGTCGGCGAAGGCCGGACGCTCGCTGCGAACATGCCGCGCTTGATCCTGGAGGCGCGGCGCGTGGCCGCGACGATCATTCACGGCCTGCACGGCCGTCGCCGCGCCGGGCCGGGCGAGAATTTCTGGCAATACCGCCGCTTCGTTTCCGGCGAGCCCGCTTCGCGTGTCGATTGGCGTCGCTCGGCACGGGACGATCACCTCTATGTGCGCGAACAGGAATGGGAAGCAGCACATACGGTGTGGATCTGGCCCGACCGTTCGCCGTCGATGCATTTCGCCTCCCCGCTGGTCCGCGACACCAAGCTGTACCGCGCGCTGGTCGTGACGATGGCGCTGGCCGAGGTCCTGGTCGAAGGCGGCGAGCGCGTCGGCATTCCCGGTCTGCTGCGGCCGACCGGCAGCCGCAACATCGTCGAGGTGATCGCGCAGGCGATCGTGCATGACCGCAATGAGCGCCCGAGCCTGCCGCCGAATTTTGCGCCCTCCCCGCTCGCGGAGGTCGTGCTGTTGTCCGACCTGTGGAGCGATATCGGCGAGGTGCGGCGCACCATCACCCAACTCTCCGGCAGTGGAGCGCACGGCCATGTGGTGCAAATCGTCGACCCAGCCGAGGAGACTTTCCCCTATTGGGGTCGCATCGAATTCATCGAACCGGAAGGTGGCGGCCGCATTACCGCCGGCCGCGCCGAAACCTGGCGCTCCGATTACATCGCACGCGTTGCCCGTCACCGCGGCGAGATCCGCAGCGAGACCGATCGGCTCGGGTTTAGCTTTACGATTCACCGCACCGACCGCCCGGCGAGCGAGCTCCTGCTGGCTTTGCATGCCCGCATCGGCGCCGGAACCGCGCATAACGCCGCGCGCTCGCATGCATCGGCCAAATCTATCCTGACCAAGTCCAGGGTGTCGGCATGATCGGCGGAATACCGCTCGGCTTTGCCGAACCGCTGGTTCTCATCGGGCTGCTCACGCTTCCGGTGCTGTGGTGGCTGTTGCGACTCATTCCGCCACGGCCGCGCCGTCTCGATTTCCCGCCGACGCGGCTCCTTCTCGAAATCGCACCCCGAGAGGAAACACCGGCCCGCACGCCGTGGTGGCTCACGCTGTTACGGCTTGCGCTCGCCGCGCTTGTTATCATCGCCGCCGCCGGTCCGCTTTGGCACCCGCCGCTGGCCACAACGAAAACGAGCGCGCCGGTCGCTATCCTGATCGACGACGGCTGGGCCGCGGCGGCGACCTGGGATGCGCGCCTGCGAACCGCCGATGACATCATCGTGCGCGCCGAAGACGACCGCCGCGCCGTTGCGCTCATTCCGCTGTCCGAGGGGCCGCACGACATTTCGCTGGAGACTGCGGATTCGGCGCGCGTGCGGCTACACCAGATAAGGCCGGTGCCTTACTCCACCGACCGCTCACAGGCGCTGCCGTCGCTCGCGCAGTTTCTATCGAGGCAACCCAATGTCGAATTGGTGTGGCTGTCAGACGGTGTCGATCTCGGGCACGGCGCCGATTTCGTGAAGGAGCTCGCACAGGCAGTCGGCCAACACCCGCTCACAATCGTCGCCGGTGGCATTCCCGGACCCCGCGCGCTGACCGGCGCCGATAACGCAGCCGGCGCGCTGAGCATCAACGTGCTGCGCGCGGCGGCCGGCTCGGCTGACAGCGGCACCCTGCGCGCACTCGATCTCAAGGGTCTGCCGCTCGGCGAAGCGCCGTTCACTTTCAAGAGCTCGGATCGCGAAACCGAGGCCCGCTTCGATCTGCCGGTCGAGCTTCGCAACGACATCGCGCGCATCGAGATTTCCGGCGAACGCTCGGCCGGCGCGGTGCAACTTCTCGACAAACGCTGGCAGCGGCGCACCGTCGGCATAGTCTCCGGCGCCATTGCCGATATGGCGGAACCGCTGTTGTCGTCGAGCTTCTACATCGAGCGGGCGCTCGAACCCTTTGCCGACGTGCGCATCACGCAAGGCGAATCGCCGGCTGACGCCGTGAGCCATTTCCTCGACCAAAAGCTGCCGATGCTGATCCTGACCGACGTCGGCAATGTCGGTGACGCCCACGATCGGCTCGCGCAATGGATCGAGGACGACGGCGTATTGGTGCGCTTCGCCGGGCCGCGGCTGGCGGCGTCCGACGACGATCTGGTTCCGGTAAAGCTGCGCCGCGGCGGCCGCACTCTCGGCGGCGCGCTGAGCTGGGATAAGCCGCAGCCGCTGGCGGCCTTCTCCCGCGCCGGCCCGTTTGCCGGGATGCCGATGCCGAACGACGTCACCGTCACCCGTCAGGTTCTGGCCGAGCCCGACGCAGCGCTGAGCGATAACACCTGGGCGACGCTTGCCGACGGCACGCCGCTCGTCACTGCGGCACGTCGCGGCAAGGGCATGATCGTATTGTTTCACGTGACCGGCGATACGCGGTGGTCGAACCTGCCGCTGTCGGGCAGTTTCGTCGAAATGCTCAAACGCATTGTCGCGTTCGCCGCTACCGCGCCTGCCGCCGATGCCGGCGCGGCTAAAACCCAGAATGCGCAAGAATTGATACAACCGAGCCATATGCTTGACGGCTTCGGCGGCTTCGTCGCGCCGCCGCCGACGGCGCGACCGGTGCCGCCCGATTTTTCCGGCAGCGCCAGCGCCGATCATCCGCCGGGCTTTTATGGACCGCCGGAAAGTCTCCTTGCCGTTAACACGCTGGCAGCCAACGATCATCTTGCCCCGCTCGATTTCTCTGCGCTCGTCTCCGCGAGCCATGAAATCTATCGCACCAGCGAACCTCAGGATTTACGCGGACCGATCTTCCTGATCGCGCTTTCGCTCCTTCTGCTCGACACGATGGTCGTGCTCTTCCTCGGCGGCGGCATTCAGCGTCTGTTACCGCGCGGTTCGCGTGCCGCCAGTGCGGCCGTGATCGTCATTGCCGCGCTGGCGCTGACATTGGTGCAGGCACGCGCTCAGGACGAAATACCCAATCCGGACGTGCCGCAATCGGCGCTGGAAACCAAGCTCGCCTACGTGATCACCGGCGATGCCGACGTCGACGCTATCAGCAAGGCCGGGCTTGCCGGCCTCACGCTGTTCCTTGCGCAACGGACCGCGCTCGAACCGGGCGATCCGATCGGCCTCGACATCGCTCATGACGAGCTTGCGTTCTATCCGCTGATCTACTGGCCGGTCGTGCCCGGTGCGGCGCTACCCTCGGACGAGGCGCTCAAGCGCATCGACACGTATATGAAGGACGGCGGCACCGTCCTGTTCGACACGCGCGACGCCGTCGTGGCGCCGCCCGGGCCGGGCGGCGAAACCAACAGTCCGGGCATGCTCGAACTGCGCAAAATTCTTTCTTCGCTCGACATCCCGGAACTCGAGCCGGTGCCGCGCGACCATGTCTTGACCAAGACGTTCTATCTGTTGCGCGATTTTCCCGGCCGTTTCGATACCGGCCAGCTCTGGGTCGAAGCGCTGCCGGCGACGGATGACGAAGAAGCGTCCAACCGGCCGGCCCGCGGCGGCGACGGCGTGTCTTCGATCCTGATTACCTCGAACGACTTTGCCGGCGCCTGGGCGACGCGCTCGGACGGCCAGCCGATGCTGCCGATGGTCGATGACGAGCCGCGCCAGCGTGAAATGGCGTTCCGCGCCGGCGTCAACATCGTCATGTACACGCTCACCGGTAACTACAAGGCGGATCAGGTGCACGTGCCGGCGCTGCTCGAACGGTTGGGGCAATAGGAAATAGTATGAAATTTGCAATTCGCTCATGGCTCAAAATTGGCAGGCTCTTCGAGGCGCTTGATCAACATCGACTCACAACGGCCGAAACGCAAAAGCGCGATCCCTGGGGCTGTCTGGCTGGTGGTGTCACGATATTGCCCGGCAGCGACATCACAGCGCCGTCCGACGACAAATGGAATGCGGAAGAAGGTCATCTCCTCAATGAGTGATCTTCTCTTGTTGGGAATGCCGGCCGGTTACGTCCGAACGATGGCGTGCTGAGCATGAACCTCGGTGTTGCGTTCGCTCCTCTGATCAGCACGCCGGAATTGTGGGCGGCGATCGCCGCCGCATGCCTGTTTTCGTTCTTGCTCTTTGTGTCGCGCAGCCGCGGCACCGCGATCCGGACGTTGGCGCTTGCTTTGGTCGTGCTGGCGCTCGCCAATCCCTCGCTCACCCGCGAGCATCGCGACCCATTGAGCTCGGTCGCGGTCGTCGTGGTCGACAAGAGCCCGAGCCAGAATTTCGGCGACCGTAACCAGCAGACCGCGACCGCCCGCGCCGCGGTCGTCGAGCGGCTGAACCGCATTTCCGGCCTCGACGTGCGCGTGGTGGAAGCCGGCCAGGCCGACGGCGAGACCGACGGCACGCGATTGTTCACCGCGCTCGGCTCGGCACTCGCCGACGTGCCGGCCGACCGCGTCGCCGGCGTGATCATGATCACCGACGGCCGCGTTCATGACGTGCCCGCGAACGCCGCCGCGATCGGCTTTGCCGCGCCGGTCCATGCGCTGATCACCGGACACAAAGACGAACGCGACCGCCGCGTCGCGCTCATTGCCGCGCCGCGCTTCGGCATTGTCGGCCAGCCGCAGACCATCACCTATCGGGTCGAGGATCAGGGCGCGAATGCCGGCACGGCCGAGGTGACGGTGCGCCGCGACGGCGACGTGATCGACCAACGCACCGTCCCGGTCGGCGTGGCGCAGAACGTCGCGATTCCAATCCCGCATGGGGGTCCGAATATCGTCGAGATCGAGGCGTCGCCGCTGCCCGGCGAACTCACTCAGGTCAACAATCGCGCCGTGGTCTCGATCGACGGCGTGCGCGACAAGCTGCGCGTGCTGTTGGTTTCCGGCGAACCGAATGCCGGCGAGCGGACCTGGCGCAATCTGCTTAAATCCGACCCTTCGGTCGATCTGGTGCATTTCACCATTTTGCGGCCGCCGGAAAAACAGGACGGCACGCCGATCAACGAATTGTCGCTGATCGCATTCCCGACGCGTGAGCTGTTCCAGCAGAAAATAGACCAGTTTCAGCTCATCATCTTCGACCGCTATGCACGCCAGGGCGTGTTGCCGATGATCTATTTCGACAATATCACGCGCTACGTTCGCGACGGCGGCGCGGTCCTTGTCGCCGCCGGCCCCGATTACGCGAGCCCGACCAGCGTCTGGCACACCCCGCTCGACGCGGTGCTGCCGGCCGAGCCGACCGGCACCGTCACCGACGAGGCGTTCCGTCCGGCTCTGACCGAGCTTGGCCAGCGCCATCCGGTGACGCGCGGCCTTGACGGCGCCGATAGCAACCCGCCGCACTGGAGCGAATGGTTCCGCATCGTCGATACCGCGAACACGACCGGCACGGCCGTGATGCAGGGGCCGGACCAAAAGCCGTTGCTCGTGCTTTCGCACGAAGGCGAGGGCCGCGTGGCGCTCCTGTTGTCCGATCAGCTCTGGCTGTGGGCGCGCGGCTTCGAAGGCGGCGGCCCGCATCTCGATCTCTTACGCCGGCTCTCGCACTGGCTGATGAAGGAGCCGGATCTCGAGGAGGAGGCGCTGCGTCTCACGGTCAGCGGGCACAATCTCGTGGTGCGGCGGCAGACCATGGCCGATCAAGTCGCCGACGTGACGTTGACCTCGCCGTCGAGCGCGACGCGCACGCTCAAGCTCAATCCGACCCAACCCGGCGTATGGCAATCGAGCGTGGCCGCGAACGAGCTTGGCCTGTGGCGCGCCACCGACGGCAAGCTCAATGCGCTGGTCAATATCGGTCCCGCCAACCCGCTCGAATATGCCGAGGTGACGTCGACGACCGCCGTGCTGTCCCCGCTCACCGACGCGACCGGCGGCGCTGCCGTGCGGCTCGACGACGGCAGCGGTCTCGATGTGCCGCGCATCGTCGCGGTGCGCTCCGGCGATACTTTCAAGGGCGACGGCTGGATCGGCCTGAAAATGCGCGACGCCAGCGTGGTGCGCGGCATCGGCGTGCTGCCGCTATTCGGCGGGCTGCTCGGCTTGCTGCTTCTTCTTGGCAGTCTCACCGGCGCCTGGGCGCGCGAGGGACGGTAGGTTATCTCAATCCGGCCGGATCGGTCCCGAAACGCCGTCGAAAGCGCCCTCCTCGAGTTCGGCGACGAGAAGCCGCGCCGGATCGACCGGTCCCGGCATGGTCGCGCGGCCGTGCGGAACCCGCTTGAAGCCGCACTTGCCGTAATACGCCTCGTCGCCGACCAGGATGACGAGGCGGTGACCCTTGGCCTTCGCTTCCTTGAGCGCGCGCTCGATCAGGGCCTGGCCGACGCCACGCTCGCGAAACGCCGGCTCGACCGTCAGCGGCCCCAGCAGCAGCGCCTTGGTCTCGCCGATGCGAACCGGCGACAGCCACACCGAGCCGACCAAGAGCGTGCCGATGCGCGCCGTGAACGACACCTCGAGGCGGTGCGCGGCCTGTTCGCGCAACCGATAGGCCGTCTTGGCGAAGCGGCCCGGCCCGAATGTGCGTTCGTGCAGCCGCTCGATCGCGCCCGCGTCGTCCGGGGTTTCGGGAAGAATAGTGAGGGAAATGTCGTTCATCGCGCCGCCGCCTATCATCTCGCTCGACGCAGGTCCAGCGGGGGTCGGCGACACGCCCTATCGCGGCGGCCGGGAATGATTAGATTGGGCTTACGCGAAATAGCGGAGAACATGATGGGCCTGCTCGTCAACGGCGTCTGGCAAGAAGACGCCTCACGGACCAAGGACGGCCACTTTATCCGGCCGTCGTCGAGTTTCCGCAACTTCGTGACCGCCGACGGCAGCGCCGGCCCGACCGGCAAAGACGGCTTTGCCGCCGAAGCCGGCCGCTATCATCTCTATGTTTCGCACGCCTGCCCGTGGGCGCATCGCACCACGATCTTCCGCAGCCTGAAGAAGCTGGAAAATGCCATTTCGGTCTCGGTCACCGAGCCGCTCTACGGCAAGACCGGCTGGGAATTCGGCACCGCACAGGGCGGTACGCGCGACGAGGCCAACGGCAAGGCGACGCTTGCCGAAATTTATCTGCTCGCCGATCCGCATTATACCGGGCGCGTCTCGGTTCCGGTGCTGTGGGACAAGAAGCGCCGCACCATCGTCAATAACGAATCCTCCGAAATCATCCGCATGCTCAATTCCGCATTCGATGCGTTCACCAATGCGCGGAGCGATTATTACCCGGCGGAATTGCGCGCGGAAATCGACCGCATCAACGACATCGTCTATCCGAACGTCAACAACGGCGTCTATCGCGCCGGTTTTGCGACGAGCCAGGCGGCCTACGACGAAGCCGCCCGCGCTATTTTCGCAACCTTCGATCAGCTCGAAGAGCGGCTGTCGCGCCAGCGTTATCTGGCGGGCCGGCAGATCACCGAAGCGGACTGGCGGTTTTTCACCACGCTTATCCGTTTCGACACCGTCTATCACGGCCATTTCAAATGCAATCTGCGGCGCGTCGCGGACTATCCCAATCTGTGGAATTATTTGCGCGATCTTTATCAGGTTCCCGGCATCGCCGAGACCGTCAGCATCGATCACATCAAGCGGCACTATTACGGCAGCCAGCGCCAGGTCAATCCAACCGGCATCGTGCCGCTCGGTCCGCTGATCGATTTCACGGCGGCGCACGACCGCGAACGCTTTCCATAAAAAGTTCACCACAGTTCCGAAGCGGCGCGGCCGGTGAGCACTTCGGCAATGCGCTCGCGCGTCGCGCGCGAAGTGTCTGCAGGCAGCGCCTGCGGCGCGAAAAAGCCGTGCGCGATGATTTCACCGTTGGGCTGCGGCGGCGCGATCTGTCGGAACGAATGTACGACATAGAGCGCGACGTGATCGCGCCGCGACACCCGGCGATTGAAATAGACCGCGTGGAAGCTCGGCGGATCGGTCAGTTCGATATTGCCCTCTTCCCGCAATTCGCGTTCCAGCGCGGCGAGAAGCGTTTCGCCGGTTTCGACGCCGCCGCCCGGCAAATGCCAACCGGCGACATAAGAGTGCTTCACCAGGAAGACGCGGCCTTCGCCATCGAAAATCAGCGCCCGCACGCCCAGCGTAAGGCCGCGGGAAAACCGCCAATAGGCGTGCAAAACCCGCCTGATAATCGGCTCGAATGGGCGACGAATGGCATCAAGTCCCATCTTGTATTCCCGACTCGCGTCCTTAATTGGAATTGTTCTAAGATACTCTTATACGCGTCATGCAAATTGCGCCGCTGAGGAAAGCCCGTGAAACGTTTTGCCGATCTGAACGAGCAGGAAATTCTTGCGCTCGCAATCTCCAATGAGGACGAGGACAACCGCATTTACCGCTCGTTCGCCGACCGGCTTCGCAGCTCATATCCCGAAACCGCGGATATGTACGACCGCATGGCGCAGGAAGAGATCGGGCATCGCGACATGCTGCTCGACCTTCATCGCAAAAAATTCGGCGACTTTCTGCCCTTGATCAGACGCCAGGACGTCAAAGGCTTTGTGGCGCGCCGGCCGATCTGGCTCAACAGCACGCTCAGCCTCGACGCCACGCGCAAATTCGCCGAAGAGATGGAATACGAAACCGCGCGCTTTTATCGCCGCGCGGCGCAAACCGCGCATGACGACGCCGTGCGCGATCTGCTGCGCAAGCTTGCCGCAGCGGAAGACAAGCACGAAGCACTGGCGCACGAGCTCGGCGAGAAGATCACGCCGCAAGCACGCCGCTCCGAGGACCAGGCCGCGCGGCGCATGTTCGTGCTGCAATACGTGCAGCCCGGCCTCGCCGGTTTGATGGACGGCTCGGTTTCGACGCTGGCGCCGCTGTTCGCGGCGGCCTTCGCCACGCACAATACCTGGTCGACCTTTTTGGTCGGGCTCGCGGCCGCACTCGGCGCCGGCATATCGATGGCCTTTGCCGAAGCGATGTCCGACGACGGCTCGCTCACCGGGCGCGGCGCGCCGGTGGTGCGCGGCGCCGTAACCGGTACAATGACCGCGCTTGGCGGGCTCGGCCATGCGCTGCCCTATCTCATTCCCCATTTCTATATGGCGACCTCCGTCGCCTTCGCCGTCGTCGCGGTCGAGCTGGTCCTCATTGCCTGGATCCGCACGCATTACATGGATACACCGTTCCTGCAGGCGGCGTTCCAGGTGGTTGTCGGCGGCGTCCTGGTGTTCGCCGTCGGTATCCTGATTGGAAGTTCGTGATTTGTTATGACGTGTCTGCGATGCTGAGCGCAATTTAACGTCGCTCACGCCATGTTCACGATCGCGCATCTGTCCGACCTGCATATGGCTTGCGAGCCGCACGGTTCGCAGCTTTTGAGCAAGCGCGGGCTCGGCTACATCAATTGGCTGCGCCAGCGCAAGAGAATTCACCGGCCCGAAGTTCTCGACGCGATCACGCGCGATCTGAAAACGCAAAGCCCGGATCATATCGCGGTCACCGGCGATCTCGTCAATTTTTCCTTGCCGGACGAATATGCGCGCGCCGGCGCCTGGCTGGCGACGCTCGGCGCCGCGCGTGACGTCACGACGATGCCGGGCAATCACGACGTCTATGTCCGCGGCGTCGAAGCCATGCCGGCAGAGTTCTGGGGCGATTACATGCGCGGCGACGATGGCCTCGACCGTTTTCCGTTCCTGCGGCGGCGCGGCGAAGTGGCGCTGATCGCGCTGTCGACCGGAATAGCGACCGGACCGTTCATGGCGACCGGACGGCTTGGCGAGCGGCAGCTTTCCCGCTTCGCCGAAATGCTCGATCAGACACGCGATCTCTTTCGCGTCGTGCTGATCCATCATCCGCCGGTTAGCCCGCTGCGGCGTTTTCTGCGGCGGCTGATCGACGCGCCGGCACTGCGCCGCGTGCTCGCCGAACAAGGCGCCGATCTTTTGCTGCACGGCCACGACCATTGTTCCTCCCTGATTTGGCTCCCTGGACCCAAGGGCACGAAAATTCCCGCGGTCGGCGTGCCGTCGGCTTCCGCAGCCGCGCCGCATGGCGACGAAGGCGCGGCCGCTTACCATCTGTTCAAGATCGACGGCACCGCGAAGCAATGGCGCTGCGTGATGATCGCGCGGCAGCGCGGCGCGGATGGCGTTATTCGCGAAGTCGAACGCAAACCCCTAATTTAAGAACCCGTCGCGATCAGCACGGCGACGGCGAACAGCGCCGCGACGCCGAGGAGAAAGCCGAGCAAAAGAATGCCGAACGTGCGCCAGCGTCGCCGGCGCCGGTAACGCTGGATTTCTTTGGGCGGCGCGTGCGCCAACAGATCGGGATCTTCGAGCGCCCGCTGCCGTTCGATTAGGCGGCGCGCGACATAGGTGGTCACCGCTTGCACGATGTCCGGAATTTCGTGCGACTCGGCGAGCACGTGCCGGCCCATGCGGCTGTCGTGCAGGAAGCGGTAGCCGCGCTTGTCGCGTCCCATGGCGACGTGCGCCACCGCGTCGATCCACAGCCGCGGCGTCTCGCCACGGCTGATGCCGCGGTCGAACAACTCGACTTCCGCCGGGATTTCGGCAAACACCGGATCGAGCGCCTCGTTCAAAAGCTCAAGCCGCGCCACTTCGGCGTCGCGCAGGTCGACGACGACGTTCATGCGCTCGGCCGCCTCGACGCGCGCCTGATGCATCGCCTCCTTCAATGGCGACGGCGGCGCGGAATCTTTCGGCGCCTCAACTTTGCGCTTGCGACCCCACATGGTCCCTACCCGTCCCTATGGTCCCCAGAACCGAACGATACACCAACAATTGCGCCGGCAAAAAGTCGGCCAGCAGGCGAGTTATGGCCGATTCGCGGGCGGGTAGCCTACACGCAGCGTCCGCCGTCGACCTCGACAATATTGCCGGTAAGAAACTCCGCCTCGGCCGAGGCCAGATACAAAGCGGCATTGGCGATGTCTTGCGGCTGCGCCAGCCGGCCGAGCGGCACGGTGGCGATGAACTTTTCGCGTTGCCCCGGCGCGGCCCCCAGAAAGCTCGGCAACAGCGGCGTATCGGTCGCCACCGGCGCGATGGCGCAGACGCGGATGCGGTCCGGCGCCAGCTCCACCGCAAGCGACTTGGTCAGCGTGTGGACCGCGCCCTTGGTCGCATTATAGGCCGACAGCCCCGGCCGCGGCCGCAAGCCCGCGGTCGAGCCGATATTGACGATGACGCCGCCGCCGGCTTTGCGGAAATGCGGCACGACGGCCTGGCAGAACCGGAAAAGACCTTTCACATTGACCGCGAAAATGCGGTCGTATTCGGCCTCGTCGATGTCGAGCAGCGGCTTGTTGACGTGGGTCGCGCCGGCATTGTTGACCAGAATATCGAGCGCGCCGAAGGCCGACAAAGTCTCCTCGACCGCCGCGGCAATGTCGGGCTTTTTGGTCACGTCGCAGCGCACCGCGATGGCAGTGTTGCCGATGCCGCGGGCGGCCGACTTCGCTGCGTCGATATTGACGTCGGCCAGCGCCACGCGCGCGCCTTCCCGCGCAAAAGTCTCGGCAATGGCCTTGCCGATGCCAGATCCGGCGCCGGTGACGAGCGCGGTTTTGCCGTCGAGACGCATTTTCAACTCCGTTTCGGCGCCACGCCGTAAGGCTTCGCCCAGCTCAAGCCCTCCTCGGTGCGCGTGCGCGGTTTGTATTCGCAGCCAATCCAGCCGGTATAGCCGAGCTTGTCGATCGCCGCGAACACCGCCGGATAATCGATTTCGCCCTCGTCGGGCTCGGCGCGCGACGGCACCGCGGCGATTTGCACGTGACCGATCACCGGCAGGAATTTTTCGAAGCGCTTGATCAGATCGCCGCCAACGATCTGGATGTGATAGAAATCGAACTGCACGCGCACATTCGGCGCGCCGATCTTGCCGACCAGATCGGCGGCGTGCTCGACATGGCTCAGGAAATAGCCCGGCCGGTCGCGCGGATTGATCGGCTCGATCAACAGCGTGATGCCCGATGTGGCCGCCGCCGCGGCGGCGCGCGATAGATTGGCAATGAAAACCTTTTCCGCCGCCGGCCGCTCGTTGACCGGCACGACGCCGGCCATGCAATGGATTGCCGTGCCGCCGATGGCGACGACGTAATCGAGCGCGCGGCCCAAAGCGGCGTCGAAATCGCGCTCGCGGCCGTGGAGCGCGGCGAGACCGAATTCCGGGCATGGCGGCGTGTTGACGCCGAGCTGCATCAGCGCGTGCCGCGCCAGTTCCGCCTTCACTGTGGCCGGCGCAAGATCGTAGGGAAATTGCAGCTCGACCGCGGCGAACCCCGCAGCCGCCGCGGCGCCGAAGCGCTCGAGCAGCGGACGTTCGGTGAACAGATTGCCGAGATTGGCGGCGAAGCGCGGCATGCTACGTCCTTGGCGTTTCCCTCGCACGCGGACCGTAGTCCCGCGCCACGAAGTAGGGAAGAGGGAGCGGATAAGCGCTCCCGTTCTCGCGGCGCGACCGGCGCGCGCGAGCGATGTCAAACAGCGATGCTTCGAACCGTCATTGCGAGGAGCGGAAGCGACGAAGCAATCTAGAACCGAGCGGCCGGACTGGATTGCTTCGCTTCGCTCGCAATGACGAAAGAAAGGAAAGCGGAACGCCGGCAGTCGCACTGTCGTCAGTCCCGCACCAAACGGGTGCGGCTCGCGCCACGGAGAAGGCGGCTTGCGCCGCCCTTCCGCTATCGGGCGCGCTCGCCTGCCGGCGTTCCACCACGGCTCTTGCCAAGGGGTGTGTTGTCCCTTGGTGCGACCCGGGCCAGGCTTCGTGGGCAAACCGTCCAAGGGGCGGGGGTCACTCCGCCGACGATCGACCCACTTCCAGCGACGCACCCCGCACGCCGGTCATAGTGCCGGCAGGCATGATGCCCGGACCGCCCGGGAGCAAAGCCGATGACGCTTCCCCCGCGGGCACCGCACTCGCCCCCACCGGCCGGTATCACCCGGACGGCGTCCTTTACGGGGCGAGATGATTCGTGCGTTATGTAACTATATCAGGGACCCTTGTCAATAGACACGTGACACCACCCTCCGCACCTATTGGCGGCGGCATCGAGCCGCGCCACGAAGCATGGGGCCCAATGCCCAATAGGTCGGCGCCAAGCGGCCTCCAGCTTCCGGGATACCGCCGTCGGTCCAGAAGGTCGCCTAACGGCTTTGACCTCCGACTCGGTCGATCCCGCTTTGTGGTTTTACCTGACTGCTAGTTTTTCCCGTTTAATTCATTGAAATCAATAATTTATATCATCATGTGTCACAGCTTGTCCCCAGCGGTACCTGCTCGCCAATCCGGCCAAAACCGCTGCCCACCATTAATGGGTACTATCCCATAATCTTGCCCACTATAACAGTGGGCTGATTTGTGGTTGACCGCTGCCCAACAGCTTGGTTCGTTTGCCCGACGCCGCGCGGCTAAGAAAAAGTGCGCCTTCAGCGTTGCGCGCGCGGCGGCGAGGAAACGGATCACCGGGAGCGGCATCGCGCCGCCTATGGCCCATGAACGCGCAGCAATTGCTTGAGCAAATTTCCGACTATTGCCGCCAGACCGGCCTGGCGGAATCCACCTTCGGCCGCCGCGCCGTCAATGACGGCAAGCTTGCGGCGCGGCTGCGCAATGGCGGCCGCATCACCACCGACACGCTCGACCGCATCCAGGGCTTTATGGCGTCGCATCCGGCGCAGGGCGAGCGGCCGGCGATCATCGAACGGCCGCGCGAGGCGCGCGTCCTGCCGGCGCTTCAGCCCGCCGCGCCGCTGCCGCCGGGCGATCCGGCGCGCAATTTCCGCTTCTTCGACAACCGGCAAAAATATCTGCTGTTCGTCAACACCTGCAGCGAGAAGTGGGAAGTCGCGCACCGCGTTTCCGCGGAATTGGCGCACATCCATCCGCGGCCGCCGGCGGTACGCGTGTTCGACGCCGGCGTCGGCGACGGTTCGGTGCTCACGCGCGTGATGCGCGCCGCCCACGACCGTTTCACGCATATGCCGTTCTACGTGGTCGGCAAGGAAATCTCACTCGAAGACGTCCGGCTGACGCTGCAAAAAATGTCGGACCGCTTCTTCGAGCATCCGGCGACGGTTCTGGTGCTGACCAACCTCGCTTATGCCGACGCGCCGTGGCTGCAGGTCAAATCGCTCAATGCGGCATCGAGCCTGGTCTGGCATGAATTGCCGCTGATCGGCAATTCCGCGCATCGCTTCGAGCAACAGATCATCGACCTCGAGCCGTTCATGGCGCAGAACTGGAAAGCCGGCGTCTCCGCGCGCACCGGCAACCCGATCTACGAGCGGCCGGTCGTACTCGTCATCTATCGCGAGGATCACCGCTTCCTGCTCGATCCGCTGATTCCCAAGCCCGGCGGCACGCTCGCCAATTACGATCTGGTCATCGCCTCGCAGCCTTATCGGGCGCGTGCGTCGCTCGAGTTCAAGGCCAAGCGCGTGATCGCCCCCTTGGCGCGCGCGCTCGGCCCCGGCGGCCGGCTCATCGCCATCCATTCGCACGGCCACGATCCGGGCATGGAAATCATCCAAAAAGTCTGGCCGGAGGATCACCCGTTCATTCACGACCGCCACCAGATCCTCAAGGCGGTCAAGCACGAGCTCGGCCCAGCCGGGCGCGAACTGAATTTCAACGCTTATGCCGACAACCGCTCGCTGTTCCGCTACGACATGCACACGCTGCCGTCGGAGATTTCGGAATCGATCGGCACCTCGACGCTGTTCGCCGCCTGGAACGCGGCGATCTATGTGGCGCAGGTCGAGGACGACCGCGTGGCGCAAGTCGCCGCCGACGGCCGCTATATCGACGCCACCCGCGCGGTGCTGCGCGAGCGCGGCGGCTTGTGGTTTTTCGACGAGTCGTATGTGATTTCAAGGCGCAGGGCCTGAAGCGGCCATCTCAACCTCGGCATTGGAATGTCCGCTGCGAAGCCGCAGCATACCCACGGGTTTGAATTTCTGTAGCGTTTGGCCCCAAGCCGACATCGGCCTCGTCAAAGTCGCTTAACCGGAAATTGGAACATTGGACTAGATTTTCCAGATCATTCCGGCTTGATATTTGCGGACTTGATGACGTTACCCCACTTCCGAGTTTCCTCGGCGACAAACTTGCTAAAATCGGCGGGCGAGCCCGGCAACGGCACGCCACCAAGCTCGACAATCCGCGCCTTGAGCGTAGCGTCGGCCAATCCGGCGTTGATCTCCCGATTGAGCCGTTCGACGATCTCAACAGGGGTATTCTTCGGCGCCCCGATGCCGACCCATTGCCCAGCCTCGAAACCCGGCACGAAGTGATCGACCGTCGGGATTTCGGGCAGCAATGCGGAGCGCGTCGTGCTGGTCACCGCCAAGGCATGCAAACCTCCGGACTTGATTTGCGGAAGTGTCAATAAGACGGTGCCGATGGCGCCCTGAATCTGTCCGCTGAGCGCGTCGTTGATCGCCGCCGGACCACCGCGGTAGGCGACAAAGACAATGTCGGCGCCGCTCATCATCTTGAGCAACTCCCCGGCGACGTGCTGCGGCGAGCCGAGCGGCGGTGTGCCAATGTTGATTTTACCGGGATGCGCCTTGGCGTCGGCTAACAGCTCGGCAAGGCTTTTCGCCGGAAAAGACGAATTCACCGTGATGACCATGGGAAAAGTAACGACGCCGGCGACCGGTACGATGTCACGGATGAAAACAAATTTGAGATTTGCGAAAAGTGTGGCGTTGATCGCATTGCTGGCAGACGCCAACAGCAATGTATAGCCGTCTGGCACCGCGTCCACCACGGCTTCGGTCGCGAGATTGTCGCTGGCACCGTTTTTGTTCTCGACGAATACAGTTTGGCCGAGCCGCTGTGACAGCCATTGCGCCATCAGCCGCGCGATCACGTCGGGCGCACTCCCTGGCGTACCGCCGACGATCAATCGCACGGGACGCGTCGGATAGGCTTGCGCGCTCGCGATCCGCGACCCGGCCGGGAGCACGGCCACGCCCGCTGCAAGCTGCAGGAATTTGCGACGGGGAAATTTCATTCGATCACCTCATCGGCTCGGCCTAGAAGCGGCAGCGGGATCGTCAGACCGAGAGCCTTTGCGGTTTGCAGATTACATCCGTTCATTGGCATCCGCAGCAGCGATATGCAATTGACGGTCACCATAGGACCAACCGCCTGGGAGTTAATGCGGCGGTCGCTGGCCGGCATTAGTGGTCGCAGTCCAATAAAGAACCCTTCCCAAGCTCGCCTCCCCTCTGATTATAGCCGCACGATATCGCCGATCGTGTAAATACAGCCGCAGACCAGGAGTGAGAGCGTGAAGGCGGCGATGATAAACAGTGCAAAATCGACTACCATTGGCTTGATCCTCCTTGACCAGCCCACCCGGCCAATAAGCACCCCTCCTGAGCCCGTCGTCCGATCAAAAATGCTCACCTGAAGCACTCGCACCCAAATGACTACGCGAATGCGCCCGGCAATAGCAGTCCAGGGTTCCAGACGATGACATGACGTTAATTGATCCTATTTCTTTGTAATTTAAGGCAGAGGACGCCATATAAGCTGCCCCAGCCAGAAAGATCGATATGACCACCCAACACGACACGCGACCTCCAGCGGTCGGAGTTTATTGGATCAACGAAGAAGACTACCCCGCGCTGCAAAGAATTTTTGACGACGGCGGCAAGATGCCGAGCACTTGGAGGGAGTGGCTGAAGATTGCCGAGGAAATGGAACGGGGTCTTACATCCTACGGACACATCGTTCTGCGCGTCCGCATTGATCCCGATACATTCATCGACTGGTGTTCTTCCAAAGGCGCGAAATCGAGCAGTGAAGGACGGAAAAAATTAATCGCCGCGGCCGTCTACGAGAGATACGGCGTCCAAAGTTGATGCCGAAGCTTCGCTTTCCGATGTGACAAGAGGGGCCGAGGGCCTCTTTTTTGGAGTTTCAAATGATGGAAGCGACTTCCGATCATGGCCCATCGCGCCATTGGCAAAATGTCTGTTATCGGGAAGCATCGGACTTGCGAGCGTAGCCGCTTCCGGTTTTTCGACGGATCTCTTTCGGTTCTTTGGAATGTCCGCTGCGAAGCCACAGCGAACCTATGGGTTTGAATTTCTGTAGCGTTTGACCCGGATCGGAAGTCGAGAGTGCATCGCATCACCGCACCGGCAATGGCGAGCAGCGGTTGAGGTACGTCGAGGCGGAGTTCGCCTATAGGAAAATTCGGACTGTCCGGCAATCACACCGGTTTGATGTTGGCAACCCGGATCACCTTGCCCCACTTCTTGATTTCATCAGCAATGAGCTTGCCAAAGTCCGCGGGAGAGCCACCAATCGCCGTGCCACCGATGCTGGCAAACCGCTCTTTCACCTTGGGATCGGCGAGAACGGCGTTGGTCTCGTCATTGAGCTTGTTGATGATCGATGCTGGTGTTTTCCTTGGTGCACCGATGCCGTGCCAAATGGTTGCTTCAAATCCCGGCACGAATTCTCCTACAGTGGGGATGCCCGGCAGGGCATCTGAGCGCGTCGCACTGGTCACCGCGAGGGCGCGCAGCTTGCCGGCTCGTATGTTCGCAATCGCTAAGGGTATTGGTGGAAAAGCACATTGCACCTGACCACTAAGCAGGTCGGGCACGAAACTGCCGCTGTAGGGGATGTGAACCAGGTCAACGCCGGTCATCATCTTGAATAGCTCGGCGTTCACGTTGGGCCCGCTCCCGTAGCCGGCTGACGCATAATTGATCTTGCCCGGGTTGGCCTTGGCATAGGCGATAAACTCGGGAAGCGTCTTGGCCGGAAGCGACGGAGTGACTACCAGGACGTTGGGCGAGCGGAACGTGGCTACGATCGGTGCAATGTCGTGCACGATATCGAAATTTAAGTCTTTGTAGAGTGTCGCGTTCACCGCGTTGGTCACAGTCGTCGCGAGCAGCGTATAGCCGTCGGGGGTCGCTTTAACGACTTCCTCGGCGGCAATGTTGGTGGCCGCCCCCGGCCGGTTCTCGACGGCAACTTGCTGCCCCAGCCGCTCCGACAACGATTGAGCAATCAGGCGGGCAACAATGTCGGTCGCGTATCCGGCCGGAAAGCCGACGACGAGACGCACCGGCCGCGACGGATAGGTTTGTGCGTTTGCTATCGGCGACAGGGCCGGCAGCGCAGCAGCACCCGCTGCCAAATGCAAGAATGTGCGACGGGGAAGGTTCATGGCATTGCCCCACGAGCTTGAGTGCCTTCCGAAAATTCGGAACGCTTCCGAGCCAAGATGATCTTTAATTTCGGATCGCCCGCCTGCCGGAGGCACAACCGCTGCCTTTGATTTCACGGAACGTCGGCAGGTCCCGCTGGCAGCTCTATGATTAAGCTACGCCAGTTTCCTGACGGCGTGTTGTGAGCTGATGTCGCACTTTGCCCGCTGCGTTAGGTGCTGCGGCGCAAACGATTGTCAGCTTTCAGGGTCACTACGGAAGTGCCGGGAGCGCGCTCGAAACAGCGCTGTTGACCCATTTCGACAAGCTGCGCCCATAATTTGCCGCGGCGCAACCTGACCTCGATATCAGACCAAGCCGGCAACGGAGGCCGTCAGCCAAGGCGGGCCTATTCGCCGGCCGACGTTCTGCTGCGCCAATTCGCCGCTGCTTCTGGCCGGATGGAACCGGTGTAGAATTTGGCCGTGACATTGCCTGCATCGGAGCTTGGGGGAGCAACCGCATGCAATGGCCTAAGCGAAAAAATCTGGCAGTTGCGCTGGCCGCTACGATTTTGTTTGCGGTTTCGGGGTTTGTCGCCTGGTCTCAGGGCGGCGGAACGATCAGAATGATCCTGCCGTTTCCTCCGGGCGGCCCTGCTGACACCATGGCGCGGCTGGTGGTGCAGCAGATCGGCGCCGCGGGCGGTCCGACGATGGTGGTCGAGAGTCACCCAGGCGCCGCCACCGAGATCGGCACCGAGCTTGTAGCCCGTGCCGCCCCCGACGGCGACACCCTGGGCATTGTTTCGCCTTCGTTGGTCGTGCTGCCGTATTTTCGCAAGCTCAACTACGACCCGCTCAAAGACTTTACACCCATTTGCGAACTCGCGACTTTTCCGCCGCTTCTCGTCGTCAACAGTCAATCGCCCTATCATTCACTGGCCGATCTCATCGATGCCGCGCACGCGCGCCCCGGTGCCCTGACGCTCGGCACTATCGAGGTCGGAAGCGTCACGGAGTTGGTATTCGAGATGCTCAAACAAGCGACCAAAGCCGACATTACGTTCGTTCCCTTCACCGGTTACACGCCGGCGATCCAAGCAGTGCTCGGCAATCACATTACGGCAGCGCTTGCCGACTATTCCAGCCTCCAGGGAGAACTCCAGAGCGGCAAATTGCACGCACTCGCGACGACATCGTCCAAGCGGGTATCCCCGCTGCCGAATGTCCCGACTATGGTTGAGGCCGGCTATAAAGGCGTGGAGGCTGAATTCTTCGTCGGTGTGGCCGCTCCCGCGAATACATCAGCAACGAAGGTCTCCAAACTGAGTGGCTGGTTCACCACCGCATTGCAGGCGCCGCAGATCAAGGCGAAGTTTGCGGCGCTGGGCTTCTTCTCGGGTGGGCAGTGTGGCGCAGATTTCGCCGCTATCCTGCACAAAGATTACGAGAAATATGGCCAAATCGTTCGAGAAGCGCACCTGCAAATGCATTGATCGATCCGCCGGCCGCCCACTTGCGTTGGGGTGGCGCCGGCAGCGATGCCTAACGCGCCATGCTGCTGCGCGACGCCCTCGATCTCTCTTCGACGCAGCTGCCATTGGACTCCGTAGCCGAAATATCGGCACCACTATTTTAGTCGCTTTGCCGCCTCTTCGATAATGCTTAGATCGGAATGCGCCTTGACGTCCACGCTTGCCTTCACGAAGCCGAGCTCTTTGGTCGTGTCAACGTTCCTCTGCAGATCGTCAAGGCTGGGTAACAAATTGGGGTCGCGGTAGAAGTCGCTCTTGGTAAAGACCCAACCGAAGTGGTCAGCCGGCTGCTTGGTGAGTCGCGAAAAAATCTCCGCGACCTCGTTGTGGTTCTTAGGATCCAAATACCAGTGCGCGATTCGCAGCGTATCCTCCATAAAATCGACAAGGGCTGCGCGATGCTGGTCGATGAACGGCTTGCGCGCGGTCAATATGATAAACTGGGAAGGTCCGATCGCCTGCTTGCTGGTGAACAGCGTCCGCGCAATCTTCTTGAGTTCGGGATCGAACACAAATGGCGGTACAGCCGGGACGAGATCGACTTTCTTTTCCGCCAGCATCGACTTCATGGCCGGGAACGGTGCTTCGACTTCCGTGTAGTCGCGATTGGCCTCCAGCCCATGCTTGTGCAACATCGCTTTCATGGCAACGTCGACCGCGGCGCCGGCGGCATTAGTTGCCACAACCTTGGCTTTGAGATCTTCAACCTTGTGCATCGGGCCGTCCTTGAGCACCTCGAATTGGGTTGTATGATAGCCGTCCACGCCGTCCTGGAAATCGTCGGCGATCACGCGGATGTCGTCCATGCCAGCGTTCTCGATCGCGATCGGTAAGGTGGAATAGGCGAGATCGCCAATCTCCAGCTCGTTGTTGGCGATCGCCGTGATCATCGGCGGCGTGCCGACATAGTGGACAGGCTCGAACACGTACGACGTTCCGTAATGGACCGCGAGGTCCTTCTTCTCCATCCAGATTGCATTCCAGTTAGCGATCGCCACCCAGGCGCCACGGATTTTCAGCGGCTCTGCATGGGCAAGGTCGAAGCCGAGCACGAACGCGAAAGTACTCACGGCCAAATATGGGAATTTGCGACGGGAAGGATTCATGACATTACCCCATGAGCTTGATTGCCTTCCGCACATGCAGAAGGCGCCCGATAGCTATCTCCGGATTGCTTGCCCGCCGCAGGCACAATCGCTGCCTTTGATGACACGGAGCATCGGCATGTCCCGCTGGCAGCTCTGCGGCAAAGTTAACCTAAAACGCGACGTACGTTTGCAGGGCGCGATGTCGCAGTCCGGCCCAAAACCGAAGTGCCGAGACGTCCGCGATTTGGCGGCGATCGGGTGGTAAACGGACGTTACGCGGACATCGAATTTCGGTAGAGCTTGACCCGGAGCGTCACTTCGCCACCGTAAATTGACGCATTGCGAAAGGCTCATTCGCCTTGGATTTTAGCGGTTTCGAACAAAGCGGACTCTCCGAACGGAGTTTATGGAATTCCGGGGGGCAACGGCTGATCTCACTCGGGCTTGATGTTTGCCGTCCGGATCACCTTTGCCCACTTCTCAGCTTCGTTTGCGAGGAGCTTGCCGAAATCGGCGGGTGTCATCGCCAGTGGTTCGCTGCCGAGGTCGCCCAGTCGGGCCTTCATCCCTGGATCGGCGAGGGTGGCATTGGTTTCCTTGTTGAGCTTATCGATGATTTCCGCAGGAACGTCCCTGGGTGCGCCTAGGCCATTGAGCAAGGTCGCCTCGTAGCCCGGCAAGAAATCGCCGACGGTCGGCAGGTCCGGCAACGCCGGCGAACGCATCGCCGACGTTACCGCCAGCGCGCGCAGCTTGCCGGCTTTGATCTGTGCGATCGCCGGCGGCATGGTGGAGAATATCGCCTGCACCTGTCCGCCGAGCAGATCGGTCATCGCCTGCCCCAGGCCGCGATAAGGCACATGCACCAATTTGACGCCCGCCATGCTCATGAACAGCTCGCCGGCCATATGGGCCACGGTGCCGATGCCGGCCGATGCAAAATCGACTTTGTTTGGATTGGCCTTGGTATAGGTTATGAATTCGGGAATTGTTTTGGCTGGAAATGATGGGTGCACCACCAACACAAGCGGCCCACGGGATATGCCTGCGACGGGTGCAATATCGCGGATAAAATTGAAATTGAGCTTGTCGTATAGCGCTGCGTTGAATGTGTCCGGCGAGCCGCAAAAAAGCAGCGTGTAGCCATCTGGTGGCGCGCGCACGACCGCCTCAGCAGCGAGAGTGCCGCCAGCACCTCCACGATTTTCTATAACGAAAGGCTGGCCGAGTCTTTCCGACAGTGATTTACCGATCAGACGCGAGAGAATGTCAGCCGCGCTGCCGGGAGCATAGCCGACGATGATGTGCAGCGGCCGCGTCGGGTAGTCAAGCGCCGATGCGATCCGCGGCATGGTGGGCAGCGCGGCAGCGCCCGCGGCTAGATGCAGGAATTTTCGACGGGGAAGTTTCATGGCTTTGCCCCAGCATGGAGCGCGGCACTGAACAATGCGACCACGGCGCCAGCCGGAAGCTATTTCGTCCGCTTTGCCGCCGCAACGAAGACCGCATAGGGCTGCGCAAGGTCGGGCTTAGTCTTCACCACGTCCTGGCCGACTGTTTTGACGGTGCTTATCAGCTCCGCCTGCTCGTTTGCCGGCAGATCGATGATTTCCCCATGTTCCGACCAATCTTTGCTCATTTTGACAAAGAAATCGGCCTCCCACGGATTAACCTCGGCGGCGGCCTTGCCCGCGTCGGTATCGAGGATCGTCTGCAGATCCTTGGGCAGCGTGTCGAACCACTTCTTGCTGAGAAAGGCCATCGAGAAGATAAATGGCTGATTGGTCTGGGTGATGTATTTCGCGGCGTCGTAATAACGCATCGTTGTATCGACCGTCAATGCCAACACCGCGCCGTCGATCGTGCCTTGCTGAATCGCCGGCAGCACGTCGCCGAGCGTCATCGCAATTGGCGAAGCGCCGAGCCGCTTGACCATTTCCTGCTGCATGTCGGCTGCAAGCACACGCAGCTTCTTGCCCTTGATGTCGGACAGGTGACGGACCGGATTGCGGGCGACGATCGAGGAAGGCTGCGACACGAATAACGCAACGCCGTGAATGCCTTTGTTGGCGCCCAAGCCGAACATCATCTTTTTCAATTCCGGGTCGCCGGTAACCCGGATACCGTGCGCCATGTCGGTGACGAGACCGGGAGCCGAGAGCACCTCGTAGCGGTCGTCGACGCCGACCAAAAACTCGGGCGGGCCGACATACCCTTGAATCGCGCCGAACTGCACGCCTTCGATCTCGCGCGGAATCGGTCCCAGTTGGCTCGCCGGATAAATTTCTCCCTTTATTCGGTCGCCGGAATCTTTTTCAACCATCGCCACGAACCGCTTGCACCATTCGTGCTGCGCGTCATTGATGGTGGCGGTGCCGAGCTTCATTACAAAGGTTTTGTCGTCGGCCGCCTGCGCCGCGCCCAACGTGAGTGCAAGCAGTAGGATGCAGGCGCCGGCGGCGGACATCGTCCGCGCTTGGATGGCAAGTTTGATAACGCCCATCGCGGTTCCTCCCTATTCGAGGGCTTTTCTTGCAGTAAGCTTCTGAAGCTTATCCTCGCCGGACCGGCCTGGCATAACGCAAAATCGCGGCGGTTGTCCCTTTGTGCCAGCCGCCAATGCTCGTAAGTGCTTGCCAGGGCGACAATGCACCACCAGTGTCACCAAAAGATTGGCTCACTCGTAGCGGGTACGCAAGAGGAAGAGTTGCCGCAGCCGGTGACATCAGGCCGGCCTTCTTAACCTCGGCTTGGGAAGGTCCGCTGCGAAGCCACAGCGGACCTATGAGTTTGAATTTCTGTAGCGTTTGACGCAGAGCCGTCATTGACGCTGCGAGGCGGCGACCGCAGAATACAGGGTCTTCAATGCTCGACCATCTTGACTAGAGATGACTGTGACCGCCCATCAAACCAATCCCGTAACGTTTGTGCTCATATTCCGAATACCTACGGAAGGTGTCGAGGACTTTCGAGCCTACGAGGAGGCCGTCTTGCCGCTATTGCCCGAGTTTAACGGGCGTTTGGAGCGTCGTCTGCGGAATCCGGATGGCACCGTAGAGATGCACATAGTTAGCTACGCATCCGATGCGGACCGTCAGAATTATCGGAATGATCCCCGGCGCGCGGCGCAAGCCTGGTTGTTGGAAAAATCATCTGCTAAGTTGGAATTGCACCCGATGGCGAACGTCTCTTAATGGTCCATCGCGTCATTAGCAAAATGTCTGTTATCTGGAAGGATCGGACTTTCGCGCGTAGCCGCTTCTGGTTCTTCGACTAATCTCTTTCGGTTTTTCGACGAGTCTTATGTGATTTCGCGGAGAGGGGCGTAGGTCTATTCCTCCCCCGCTCGCGGGGAAGGACGCGTTCGAAGCGACGCGCAAGGGGGCAAGTGACCACGCCGAGCAAGCCAGAGAGCCCCCGCCCTACCCTCCCCCGCAAGCGCGAGAGGGTTTAGGATGCGGCTCCACGGAGGAGCCCGCCATGCATTTCGTCGTCCATGCGCTCGACAAGAAGGACATGCTGCCGGTGCGGGCCAAGCATTACCGCGACCACCGCATCCATCTCGACAAATCCGCAGACCACGGCGTCGACGTGGTGACGGCGGGCACGCTCGTTGCCGACGACGGCGAGACGCCGGTCGGCAGCATTTTCGTCATCGACGCCGCCGATCGCGCCGCGGTCGACGCCTTCACCAGGAGCGATCCCTACCACCTCAACGGCGTCTGGGAGCGCGTGTCGATCCACGGCTACAACAAGAAGCGCGGCACGCCGATTCCGAGCAAGAGGTAGTTCATCCTGCCCCGCTCCGCTACGCGGTGGCGGATGAGCGCACCTTCTCGCGCAACCCCATGCGCTCCAGGCGGCCGATGACCTCGTCGCAGAAATACGGCAGCTCCTTGAGATAGTTGACCAGCGAAATAGCGATGCCGGTCAGGCCTGCTTTGCTGAGGTCGGCAAGCTGCGCGGCGACGTGATCGGGATCGCCGACGATCGGCAAGCCGCCCATGCCTTGGGCATAGCCGGAGCGCTGCGCCAAAAATTCCGCCATCGGCACGGTCTGCGGCGAAATGTTCTTCATCGCCAAGATGCTGTCGACGGCGTTCCAGTCGGCGCATTCGACGATGCAGTGGTGAAAATACTCCTCGGCTTGCTTTCTGGTCGGCCGGCAGGTGACGACGCCGACCGTATAGCAGCCGATTTCGTGCCCCTGGGCGCGGGCGGCGTCCTTGGCCCGGCGCACCCGCGACGCGGTTTCGTCCAGCGAGGTGCGCGAGGCCTGCAGGAAGAAGGCGTCGCAGTTCTTCACCGCAAAAGCTTGGCCGGTCGCCGAGGCGCCGGCATTCATGATGACCGGGCGCTCGCCGCCGAACGGTTTCGGCTTACCCTTGATGCCCTTCATGTGCAGGTATTTGCCGTCGAAATCGAAATTCTCGCGGTCGGACCAAATGAGCTTGATCACATCGATCCATTCCTGGGCGTAGTCGTAACGATCCTCGTGGGCGCGCTGCCCGACGCCGAACATGTCGAACTCGCCTTCGTTCCAACCGACCACGATGTTGAGCCCGAAACGGCCTTCGCCGATATGGTCGGCGGTGACCATTTCCTTCGCCGCCACCACCGGATTGAAGATCGGCGCGTGCACGGTGCCGAACACCGTGATGCGCCTGGTGGCGCCGAGAAGGCCGGTGGCCCAAGTGATCGTCTCCAGCGTGGTGCCCTGATAGTCGGTGTCGCCGCCATAGCCCTTCCAGCGCCCGATCGGGAGGAGAAAATCGATGCCGGCCTCGTCCGACATGATCGCCAGCTTCTTGTTGTCGGTCCAATTGCCGGACCAGCGCTCGGGCACCAGCGTCACCGCGCGGCCGGACGAGCAATTGGCGCCGAACAGGCCGATCTGCAGCCTGTTATTGCCGTGCATGGCGCGGCGGGAATTGAGCGAAGGCGATGGGGCGTGCACGAGATGACCTTTGACCGACGGTCCAAAGTAACCCGGGTTGAGCGGGAGCGAAACCCCGGGGACCGTGCCGAATGCCGGCTTGGACTTGGAAAGTCGCGCAGGCGCCGCCGGGATTGACTCGGCTTTTGCGGCTGCGGTTCC
>Ga0207416_1000424_pt1 | contig 74957 bp, 66 predicted proteins | sample PaiPotPPM11metaG_FD_184107 | JGI IMG/M metagenome (GOLD analysis project Ga0207416, IMG submission 184107) | Iron sulfur acid spring bacterial and archeal communities from Banff, Canada, to study Microbial Dark Matter (Phase II) - Paint Pots PPM... ... | reverse complement strand
GAGCTCGCCATAGAGGGAGAGCTCGGTGGCTATTTCGTACTGACGGAGGTCCATGTGGTTATCGGGATCGTGCCAGAAGCGGTCGACGAGCTTCTGGACCTTGGGATGCGGGGCGGTGACCTTGAGGCCTTCGCCGAGGACGAAGTTGACGCCCATCTCGACGATGGCGTTGGCCATGGGATTGGCGTTATAGGCCTCATAGACCTGGTTATGGATTTCGAGGTAGGTGCCTGGGAGGACGTCCTTGAGGGACCAGTTATCGGCGAGTCTGCGCCAGAAGTAGTCCTCTTCGGAGCCGGTGGCGGAGGCTCTGCCCCAGAACCAGTCCTCGGTGGTGGGATTGGGGATGGTTTCCTGTAGCCTGGTCCCTTGTGGGCCGGGTGTGTGGGTGGTTCTTTGGGTTTCTGCCTCGGTGATGCGTGTGTACCAGCTACGGAGGCTCATAATCCCCCATCCTGTGGTCCGGAGGTCCGTGTCCGAGATCTCTCGTCCTGTAGCTCGGACCTCCGTGTCCCGGGGTCACCCTCTTGTAGCTCGGACCTCCGTGTCCGAGGGTCACCCTCTTGTAGCTCGGACCTCCGTGTCCGAGGCTCCGACATGAGGAGCCGTAGGTACTGCGCCGTGGTAAGCAGCACATAGCGATTGCCTGCCTCGTCGGCCAGCGTCCGCACAGTGGTATGGTCGGCTGCGGCCTTCGGATCGGTCACATCTAGAAATGTGACGGCCATCGCGTGGTCGCCAAGGCCGGTAGATTCAGCGGTCCGATTTGCGCGGGCCGTGCGCTCGTCGTTGTCGGAAGCACCGTGTCTAAGTGGAATGTTCATTCCGATCCACTCCCGAGTTTCTGCAATGCTTGATCGGCAGCCTGTCTCTTCTCTTCCTCGGACTCGGTTGCGTCCGCAAGCTTTGTTGCCTGCAAGGAGAGCGCACGGACCAGAGCGTTGAAGACGGCGGTCATTTGCCGGTAATTGGCCCGGTTTGCGGCGCTGAGCTTCACCAGGGCGACCCGCATGAGGCGAATCTCGAATCCAAGATCGAGATCAGCCGTGGTTGTCTCATAAATTTCAAGATCCTTATCCGTCAGGTGAGAGGCGTAGGGACCGGCAGGCCGTGGCGCGATCTGGCAAGTATCTGCTGTCGGGTCGGGCACTGCTGACCTCCGGTCCCTACGAGGGGGGTGGAATCCCAGGGACCACGCTACCAGAGAACTAAGATCCGCGACAGTGCCATGTGGTGGGGGCTACACCCCGATCTTTGGCGGCGTATAGAGAGGAACCATTTCCCGCCAAGGGCGGCTGGTTAACGGCCGACCTCATGGCGGACGAGCGGGTGCACCCACCCCATCGATCACCGCACAGCCGGTGACTTGAAATGCCACGCGGTACACATTAAGCTGAGGTGAACGAGCCATCGTACCTTCGGCGCGACGGATCTCGGGGCAAGCCAGCACATCGGAGCAAGCATGGTCACCAGTCCGAGCCAGCTCCACGAGAGGCCATCGATGACCGGGCACTCGATGCCCTCCGAAGTCCAGCAATCGATCCGGCGCCGATCGCTGCCTCACCCCTTCCCGGCTGCTGCACGTCGCTATCTCCACCAGGTGGTGAGCTCCTTCAGCCACTCTCTTGGAACGCCTGCCCGGCTTCCTCGTGGCCCATGCTGAGGCTACCTCGGCGTGCCCGGTCCGCACCGTCACCTCCGATTTGTGACCGCCGGATCCGGCACACGCCCTATCCGTAGCCATTAATTTATTCGGACCCTCTGGGGAGAAAGAAGCGAGGATGGAAGATCAACAATTCGACGAGCTGACCAAGAAGCTGGCGCACCCGGTCTCCCGCCGCACCGTCTTCAAGGCGGCGGTTGCCACGGCCGTTGGGGGCGTGGGCGCCATGCTGACCGTTGGCCGGAGTAGGGCTCAGAATACCCTGTCCTGTCATGGTGCCGGTACCCCCTGTGCGCCCATCGGGCACAATAACGAGTGCTGTACCGGCTACTGTCCCAGGGGGCGGTGTGCCTGCCAGAACGGGCAGCCGCCCTGCATCTCCACCGTGGGCTGTCCGGCCGGCTTCACCAGCTGTGAGCTCTGTGTGGGAGCGTGTCCTGCCGGCCGGCCCCTGACCGCGACCTGTTCGTGCAATGGGGTCTGCTGCTCCACGACTGAGACCTGTGTGAACCGGATCTGCTGCCCGAGCAGTCAGGTCTGCGGCACGGGCACCACGGCGGCCTGCTGTGCTCCGAGCGAAGCCTGCATCAACGGCACCTGTTGTCCCACCGCCCAGGTCTGTGGCACGGGCACCAACGCCTCCTGCTCCGCCCCGGGCGAGGTCTGCATCAACGGCATCTCCTGCCCACCCACCCAGGTCTGCGGAACGGGCGCGAACGCTGCCTGCTGCGCCCCGACCGAGTCCTGCATCAATGGGACCTGTTGCCCAGGTGCCCAGGTGTGCGGGACCGGAACCAGTGCGGCCTGCTGTGCCCCCACGACGGAGACCTGCATCGGAGCAGGAGCCAACGCCATCTGCTGCCCAACCGGCCAGGTCTGTGGCTCGGCCTGCTGTGCCGCCGGTGAGACCTGTAACAGCGGCGTGTGTTGTCCCACGGCTCAGATCTGTGGAGCAGCCTGCTGTTCGACCGCTGAGACCTGTATCGGGACGGGCACGGGCGCCATCTGCTGCCCGAGTGGGAAGAGCTGTGGGACCACCCCCAACCAGTCCTGCTGTGGGACCAGCGAGACCTGCTGTGGGACCGGCGCGGCCGCGATCTGTTGCCAGACGAGTGGCGCAACGCCTGCCCAGACCTGCATCGGCACAGGAGCGAGCTCCATCTGCTGCCCTGCCGGCCAGGTCTGTGGGTCGGCCTGTTGTGCTGCCGGCGAGACCTGTAACAGCGGCGTGTGTTGTCCGACTGCTCAGATCTGTGGCGCAGCCTGTTGTTCCACTGCCGAGACCTGTATCGGAACGGGAGTGGGCGCCATCTGCTGTCCGAGTGGGAAGATCTGCGGAACAGGGCCCAACCAGTCCTGCTGTGGGACCAGCGAGACCTGCTGTGGGACCGGCGCGGCCGCGACCTGTTGCCAGACGAGTGGCGCAACGCCTGCCCAGACCTGCATCGGCACAGGAGCGAGCTCCATCTGCTGCCCTGCCGGCCAGGTCTGTGGATCGGCCTGTTGTGCTGCCGGCGAGACCTGTAACAGCGGCGTGTGTTGTCCCACGGCTCAGGTGTGTGGAGCAGCCTGTTGTTCCACCGCCGAGACCTGCTGCAATGGGGTGTGTTCGCCGAACAACACGACCACGGCCGTGTGCGGAGGCGTGTGCTGCTCAGCCGGCAGTGCCTGTTGCGGAACCTCCTGTTGCCCGAACACTCAGGTCTGTTGTGGCGGGACGTGTTGCGCACTCGGGCAGGTGTGTTGCAATGGGACGTGTACCGCGACGACAGCACTGTGCAGCGGGGTCTGCTGCCCTCCGGGTCAGAACTGCTGCAACGGCTCCTGCTGCAACGCCACGTGCTGCCCGACGCTGACCGGCGACATCTGCTGCAGCACCAGCTGCTGTACAATCATATCCGGCACGCCCCCGGTCTGCTGTCCAAGCATTCTTCCCACCTGCAGCTGCGCCCTCGGCGTCTGCGCCTGCACCTAGCGACTGGAATCGACCGGAGACGGCTTCAGAGGCGCGGGGAATCTCCCCCGCGCCTCCTCTATTTGTCTCGGCAATCCCCGTAGTATAGGCATTCACGCCGCCTACGCTGGAAATCCGATGCATCCCGTGTCCACTGTGTCTACAGCCCGAAGGTCTACGCTACTCGGCACTTTAAGGACGACCCTTCTGAAGCCATAGCGCATGGGTACCAAGTGGCTGCCGTGTCTATGCCGGAAGCGGCGATGCCGGCGCGGGTGCGGGCTCACACTCGAGCGGGAAGGAGCGTCAGGTGGGGCGTGTGGCGAGGACGCACGACTCGGAAATGGCGATGGTCAATGGTCACCAGCTTACGCTCCTCCAGACGCTCGACCACTGCCACCACCGAGGCGTCGACGAACCCAAGGGGGAGATCGGAGTACTGTTCACACAGCTCTCTTGCCCGCGCGTAGTCGCCGCGGACCAGATCGACGACCCGCACCGTTCCCTCCTCTACGTCCATCAGAAACGTGGTAAATGCGGTCGGCCCCAGACGGCTACTTGCTAACCACTCGAGCTCGACGACAACAGGCGCCGGCACGACCAGCGGCTCGCCACTCCCGGATAGGAGCTCTACACAGGGCGTATGGTCCGCGTCTGCGCGGTCCATCGCCGCGTACAGTGGGCCCGTGTCGCAGATTAGCGCCATGAACGTGGCGTGTAGTTGAGTTCTCCCGCTCGCCGTCCGGTGTCGTGTGGCGGCTCCGTCGATCGGCCCGCGGCGATGAACCGTGGGGTCCGCTCCGCCTGTGCCGCGCGCCACTCAAGCCCCTCCCGCATCACTGTAGCGAGCGATACCTCCTCTCGCCGGGCAATAGCCCGCAAGCGTTCGAGGAGATCGTCGTCGAGAACCACTGTGGTGCGTTTCATGACATCATTATGGCACATCAGTAATAACACGTCGAAAGCGTGCTCCCACAACGGCACTTTGCCCAATCTGCAGCCGCAGAAACCCATCCAATGCGGAACCTCCCCGCCTCCCTCCCATTTGTCTCGGCAATCCCCCGTAGTCCAGGCGTTCACGCCGTCTCGGTCTGCGTGCCGAACCGTCTCTTCTCCACCAACCGCGTCGGCCCGAGGCCTATCCCACGAAACCATTCGACAAATCTTGGATAAATCACGGAGTTCGATACCGAAACCGGCCAGACCGTCGCCGACACACCCCTGCTCAGCACACACCCCGATGTAGGCCGGTCGCTCCATCGCCGGCACCTGCCTGCTCAGCACAAACCCCGACGTAGGCCAGCCGCTCCATCGCCGGCACGTCCCTACGTCAGCACCTCAAAGAAAGTCCAGCATTTACGAATCCGTAACCCCTCCAGCCCTTGACATTCGGTCCCGTCCAGATTAAGCTGAGATGAACGCAGCGCCGTGCTCCACGAACGACACACTTCGGGGAAGCAAGCACACCACAGCGAGCACCGTTCCCAGCCTGGACCGCTCAGATCGGGGTCGACTATGACCGGGCACTCCTTGCCCACCGCCGTCCAGCCACCGATGCGGCGGTTCTCGCTGCTGCGCCGTCCGCCTCCAATCAACCCTCACGCCTCGTCTGACGACCGGCTTGCCAGCCTGAGCCATTTACGAGGACCACCTGCCTGGCTGCCTCGTGGCCCATGCTGACGCTACCTCGGCGTGCCCGGTCCGCACCGTCACCTCCGATTTGTGATCGTCGGATCCGGCACACGCCCTATCCGTAGCCATTAATTTATCGGACCCTCTGGGGAGAAAGTAGCGAGGATGGAAGATCAACAATTCGACGAGCTGACCAAGAAGCTGGCGCACCCGGTCTCCCGCCGCACCGTCTTCAAGGCGGCGGTTGCCACGGCCATTGGGGGCGTGGGCGCCATGCTGACCGTCGGTCGGAGTAGCGCCCAGAATACCCTGTCCTGTCATGGTGCCGGTACGCCCTGTGCCCCCATCGGCCACAATAACGAGTGCTGTACCGGCTACTGTCCCCATGGGCGCTGTGCCTGCCAGAATGGGCAGCCACCCTGCATCTCCACCGTGGGCTGTCCGGCCGGCTTCACCAGCTGTGAGCTCTGTGTTGGGGCGTGTCCTGCTGGCCGGCCCCTGACCGCGACCTGTTCGTGCAATGGCGTCTGCTGCTCCACGACTGAAACCTGTGTGAACCGGATCTGCTGCCCGAGCAGTCAGGTCTGCGGCAGTGGCACCACGGCCGCCTGCTGCGCCCCGAGCGAAGCCTGCATCAACGGCACCTGCTGCCCCACCGCCCAGGTCTGCGGCAGCGGGACCACGGCGGCCTGCTGTGCTCCGGGCCAGAGCTGCATCAACGGGACCTGCTGCACGACCGGTCAGGTGTGTGGCACCGGGACCAGTGCGGCCTGCTGTGCTCCGAGCGAGGCCTGCATCAACGGGACCTGTTGCCCAACCGCCCAGGTCTGCGGAGCAGGCGCGAACGCTGCGTGCTGCGCCCCGGGCGAGGGCTGCTGCAACAGCGGGACCATCTCGGGCATCTGTTGCGCCAGCGGCACATGCTGTGGTACCTCGCCGAATCAGGCCTGCTGCGGTCCGACCGAGACCTGCGTGGGCACCGGTGCCACCGCCGTCTGCTGTCCGACGTCCACCGTGTGCAATTCTGGCACCAGCACAGCGACCTGCTGCACCCAGGGCACCTGTTGTGGCACGGCGGGTCACCAGGCCTGCTGTGGTCCGACCGAGACCTGCACCAACGGAACCTGCTGCCCAACCGGCCAGGTCTGCGGCAGCGGAACCACTGCGGCCTGCTGCGCCCCGACCACCGAGACCTGTATCAATGGGACCTGTTGCCCAACCGGCCAGGTGTGCGGCACGGGGACCACGGCCGCCTGCTGTGCCCCCACCACCGAGACCTGCATCGGGTCAGGAGCCAACGCCATCTGCTGCCCGACCGGCCAGATCTGTGGCTCGGCCTGCTGTGCCTCGGGCGAGACCTGCAACAGCGGGGTGTGTTGTCCGACTGCCCAGGTCTGCGGGGCAGCCTGCTGTTCGACCGCCGAAACCTGTATCGGGACGGGCACGGGCGCCATCTGTTGCCCGAGTGGGAAGAGCTGTGGAACAGCCCCGAATCAATCCTGCTGTGGGACCAGCGAGACCTGCTGCGGGACCGGCGCGGCCGCGACCTGTTGCCAGACGAGTGGCGCAACGCCTGCCCAGACCTGCATCGGCACAGGAGCGAGCGCCATCTGCTGCCCTGCCGGCCAGGTCTGTGGATCGGCCTGCTGTGCCTCCGGAGAAACGTGCGCGGCAACGGGGGTCTGTTGTCCGACTGCCCAGGTGTGTGGCTCGGCTTGCTGTGCCACCGGCGAGACCTGTAACAGCGGGGTGTGTTGCCCCACTGCCCAGATCTGCGGTGCAGCCTGTTGTTCCGCTGTCGAGACCTGTAACAGCGGAGTGTGCTGCCCGACTGCTCAGATCTGCGGAGCGGCCTGCTGTTCTACTGCCGAGACCTGTAATAGTGGGGTCTGCTGTCCGAGCGGTCAGGTGTGTGGAGCAGCCTGCTGTTCCGCTGTCGAGACCTGTCTCGGTTCGGGCACGAGCGCCATCTGCTGTCCGAGTGGCCAGGTGTGCGGAGGAGCCTGCTGTGCCAGCGGCGAAACCTGCACAGCACCGGGAGTTTGCTGTCCCGCCACCCAGGTCTGTGGGACGGCCTGTTGTTCCGCCACTGAGACCTGCTGCAATGGGGTGTGTCAAACGAACAACACGACCACGGCCATCTGCGGGGGCGTGTGTTGTGCGGCCGGTAACGCCTGTTGCGGAACCAGCTGTTGTCCTTCAGGTCAGGTCTGCTGCAACGGCACGTGTTGCTCCGCAGGGCATAGTTGCCTTAACGGTCTCTGTGTCGCGGTCTGCGGCGGCACGACGACCTGCCCGGCGGGCGAGATCTGCGAGAACGGAGTCTGCTACCCCACCTGCACGACCATCGGCTCGTCGTGCACCACGTGCGGCGGCTGTGCCTGCGAAGCCACAATAACGGGCTTAGCGACGAAGTGCGTTAACATAACCTGTGCCGCCGGCCCTACCTGCTGCACTACCGATGCCGATTGTCCGGCGGGCAAATCGTGTATGGGCGGTCTAGCCGGTTGCGGTCTCACATGTACTACCCTGCAAGGCGTCTGTACGCCGCCCTGTTACTGCCCTGGCGGAGGTGGCGCGCGGCCCACGGGGCCGCCGTCTGCGGTGCTACATCCTCGGTAGCACGCCCTCGGCCTAGTCCACAACCCACAGAGAGGCGCGGGACCAGCTCCCGCGCCTCTTCCATTTCCCGCCGACGGCCCGTAGCAACGGCATTGACTCCGTCTCCCTCTGCATACCCAACCGTCACCCTTCCGCGAACGCCTGCGGCCTGTGGGCTACGAACATATTGTGCAAAGCTCGGACAGTTCATGGCACTTTGCACCGTGCAGGGGCGCATATACGCCAGGCGCTATAATGCACATCAATTAGGAAGGGCACGGTTGCATGGCGAGCACGCGATTGGGAGGCCGCTACGAGATCGTTCGCGAGATCGCCGCGGGCGGCATGGGCCGCGTCTTCCGGGCCGTCGACACCGAGACCGGCCAGACCGTCGCCGCCAAGGTCCTGATCGCCGGCGAGAACTTCGACCTCCAGGCGCTGCTTCGCTTCCAGCAGGAAGGCGCCGTCCTCGCCACGATGGAGCACCCCAACATCGTCCGTGTCTTCAGCGCCTTCCTGGATGAGCAGACGGCGTGCATCATCATGGAGCTGCTCGAGGGCCGGCCCCTTACACAGATCATCCACTCGGAGCATCTGCACCTTCCGCGCGTCAAACATCTCATGGAACAGGTGGCGGCCGCGCTGGCTTATGCCCATGGACGCAACATCGTCCACCGCGACGTCAAGCCGGACAACATCATGGTGGTCGGCAATGAGCACGTCAAGGTCACCGACTTTGGCATTGCGCGCATTCTCCAGGAGGGTGGCGTCCTGAATACCATGGCCGGAACCACGGTGGGAACGCCGAGCTACATGTCCCCCGAGCAGATCGACGGTTCCAATGTCGACGGCCGCAGCGACGTCTACTCCTTCGGCTGCGTCATGTACCAGATGGTCACGGGCAGACCACCCTTCGAAGGAGAAGATCCCCTGGCGGTCGCCTTTCAGCACGTGCACAAAGCCCCACCACCACCGGGCAGCATCAACCCCGAGCTACCCGACGACTGGGAGGCTCTCATTCTCAAGACGCTGGCCAAGAATCCCGCCAATCGCTTTCAGTCGGCCGAAGCGCTCCAGCAGGCGCTCGCCTCACTCGACGTCAGCGGTCATGCTGTTCCCCGCGTCTGGATCACCGGCCAGCAGATGGATACGCACGCGGCATTCGAGGCAGATGTTCGGCCCCTCTATCAGGAGACGCGGAGCCTGCTGGAGCAGGGCAGGCAGAAGGAGGACTCCGGCGATCTGCGGGGTGCGCTGCGCGACTACCGCGCCGGCCTGACCGTAGCCCCGCTGGGACCGTTGCGCGATGAGCTGGAGGAAGCCGTAAAGCGCGTCGCGGCCAGGATGGTCGCCAATATTCGGTCCACCGCGGTCCGCCCCGCCATGGCAGCGCGTGGGGCATCCGTCGAAGCCGCGGTTGTCACGCCGGAAGAGCAGCGGATCACCCATTCGGGGGAGCGCGGCGAAACGCCGGCTGCGCTTGGCGTGGCCGAGGCCGCCGAGCCGGTAGAGGCAATCCCCCGTGGTTACCCTCAGGCTCGCCCCGGGCGCCGTCTCCTCTGGCCAATCATTGCAGGCTGCGTCGCCGTCCTGGCGCTGGTTGCCGTGGCCGCCGTTGTTTTTCGGTCACAGGGGACGAACAGTAGCAGCGTAGCCGTCTGGGGGTCGCAGGGAGGCGCGCCCGGTCAGTTTATGAACCCGTGGGGGCTGGCGTTAGATCGGCAGGGGAATATCTATGTGGCCGATGAAGAGAACAATCGGATCCAGAAGCTGTCGCCCGCCGGCAAGCCGCTGGAGCGCTGGGGCGAGCAGGGATCCGGAACCGGCCAGTTCAGCTTCCCCACCGGCGTGGCCGTCGACCCTCAGGGAAATATCTATGTTGCCGACTGGCAGAACAACCGCATCCAGAAGCTCTCTCCCTCCGGCACGCCGCTCGCGCACTGGGGCGATCGCAGCTTCGATCCAGATCAGTTCCAGCTGCCCAGGGGAGTCGCGCTGGACGCGGACGGCAACATTTATGTGGCGGACACCAACAACAACCGCATCCAGGAGCTCTCCCCTTCCGGCCTGCCGATCCACACATGGGGCCACTACGGTTCGGGCCCCGGCCAGTTCGCCTTCCCGGACGGCGTGGCGGTCGATACACACGGCAACATTTATGTGGCAGACACCAACAACAATCGCATCCAGAAGCTGTCCCCCGGCGGAAAATTCCTGGCAAGCTGGGGAAGAAAGGGCTCATTCCCCGGCGAATTCGACACGCCACAGGCCGTGGCGGTCGACGCCCAGGGCAACATCTACGTGGCCGATTGGGACAACGCGCGCATCCAGAAGCTTTCTCCATCAGGTAGGCCGCTCACCCAATGGGGAAAAACTGAGGCAGGCAGCCCGGTCAGCGGTTCAGGACCCGGTGAGTTCAATAGTCCTCAGGGCGTGGCGGTCGATGCCAGGGGCAGCATCTATGTCGCGGATGGTGGAAACGACCGCATTCAAAAATTGTCACCGTAGATGGCTTTCAGGCTGGATAATTGTTACCATTTGCGAATGCGTGACGTAGGGGCCGGCTCCGCCGCGCCCGCCTGCGTCATCCCTGCAGCATACTGTGTGGCGGCCAGAGATGGTCGGGCGGGCACGGCACGAGCCGGCCCCTACAGAATCGGGTGCGATTGGGACGAGCGGCCTCTGCTGGGCGACATCCGACGCCGGCCGACTTCGCCGGCGGTATCGATAAGCCAGGCTAAAGAGGAACAGGATGCGTAGTAGTCGGCTCTTGCTCGTGGTTGGGGGAGCAGTATTGGCGTTCGTCCTCATCACCGTGGTAGCAGCATTTGCCGTGACCTCTCGAAGCGCTTCCCGGCCCACGTCCGTGCCGCTTGTCACTCCTACGCCTGTCCCACCCGGAACGAAGCTCATGGCCTGGGGGTCGAAAGGACCCAATCCCGGGCAGCTCGACGATCCTGAGTACCTGGCAGTCGACCACCAGGGCAACCTGTACGTGGCCGACTTCAATAACAACCGCATTCAGAAATTTGCACCCAGCGGCCAATTCATCTCTGCCCTCGGATCCCCCACCCCCGGATCCGCTCCCGGGCAGTTCAATGGCCCCGAAGCCGTTGCGCTCGATTCGAAGGGGAATCTCTACGTCGTCGACGAGAACAACGACCGTGTTCAGGAGCTCTTCCTTAACGCGACCCGCGGAGCGGTCGTTCCGCTCGCCCGGTGGGGCTCCAGGGGCTCAGCACCCGGACAATTCAATAGGCCGGTGAGCATCGCGCTGGATGCTCAAGGGAACGTGTATGTGGTGGATTACGGAAACAACCGGATCCAGAAGTTCTCGGCAAGCGGCCGCTTTCTCGCTCAGTGGGGGAAGAAGGGACATAGAAAGGGCCAGTTTGCCGGTCCAAATGCTCTTGCAGTTGACGCTCAGGGCAATATGTACGTCACCGACAACGGCAACAATCGGATCCAGAAGCTCTCTCCTTCCGGCCAGGTTCTTGCCGTCTGGGGGATGTCCGGATCGAACCCCGGTCAGTTCGAGAGTCCGGTCGGGATTGCGGTCGACAAATTCGGCAATGTCTATGTCACCGATTTCCGCAACAATCGGGTCCAGGAGCTGGCGCCGGATGGAGAGCCTATCGCGGAGTGGGGCAGGACGGGAAGTCGCCAGGGTCTGTTCCTGCATCCGGTGGGGGTGGTAGTCGATCAGGATGGCGCCGTCTTCGTGTCGGACGCCGATAACAATCGCATCGAGCGTCTTTCCCCACTGGACCAGCCCGTTGCTGTCTGGGGCGGAACCGGTACCGCCGCGGGCGAATTCAACTACCCGTATGGACTTGCGCTCGATCGGCAGGGGAACATTTACGTGGCCGACTACCGCAATACCCGCATTCAGGAGCTCTCTCCCCAGGGCACATTTCTGCAACAGTGGAAGACGACTACCTCCAACGGACTATCAGTCAGGCCCCTGGACGTAGCGGTCGATGCCCAGGGCAACGTCTACGTCGCCGATCAAGATCACAATGCCATAGAAAAGTACTCCTCCTCGGGCCGTCTGCTGGCTCAGTGGGGATTGTCTGGATTCGGTCCCGGACAAATCAATAGCCCCGAGAGCATAGAGCTAGACCTGAAGGGGAATATCTACGTCACGGAGAGCGGCAGCAACCGTGTGCAGAAATTGTCGCCCACCGGCAAGCCGCTGGCGCACTGGGGCGCAACGGGAAGCGGACCGGGGCAATTTCAGAATCCCGAAGGGATCGCGATCGGCGCCCACGGCAAGATGGATGTGGCGGACTTCGACAACAATCGCATCGTGAAGCTTGGACCGAACGGCAAAGTGCTTGCCGTGTGGGGCACGCCCGGCCAGCGCGCAGGCCGGCTCAACGGCCCGTCGGCCGTGGCGATGGGCGCCGGGGGATACCTGTACGTGGCAGACGTCAACAACAATCGCATCGAGAAATTCTCGCGCCATGGAGAGTTCTTTGCCTGGTGGGGCAATGTCGGCTCCAGACCGGGCGAATTTGATCAGCCGCAGGACGTGGTCGTCGATCACCACGACAATATCTATGTGCTCGATTCAAAGAACGGCCGCATCCAGAAGTTCAAATTGTAGCGGGGGGAATGAGCGTGCACGACCGACGGCGCACTCGGCGACTGCGCCAGGGACGGTTCCTCGAAGTCGTCGGCGTGCTTCTCACCATGTTGGCCGCATATATCGCAATAGTGGGACTCTCCATCGGCCTTCTTGCGTCCCTGCGAATCGCGGTGCCCCTTCTGGTCATGGGAACCGCGTCCTTCGTCATCGGATATAGGTGGCGATTAACGGCGCCGGACGGCAAGAGGGGCTAGCGGATTGAGACCGCGAATCAACCACTTGTCACCAACCATCGTCTATGCTACTGTTGACTTTGCGCTGGAATCTCAGTCTGACAACTTCCCGGAAATCGGCTAGTCCGGATGATTCAATGCGGCGATCTTCGATGGCAGCTCTGCTGCTGGCAATCGCCTTCGTGGCTCTGTCGACAAGTGCGCTGCCGCTTGCCTCCGCTGCTCCACAGCCGGGTCCAATCACGCTGCAAAGCATCAGGTTCTACAGCGGCAAGAATTTTCAATTCAGCGGCTGCAACGTTCGCGGCCCGGAACAGCGTGTATTTCCCGACACGACCAAGCACATCTACAGCTACCTCACCTTCTCCGACTGGGAAGGTCAGCACACCGATCGGGACCAGTGGTACTCTCCGGACGGTAAGCTTTACGAGCAGAGTGATCCGTTCGTCCACACCGACAACGGGCCCGAGTCGGACTGTGGTCAGCTTACCGTGCAGGGAACAAGCGCGGCGCAGCTGGTGGGTATCTGGACATATCGACTGATAGTCGATGGACAAGTCGCGGCGAGCCGGAAGTTTACGATCACCCGCACGTCTGGTCCCGTCTCGGTGGCGAGTGTAAAGTTCTTTATGGGCAGGAATTTTAATTACAAGGAGTGTACTCCCGCCGGCGCTTCCCAGAAGGTCTTTCCGAACTGGACAAAGCGCATAAACGATCTTGTTACCTACTCCGACTGGGAGGGAACACATTTTGCTCGGGACAGATATTACGCTCCGGACGGCCAGCTCTACGACCAGAGTGCCGGGTACTCGTACACCGGGCGCGGTCCCACCACAGACTGCGGCTACTTGTCAATCGCCGGATTCAGGGCCGCGCGCCTTGTGGGAACATGGACCATGCAGCTTGTCGTCGACGGACATGTGAGGGCAACCGGGAGGTTCATCATCAGCAGGGGCGGTGCCAGGCCGGTACCTGTCTCGTTTGCCATTACCCAGTTCTACACCGCCAATGCGCAGCGACAACAGAGCAACACATTTAGAGTGGGGCAGCGGGTTTTTGTGGAGATCAAGTTCGCCGTCAGAAACGTACGAGGAGCACAATCTGCCTCTATCTCAGCCTCCTTCGAGGCGCCGGTGGGCGGCAGCTGGAAGTCTCAGCAGGTCAATACGTATAAGATCCCGGTCGTGAACGGGGTGAATTCGTTCGAAAACAGCTTTCCCATCAACTCCGCCGCCTTCGGTCGCATCCGCCTGGTCGAGGGAGTGACAATAGGTGCTACCTTCCATCAGGCGCGGCCGGTCATCATCTACTTGCGCCGGTAGATGCTCGCACACGACCTAGAACCCGCGCGGAGAATGATCATTCGAGAGATTTGGATCGTCACGGTTCTGCTGACCAGCGTCGCCACGCTTGCCGTGGCGCCGCCACCGTCAGCCGCTCTGGCTTCGACCATGCAGCTGCCTGTCACAGTGCAGAGTGTCACCTTTTATAACGGGAAGCACTTCAAATTCAATCCCTGTAATGCGGTCGGCGCCTCGGGCACGACCTTCCGAAATACGGCGCGGCGTATCTACGTCGACGTCGAATATTCGGACTGGGAGGGAACGCATGTAGACCAGTACAACTGGTATTCGCCTGACGGCAAGCTCTATGCCCAGGACACTTCCAGCCCATATACCTCCCATGGCGCCACCACCGGCTGCGATTACCTGGACGTTTCGGGTACCAATGCCTCCAGCCATCTAGGACAGTGGACCGTTCGGCTGCTGGTAGACAGCCACCTAGTGAAAACGGGATCGTTCAGCCTCGCACTGGGCGCCCCGGGCCGCATCGCGTTGCAGAGTATCAGGTTCTATATTGGGAAGCGATTCCGCTTCGGCCCATGCCAGCCGACCGGCCCTCCATCCACGCGTTTTCCCGCGACAACAGGGCGGATCTATGCTTTCGTCCAGTATTCAATGTGGGACGGCGCCCACACCGACCAATACCGTTGGTACGCTCCCAACGGCCGATTCTACGATCAAAATCCGCCGCTGCCCTATTCCGGGCAGGGTGCTACCAACGATTGCGACTACCTCGCCGTCGCGGGAACACGAGCTGCGGGCCTAGTGGGGCAGTGGACATTCATGCTGCTGATCGACGGACGTCTGGCCGGCAAAGCGACGTTCACCCTCGCGCGGAGCTGACCACATCTACAGCAAGAAACCCGGGCTCAGTCGCTCCATCTGAACCCGGGTCTCTCGGACGGAAAGGAGAAGTATCTATAGTAAACCACTCTCCACAGCTCCACGTAAGAGGCCCGAGTCACCAGCGAACCCGGGCCTTTTTTCCCTTCTGCGCGTCCCGCTAGGATGCCTCAATCGCGCGCTTGCGGATAGGCTGTCCCGCTGAGCCCGGCAAGCAGGTCTCGCCGCGTGCTCCCAGAATCTGTCACAAGGCAAATTTCACGTGAGGGACTGAACTGCGCGCATGCCGTCCCCGATATAAGCGGCACGCTCCCCAACTTTCTCGCCACCGCCGAAAATCTGCCCGAGACCAAGCGCGACAGAAACGAACCAAGCATCATACATCCTCCCCCCTATTCGGTTTGCCGCAAGAGATCGGCACAGATGTACCGCTCTCACACTCAGCATACGCTGGTTTCCAGCGGTTGACAAGGTCCGCAGGTTGCGATTTGGTTACGATAATCCCTAGAGCATTGTTGGGCGATTCTCGTCCAGAAACTCCGGTTTCTCAGCGTATTGCTCGACGCATTCGTCCTTGCTGCAGCTCACGCTGAGGCAGCTCTGACCCGTCCAGGGTTGGACTCGGCCGGGGTGGGAAGTCACTCTCTACAATTGTGCTAGCCCCACCCGTGTCCAGCATGGCCCGTGGCTGCCAGCTCGTTCTCCAATGATCTTAGCTCTCTCATTTGCCGTCCTGCTTAGTCCGCTCGTCATTGCTGTTCTTCTAACGTCCAGACTGTCCGTGCGCGCCAAAATCATTGCCGGCGGCAGCATGCTGAGCCTCCTCGTAATCCTCCCATTGATCTACTTTTGGTTCGGAAGTAGTCTCGGGCTATGACTTGTAAGGTGTCAGTTACGAAGTGAGCAATAGGCTCATGGCTCACAGCTCATGGCTCACGGCTCATGGCTCATGGCTCACCGCTCATGGCTCACCGCTTCCTTAAATCGCCGTATCGCATCGATGTGGTCCTGCGGCGAGGTGAGGCCGGCTCGCATCGTATTTACCCCCAGATGCGTCGCGCCCAGCTCGCTCCAGGCAGCTGTCTGGCGTGCCCAATCGTCCGGCGTACTGCCGGCGATGCTGATACGCCCTTCGATTCCGATGCCCTCGGGGTCGCGACCTGCTTCTCGCGCATAGCTGCGAAGTCGCTCGATCATCTGCGCTGCCTTGTCCGGCGGCTGCTGCGGGAACCAGCCATCCCCCATCGTCGCAGCTCGTTTGAGCGTCGACTCAGAAGCACCGCCGAGCCAAATAGGAATGGGTTGCTGCACCGGAAGTGGATTGAGACCTGCAGCCTCGATGTGGTGCCATCGGCCGTGGAATGTGACGGACCGTTGCGTGAAGAGGGCGCGGAGCACCGCGATCTGCTCTTCACTTCGCTTGCCGCGATTGTGAAAGTTCTCATTCAGCGCCTGATACTCGACCTCGTTCCATCCGATGCCAACGCCCAGACGGAAACGTCCACCCGTCAGAATGTCGACCTCCGCTGCCTGTTTTGCCACCAGCACCGTCTGCCTCTGTGGTAGGATCAGAATCCCCGTTGCGAGCTCTATGCGCTGTGTGAGACCGGCCAGATAGCCGAAGAGTACCAGAGGCTCGTGGAATAGGCTGTCGATCGAGTACGGACCACGCCAGTCCGGCCTAATGCTCGTATCCGCGCCGACGACGTGATCGTATGTCAGAAGGTGGTCATAGCCCAGCTCTTCCGCGGCCTGCGCGTAGTCTCGCACCGCTGTGGGATCAGCTGTAATTTCAGTCTGCGGAAAGATCACCCCAAGCCGCATACGCGTCATCCTCGTTGCATGCGGCTATCCATGATCTGGGCGAAGTGCAGGATATCGCTCGTTTTAAACCGCCCTATGACACCTGTACCAGCTAGGAGTCCCATATAGGCTCCGCGGCGGAAGAGGATAACGAACGCGCCGATGGAGAGGCCTTTGGACTTCTGGACGTACACGAAGCTGTTGTTCTGGTCCCCTACGCGACCAATTGTAACCGGGCGGCCGCTGCCGGTCGTGGCCAACATGACTTTGTATGCCCAGCGGGCACCGCCGGACGACCTGAAAGCATACGCTTGGTCGTCTACATTTAGCACGCCCGTTGTCGTCGTCCCTGGCCGCCCAAACCGGGTCTCATAGCCGGTCACCAGGCCCTTGGAGGTGGCGGTCGATGCACTCACGCCATAGTCATGCGCGAACGAGCTGATGCTAATCGCGCGTGCGAGCGCCTGCTTGAAGCCGGAAGACATGTCGCTTTGCTTCAAGGCGACTCCCGGAGCGGAGGCTACCCTGGCCGCATGAGCGGGCAGAAGGCCGGCGAAAAACGCCGAGATGAGCAGGAGCATCCAGAGTGCGAGACGGCGTGGGAGCATAAGATATTCCTTTCATTCTGCACATATGCGCATGCGGACAGGCCATCAGCCGTCTCGCCACATGCTCCTCGCAGTCCCTCGATCGCAGAGCACGGCTTGGTCCGGCTTGAATCGTGCCATTGTGCTCACGGCGAGCGTCCAATGTCCAGTATTCTACCTACAGACATCGCGAAAGGAGATTGACGATGGAGCAGCCTGCTGTCGAGGACATCGCCGGCGCCATGACACGACTCCACGTACAGGCGGCAGAGGATCTTGCCGGCTACCTCCGCTCCCTGCCTACCGAGGCGTGGGAGGGCCCCACAGCCTGCACCGAGTGGACGGTGCGCCAGCTCGCCGTCCATGTTGCCGGCGGCAACATACGATACGCCGGCATTGCGCACCGAGCGCTCGACCGCCCATCCGAAACGAGGACAAACAACGGACGGGCTGGCGCGCAGCCGTTGGATTTGGATTCGCTACCCGGAGATCAGCTCGTCGACACGCTCGTCGCCAATGCTCACGACTTTCAGAAGATGGTCGGACGCGCTACGTCGGATCAGCTGCAGCAAATGGCGCAGCTTCCCTTTGGAAGCTTCCCACTTTGGTCCGTTGCGGCTATCGTGGCGATCGAGAACGTGATCCATAACTGGGATGCGCGCGTGGGTAGTGAGTCCCAGGCACGCATCCCCGTGTCGTGGTCCGTACCCGTGGCTCGAGCGATGCTGGGCTGGGCACCGACCCTCGCCAGTGGTGACAAGGCCGGCGCAGAGGGCACATACCTATTTGAGGTCGGCGACGGAGTGGGGCCGGTGACGCTGCAGGTACGGAGCGACGGTATCACCATTACACCGGGGCGGACAGACGACCCCGACGTCGTTCTGCACCTGACATCGGATCAGTACATCCGGCTGCTTTGGGGCCGGCTGAAGGTACATCAAGCCGTCCAGGCCGGTGATCTACGGACGGATGGGGACCCGTCCCAGGCTGCTCAGCTGAACAAGGTGTTTGCAGGAATCGGCAACTAATTGACAGGTGTATCCCTCACCGGGGAGCATGAGTCTACCATGCGAACCATGAAGATCGCCGCTATAGTCTGCGTGCTGTTAGCGGTTGCGCTCGCCGATAACCAACCGCTGGTCATATCGACCGTAAGTGGTGCAGGGAGTGGCGGGCATCCGTCGCCTCCCACGGTGCTCTCGCACGCTTATGAAACCTTGCCACTTACCTTTGAGATCAACCGCGGGCAAACCGCGAGCGACGTTCGTTTCCTTGCTCGTGGCAGGGACTACACGCTCTTCCTGAGGGCTGATAGCGCAGCCCTGGCACTCGCCGCTCGCGCCGGGACGGCACAGGAGGGCTTCGTGCGCCTGCGCTATCTGCGCGCAAATCCCCATCCTGCCATCGTGGGGCTGCACAAGCTGCCCGGAAAGGTGAACTATTTCATCGGCAACAACCCGCGGCGCTGGCAGACGAACATACCAACGTTTGCAGCCGTCGAGTACCGCGGCATCTATCATGGCGTCAACCTTGTCTTTTTCGGGAGACAAGGACACATGGAATACGACTGGCTCCTTCAGCCCAGGGCCGACCCTCGCAACATTCGTCTGGACGTCACCGGATCGGCCGGCCTTCATCTGGATCATCACGGCAATCTCGCACTATGGAGTGAAGGCTCGGTCCTGCTCCAGCAGAAACCGGTGGCGTTTCAGCAAGTCGGTTCGACCAGGCGGGAGGTCGTTGCTCGGTATGTCCTCCGAAGGCCCCATCAGGTATCGTTCCAGCTGGGCAGATACGAGGGCAGCAGACCCCTTGTCATCGACCCGACCCTCATCTACTCTACCTACCTGGGCGGGCAGGATGCGGACGGAGCCTTCGGCATCGCAGTTGACAGTAAGGGCGAAGCGTACGTCACGGGAGACACGTTCTCCCACAACTTTCCGACCGCACACCCGGTTCAGGCAGACCTTCGCAGCGATCCCGCCTGCGCGGATATCCAGGGGCGGGGCGGGGCGGTATGCACGGACGCCTTCGTTTCCAAGCTGAACGCCAGTGGCAGCGGACTGGTGTACAGTACCTATCTCGGAGGGAGCCGGGATGACTCCGGACATGCCATCGCGGTTGATCATGCCGGCAATGCCTATGTTACCGGCAACACTCTGTCCTCGGATTTTCCAACCTTGAAGGCGGCACAACCCAGGTTTGGCGGTGGATCGGTTCTCGGCGATGCCTTTGTGACTGAGCTGAGCTCCACCGGAAATAGGCTGGTCTTCAGTACCTACCTTGGGGGTAGCGGCGATGACGATGGGAACGGGATCGCAGTTTCTGGCGGCAGCGTGTATGTCACAGGCCGGACAAACTCCTCAAATTTCCCGACGATGAAGGCTCTCCAGCGAAGTCGAGGCGGCGGCAGGTGCCGGTACGACTTTGATCCTCATGCGTCCGCACCCTGCTATGACGCTTTCGTCACCAGGCTGAACCAAGGAGGAGCGATCCTGAGCTACAGCACATACCTCGGGGGCGGTGCTTCAGATTTTGGGTGGGGAATTGCCGTGCACAAAGGCCACGCAATCGTCGTTGGGCAGACCAACTCCACGAATTTTCCGACCATGCACGCTTTGCAACGATCCCTGCAAGGTGGGTCGTGTAGCGGTTGCAGCGGCAATCCGCCCGTCGTTGCTTCCTGCTCCCCCGCGCCATGTAGTGACGCTTTCATCGCAGAGCTGAACACGGCGGGATCGGCCCTCACCTTCAGCACGTATCTTGGCGGCACCGGAGAGGACATTGCTAACGGCGTCGCAGTGGACGGCGCAGGTAACGCCTATGTAGTCGGCAAGACAGAGTCGTCCGACTTTCCGACCACGCGTGCGTTTCAGTCACATTTCGTGGGTGGGCCGGACATGGCCTTTGTGAGCAAGATCGACACGACCCGACATGCCTGGGTTTACAGCACTTTCCTGGGCGGCAATGACAGCGACGAGGCCTACGGCGTTGCGCTGAACAACGCCGGCGATGCCTTCGTCACCGGCCGCACCTCTTCCGCGAACTTTCCTATTGTCCGCGCCTTCCAGAGCCGGATTGCCGGGAAGGAGAGTCCTCAAAACGCATTCGTGACAGAGCTCAACGCTGCCGGCAGCGCCCTCGTCTATAGCACCTATCTCGGTGGAAACGATCATGACCTCGGCGGCGGCATTGCAATTGACACTACCGGCGACGCTTATATCACCGGCGACGCTTCATCCTTGAATTTCCCCACCGTCCGTCCGCTTCAGGCGAAGTTGGCCGGAGGAACCTTTGACGCTTTTGTGGCGAAAATCGGAAATCTCCCGGTGAAGCTTCCTCAGCGCACATGCCGGGCCGGCTACAAGCTTACTAACGGAAAATGCCAGAGGAAGCACCCATGACTCGGGCATGCTTAGCGGTTCGCCTCATCACAGCTTCTGGACAATGTCGCGCTGAGCGTCTGAGACGTAGACGTCGCCACGGACATCTACCGCTATGCCTACCGGACCCTTGAACTGTCCAGGTGCTCCCCAGACGACCAGTGGCCTACCGGAGGGCGACAGCTTCTGAACCCGGCCGTTATTGTAATCCGTCACGTAGACGTTGCCACTTCGATCCACCGTGATGCCACGAGGGTTCGCGAACTGGCCCGGCCGGTTTCCCTTGCCTCCCCATGAGGCAATCGGTTTCCCGGTAGGAGAAAGCTTCTCAATCCGGTTACTGTCCGAATCGGCAACATAGATATTGCCCTGTAGGTCCACTGCCGCAGCCTGAGGAGACTCGAACAGCGGACGAGGCTTTCCCGGTCCCCACACCGCGAGGATCTGGCCTGCGCTCGAAAGTTTCTCAATGCGCAGACCGTCAGTATCTGCGACGTACACGTTGCCGCGGCCATCCACGGTCAATCCTTCGGGAAAGCTGAATCCTTGAGCGCTTGCTTGATTCGTAGGCCATACATTGAGCGGCTTGCCTGCCGGAGAGAGTTTTTGGATCCTGTTGTTCAAGGTATCCGCCACGTAGAGATTGCCGTAGCCGTCTACGGCAACGCCCTCGGGACCCAAGAATTCCCCCGGCGCCGCGCCCTGCCGCCCCCAGACCGCCAGAGGCTTTCCGGTGGCCGAAAACTTCTGGATCCGATCGTTGCCCGTGTCAGCCACAAAAACGTTCCCGCTACCACCCACGGCCACGCCGTTCGGATTGTCGAGCTGCCCCTTTTGAAAACGCTCAACTCCGAATGCCGCGCGCACGGTGCCGTCTGAAGCAAAGCCTTCGATTCGGTCATTTCCAGTATCGGCCACGTACGCAGTACCATGTGCATCCACCACCACACCGGTGGGAGCCCGGAACTCTCCGAGATTTCGACCTTCCGTGCCCAACTCCGCCAGCGGCTTTCCCTTAGAAGAGAGCTTCTGGACACGGTCGTTGCCCGTATCGGCTACGTACACCTCGCCCATGGCATCGACAGCCACGCCGCTCGGCTGATCGAACTGTCCTGGTTTTACTCCTTCTGTTGCCCACAGAGCAATGGACTTGCCGGCCGAATTGAGCTTTCCAATACTGCCGTTGTTGTCCTGTTGACCACCCTCGTCAGCGACGTAGATGTTCCCATAGATGTCGACTGCGACGCCTACCGGCACACAGAATGGCCCGCACGCAGTGGCTTTTGGTGCTTTGCCCCAGACGGCGAGTGGCTTCCCCGTCGCCAAGAGCTTTTGAACTCGCGCATTCCCCGTGTCCGCCACGTACACGTCGCCATGGCGATCCACCGCGACACCGTGCGGTGATTCGAACTGGCCCGGGCGCGCTCCCCACGAGCCCCAGGCGGCGAGTGGCTTACCGTCCGAGGAAAAGATCTGAATCCGATTATTGTCGGTGTCGGCCACAAACACCCGCCCGCCGGCATCGACCGCAACGTCCCAGGGTCCTTTAAGCTGGCCGGACCCCGAGCCAAACGCTCCCCAATGCGCCAGCAGCTTCCCTGAAGCGCTCAGCTTCTGAATCTGGTCGTGCTCGGTGTCTGCGACATACACGTTTCCCGGTAAGTCCACCGCCACGCCGTGTGGACTCACCAGTGGCCTGGTTCCGGCCAGCACATGCCAGGCCGGAGTTAAAGCGAGGTGTGTATTCGCGAGGGGCATCGCCACAGCGCGCGCGCTTGGCAACCATCCAGCAGCGAGGCCGGCGCCCAGTGTGACACTGAAAAGCGTTCTCACCAGGGTATTGCCGTACCACAACCGCATGGCGCGTGATATTCCTCCTATGACGGTTCCACCGGCTTTAGCTTTCCTTCGATCAGGAAGGCATCGAGAACTTTGCGTTCAAAGTCCGCGCGAGCGACCCGCCTCGGTGACGAGGTATCGGGCGTCTCGACCTACCTTTCCGTCTCGCGCCACGAGGCCACGATCGACCAGAGTCTTGCGCGCACGCATGAAGGTTCGCTCCGGCATCTCACATACTGCACGCCACTGACCAGGAGTTGCACCCTCTGCCGGGAACATCTGGCGCAGCACCTGCAGGGCACGCTCAGCGTTTGGCGGTAAGGTCCGGTCCTCATTTTCCGTGGGAGTCACTCGCGTGTCGTCCGTTCCAGGCAGGGCAATCACATTGTCGGCCGGTCTGCTCTCCGCAGACCGTGCTTCTGCCTCCTCGACCACGTCTGCTGCTGCTTCGGGAGATGGTGGAGAAGTTGTCAGCTCGAGCAGTCGTGCCTCTGCACTCTGCAGTCTGGCATACCGCCGCTCCACCCGCCGCTTTGCCTTAAAGGCGCGAGCATCCCATCGCTCGCGAGCCTGCTGTATAGCTTGCTCGCCTGCGGCCATGATCCGCCCATAGTCATCCTGGACAGCCTGGAGCTTCTCGCGCGACTGTTCGAGCTTTCGTCGGGCTTGTTGTTCTCTATCGGCACTCTGTTTACCCTTCTGTTTCGCCATTGACGCTATCTCCCTTGCGCTCACACCCTGTATCGTATACGGTCCAGTATGAGCCGGTTCGAACTTTGCGTCAATTGATCGAGATCAGGCGGTTACGGAGGCTTCTATTCTGGTTGGTTGGTCTGCTGGATCATGCGGTCACCAGCTGCTCGCGCTCCTCGGCTGCCTCGCCCACCAGGCGCAGGCCCAAGGGTGCCACCGGATGCTGGAGGCGGCCGGCAATGCTGCGCAGCGAGGCATCTACCAGCGCCGGATCCCACTGTTTGCCACGCCCGTCCACGAGGATGGCTGCGGCCCGATCGGCCGAGAGCGCCCGGCGGTAGGGACGGTCGGTAGTCATGGCATCGAAGCTATCGGCCACCGCAATAAGACACTTGACGCGCTCGGGGCCGCCAGACATCCCGGTGTGCGCGCCGAGTGAATCAGCAAACGTCCGCCTCGTGGAGCCGGTTAGCCTTTCTCTGGCTGGCCGGCGCTTGTCTGCGCATGACCATACTGGCGGTGCCACCGCTGCTCCCCACCATTCACCGCGACCTTCATCTCAGCGAGAAGTTGGTTGGTGCGCTCACCGCTCTGCCTGTTCTGCTGCTTTCAGCTGCCGCGGTGCTCGGCTCGCTCCTTGTCGCACGGTTGGGCGCCCGGCGAGCGCTGATCCTCGGTCTATGCCTCGTCGCCGCGGCGGGAGCTGCCAGAGGGGCAGGTGGGACGACGTCCATCCTCTTCCTGATGACCTTTGCCATGGGAGCAGGGATCGCCGTGTCTCAGCCCGCACTTCCTTCGCTGGTACGGCAGTGGTTTCCAAGCCAATCGGGGTTAGCCACGGCCGTGTATTCCAACGGACTCCTGATGGGGGAGATCGTGGCCGTGTCGCTTACGGTAGCAGTGATTCTTCCTCTGGTGGGGCAGAGCTGGCAGCTCACGCTGTTCATATGGTCGATTCCGGTCATCATAACCGCCGTCACGATCGCACTGTGGACGCCGCACGTCTCGCGGGAACCACATGACGAGCCGATTCTCTGGTGGCCCGACTGGCGTGACCGCCAGACATGGAGCCTGGGACTCATTCTCGGCTGCGCATCAATCGCCTACTTTGGCGCCAACGCCTTCATTCCCGACTACTTGAAGGCAACCCACCACGGCGCGTACATCTCTGCCGCCCTGACCAGCCTCAATGTTGGCCAGCTTCCGGCGTCCTTACTCGTTGCGGCCGCCCCTCAATACCTGGTCGGACGGCGTTGGCCCGTGGCGGCGACCGGTTTCATCATGTTCTTCGCGGCGATTGGCCTCTACGCGTCCGGCCCGTGGGTCATCGCCGACGCGAGTGTGCTCGGCTTCTGCGCCGCCATGATCTTTGTCCTCAGTCTGGCCTTGCCTCCCGTCCTGGCAGGCGAGCACGAGGTCCACCGACTGAGCGCCGCGATGTTTGCCATAGCCTACACGTGCTCCTTCGGAGCGTCCTTCCTTGGCGGTGCGCTCTGGGACGCCACGGGCATTGCGAAAACCACCTACGCCCCTATTGTCCTGGCCGGTCCACTCATGATCGCGCTGGTTTCTCGCCTCCAGCTGAGTGTTACGAGCGCGGATCACCCCGAACAGGGGAGCGGGTAGCTGGCAGACAGTGCATAGTCGCCCCGAGGAGAGGAGCGTGTGCCAGGAGGGGCAGAAGGTAACATCGCCTCCGGTATGACGAGGAACGTGGCCACGCGGCGTTGGTAAAGGGGCCTCGAGTCTGCCGGGGAGCGCTCTTCCTGCGCCGTGAACGGGATTCCGGAACAGAGAGGACGACCATGTCAAGACTCAGGCGCGCACTGATAGTGGGTTTCCTACTGTCGGTAATGGCGACGCGCGCAGCCACATCCGCTACACCGGCGCTAGCCAAGTGCCAGCCATACTCGAACGACCACAGTCGCATAGACGACGGTGTCTACTACTACGATGGCGGTTTACAGACGGGCACGTACGGTGGCATTTATGCGAATGTGTACAATTACTCTCCGTGGGTCCAGCCAAGCTCCACTACGTCTGCCTGGACGATGCTCGCCGAGCAGAGTGACTTCTACGCACAGGTTGGCTGGATCGAGTACGCAGGCGGGGGAAGATACACGTTCACCGAATACACGATCACCCCGATACTGCTTGGCGGGGACGGAAACATTGCTCCGCAGCAGGTTGGAGTGTTTACGTACTACGGGACGCTGTGGAGCCCAAATACAAAGGTATTTACCTTCCAAGTGAACGGCTCAACCGTCGATCAGTCGCCGGCTCTAAGTTGGACTCCCGGAAACGCACAGGCCAATGGGGAGATTCACACGCTAGCCTCCCAAATGTCGGGAGCCGTTGCAAACGATGAAAACTTCTGGGATGTCCACGTTTACAACAATGGATGGGTGTATTGGAGCGGAACGCTCTACAACCGGTACCCCAATTACTTTGGAAATAGGCAAGACGATCCACACGATTTCGACATTTGAGACAAAGATTGCCCAGGGACGTAGACATGAGACCTATCTTTCGCCGCCGCTATTTCGTCATCATTAGTTTAGTCGCTGCCTTGGCAGCCACCGGGGTGGTTTCCATGAACGCCTTTGCTACGCCCCCTCCACCGTCCCTTCGTGGTGTCTCGGCCGCGAGCCTGGCACTGACAAGGGTCACGCTGGAAGGCCCGCACGAAGCAGCGGAAGTGAGTCAGCAAGCGGCCGAGAGTGCCGCCCTCGCTCAGTTTCCCGATTCCCAGGTCCTTGATGTCGTGCTGGCCCATGCACGGAAGCCATACAGGCTGCCCGACGCCGGACAGCTTTGCTGGGTTGTGTCCATCACCCCGCCCATGCCGTCAGTCTCGGGGCCGCCGGGTAGCAGACAGCTTCCGGTGCGATACTTCCTCGTCTTTGTCGACGCGCACACCGGCAAGTTTCTGTTCTTTGACTATGTCGCGTCCGCGAACCCACTTGGGTAATCATTCGCAGAGAGGCGGAGGGCGTCACGGGCTCTCCACCTCTCTGGCGTTGCGCGGGGTTGGGAGCGATCCGGTTCAGTGGCCCCTCCTTGCGTTTCACGAAAGCGGGCGTTCGGGCGCGAGAGCTGGGAGTAATCACGCGGGTTCGGTTGCAGAGCCTGGCGCGGGAGGCCTAGAGCAGCGCGCACAAGCATTGAGTCGGGGCGGGCGCGGCAGGAGCCGGCCCCTTCTGCTCCCGTTGGCTCAAGGACATCGCGTGTTGCTGTAAATTACTGGGATCGCGGAGGAGTCACGAAGGTGGGTCTAGACCGTCCATGGTCGGAACGGCCCGCACTCTATTCCCCCCATTTGCTTGCCAAGCCTCGTTCCGCCCCGCCCCACCATGCATTCCGCCCGTCCCACGAGAGCGCCTGACGGTGCTCTTGTGGGACGTATACTGATTTAGTGAGAATTGGCGGTTCCGCGTGGCAGGGCGGGAGGGACATATGGAGAATCGAGACCGGCTCATCCAAAAGATGAAGACCGCCGTTGGTCCCGATGGGCTTGTCCTGGAGCGGGAGCAGCTCCGGACCTATGAGTGTGACGGCCTGACCAGCTATCGTGTCATCCCCAGCCTCGTCATTCTTCCCGAGAGCGCCGAAGAGGTGCGCAATGCCGTTCGTGTCTGCCACGAGGAGGGCGTGCCATTCGTCGCACGAGGCTCCGGCACCGGACTGTCCGGTGGCGCATTACCGGTGGAACAGGGTGTCTTGATCGTCCTGGCACGCATGCGCCGTATCCTCGAGGTCGACATTCCCAACCAGCGAGTCGTGGTCGAGCCGGGCGTGATCAATCTCTGGGTGACGCAAGAGGTCGCACCGGAGGGCTATTACTACGCACCCGATCCATCGAGTCAGCTGGTCTGCTCAATTGGAGGCAATGTTGCCGAGAATTCGGGTGGTGCCCACTGCCTCAAATATGGCTTTACTACGAACCATGTAACCGCCCTCGAGGTCGTATTGCCCGACGGCGAGATGGTCCACCTGGGCGGTAAGGCACCGGACAGTCCCGGCTACGATCTGGTCGGAGCCTTCGTAGGCTCGGAGGGAACGCTTGGGATCGCGACCAAGATAACACTCCGGATCGTTCGGAAGCCTGAGGTGGTGCGTACCCTTTTGGCGGCATTTCCCAGCACGGATGAAGCCGGTGGCGCCGTCTCCGGGATCATCGGGGCGGGCATAGTTCCGGCTGCTATCGAGATGATGGACCCTCTTTCCATTGAGGCAGCCGAAGCTGCCGTCCACGCCGGCTACCCGATGGATGCGGGTGCGATCCTGATTGCAGAGCTGGACGGACCGGAGGCCGAGGTCGAGCACCAGTTTGAGGAAGTGGAGAAGATTTGTCACGAGAACCATTCCACAGAGATCCGGATCGCCAAAGACGACGATGAGCGCATACTGATGTGGAAGGGACGCAAAGCAGCATTCGCCGCCATGGGCCGGATCAGTCCTGACTACTACGTGCAAGACGGCGTGATTCCACGCACTGCGCTGCCCGAGGTGCTGCGGGAGATTGCTCGGCTTGCCGAGGACGGAGGGCTACGAGTGGCCAACGTGTTTCACGCCGGAGATGGGAATCTGCATCCGCTGGTCCTGTATGACGCTGAGATTGAGGGTGAAGCAGAGCGCGCAGAGGAAGTCGCCGGCGAGATTCTCCAGATTTGTCTCGATCATGGAGGCTCCATTACCGGCGAACACGGTGTGGGTTTCGACAAGAAGAAGTATATGGACAAGATGTTCACCGCAGAGGATCTGGACACAATGCAGCGGCTCCGCTGCGCGTTTGATCCATCCAACCTGTGCAATCCCGGCAAAGTCTTCCCGACGCCTCGCCTCTGCGGAGAAGTACCTGGGCCGTACCGTATGCACCCCGTGGAGCGAGCAGGGCTGGCAGAGCGACTCTGATGAGCGCATCGAAAGTAGGAGAGGGAGATAACCAGATAGTGCAGGGCGCCACACCCAAGCAGACCGGGTACCCTGCCGCAGGCTTGGGTGACCCCGCCGCAGGCTTGGGTGACCCTCTGGGTGTGATACCACCGGGGTCACCGGGGATGGCCCTGCAGGACCTGAAGGGGATCGTCGGAGAAGAGCGGGCACGTCGGGGCTGCAGCGAGGATGCGGTCGATGGAGTAGAGCCCGACCTGGTCGTCGAGCCCCAATCGATCGAGGAAGCCAGCGAAGTTCTCATGCTGGCACATCGAGCCGGGATGGCTGTGATTCCGAGAGGCGCCGGGACCAAGCTGCACTGGGGCAATCCTCCGTCGCGCGTCGATTTGACCGTCGGCACGTCGGGCCTGAACCAAGTGCTCGAGCATGCGGCGGGTGATCTGGTGGTACGTGTTCAGGCGGGCACACCGATCGAGCAGCTGCAAACGGAGCTCGCGGAAGCAGGCCAGCGCCTGGCGCTCGACCCACCGGAGCCTGGAGCGACGGTTGGGGGAATTATCGCGGCCAATGCCTCGGGGCCGCTACGTCACCGTTTCGGCACAGCGCGTGACCAGCTTATCGGCATTACGTGTATGCTCCCCAATGGGAAGGTGGCCAAGTCGGGCGGGAAGGTGGTGAAAAATGTAGCCGGATACGACCTCGGCAAGCTCTTCACCGGATCGCTGGGCACGCTCGGTCTTCTGGTGGAAGCCATATTCAGGCTGCACCCGGTGCCCGCCGCCAGGCGAACGGTGGTGATCCGCGGAATCGGCGATCCCGCTACGCTCGGCGACGCGGTGCAACGCTTCCTTCACTCCTCCCTCGTTCCGGCAGCGCTAGAGTTCTCCTGGGAAGCAGAGGGCATGCTAGTGGCGATGTTTGAGGGCATCGCGCCGGGGGTTGAGGCACAGGCGAAGACCGCGGTCGATCTATTGGGTCCCTATGGGGACGTCCAGGTTTTTGACGAACAGGAGCAACGCCGGTGGTGGGAGGAATGGGCGGGCCGCCACTCGGGGCGGCCCCTACCAGAGACGCCCTTACCGGAGGGCGGCGAGGGCGAGACGGTAGTCCTCAAGGTCGGCGTAGTGCCAACCGAGCTGCCACACGTACTTCGGCGCGTGGTGTCGCTTCGCGATCGTTCCCCAGGTGTCGTGCCTCGCCTCACCGGTCATGCCGGGTGCGGCATTACCTTCGTCGAGCTGACCGGTGACGAACAGAGACTGGTGGAGGCCATCGGTGAGATACGGCACTTCGCTCGAGGGCGTGGCGGAAGCGCCGTCGTCCGTCGGGCTCCACATCAGATAAAGCAAGCGGTAGAGGTGTGGGGGCCTGTAGGGGACGCATTACCACTCATGCGGCGCGTCAAGGAGCAGTTCGATCCCGATGGGATCATGAGCCCCGGTCGGTTTGTAGGAGGGATCTAATTGGCGATTCCTGCCTTTGACACACACCACGCACCAGAGATGAAGCTGATCGACGACTGCGTCCACTGCGGTTTCTGTCTTCCCACGTGCCCCACCTACGTGCTTTTCGGAGAGGAGATGGACTCGCCCCGCGGCCGCGTTTACCTCATGAGAGAGGCGCACGAGGGCGAGCTGCTCAACGACACCATGGTTCGACACTGGGATCTGTGCCTCGGATGCCTGGCGTGTGTGACCGCCTGCCCCTCCGGCGTGCAATATGACAAGCTCATTATGTCGACGCGCCAGCAGGTGGAACGACGCTATCGGCGGTCGCTGCAGGACCGATTCTTCCGCGAGCTCGTCTACACCTTCTTTCCGTATCCATCCCGTCTGAGGGTGATGACCGCCCCGCTTGCCTTCTATCAACGAACCATTCGTGGCATGACCGTGCGAAGCGGGATCTTCCGGCGGCTTCCCCAGCGCTTGCGCATGATGGAGGAGCTGATGCCCGAAATCCCGCTCCGTCGCGAGAAAATACCGGCCTGGACTCCGGCGCGTGGCACAGAAAGGCGGAAGGTCGGGGTCCTCCTCGGGTGCGTGCAGCGCGTCTTCTTTCCTCATGTGAACGCTGCTACGGTGCGGATTCTCTCGTCCGAGGGCTGTAGTGTTGCCGCTCCAGAGGGACAGGGTTGCTGCGGGGCGCTCTCGGAACACGTCGGCCGGGAGGAAGAGGCGCTGAGATTTGCCCGCAGGACCATCGACATCTTCCAGCGATCGGGCGTCGACCATGTCATCGTCAATGTCGCCGGCTGCGGCACCATGATGAAGGACTATGGATACTTGTTGCGGGACGATCCGGTCTACGCCGACCGTGCCAAACGATTTTCAGAGACGGTCCGAGACGTATCCGAGTTCTTGCAGGAGCTCGGACCGGTGGCGGAGCGGCATCCGCTTCCCATATCTGCCGTGTATCACGACGCCTGTCACCTGGCGCATGGGCAGCAAATTCGGAAGCAGCCCCGGCAAACGTTGCAACAAATTCCGGGACTAGAGCTCAAAGAAGTTCCGCGAGAGCGCGAGATCTGTTGCGGATCAGCCGGAACGTACAACCTGCTCGAGCCGGAGCCGGGCCAAAAACTGGGAGAGAGAAAGGCGCGCAATGTGCTGGATGCGAAGGCTCAGTTGTTGGTGACCGCCAATCCGGGCTGCCATCTGCAGATTCAGTCCAGCTTGAAGCGAATGGGCCAGACCTTACCGATGGCCCATGTCGTGGAGCTGGTCGATGCCTCCATCCGCGGCGCACCCGTCGAATCCCTTCTGAGGAGGTAGGAAAAGTATGGCACACACGGCGCCCGCAACCACCGGCGACAGGACTCAGCTTCCCCAAGGCATTGAGATCAAGGGCCCCGCCTCGGACGATTTCGCAGAGATCTTGACGCCCGAGGCGCTCAGCTTCGTGGCCAAGCTCTCGCGATCCTTCGAGTCGCGGCGACAAGAGCTGCTTCGGCGCCGTCAAGAGATCCAGGGCCAGATCGATGGCGGCCACATGCCCGACTTTCTTCCCGAGACCAAGGCGATTCGTGAAAGCTCCTGGACGGTTGCTCCCCTTCCGGCCGATCTGCAGGACCGCCGGGTGGAGATTACTGGACCGGTCGAGCGCAAGATGATGATCAACGCATTCAACTCCGGAGCCAGCGTCTTCATGGCCGACTTCGAAGATTCGCTTTCTCCATCGTGGGAGAACGTGGTGCAGGGTCAGATCAATCTGCGCGACGCCGTCAATCGCACCATCACTTTTGAGAATCCGGAGGGCAAGCAATACCGGCTGAATGAGAAGATCGCCACCCTCATGGTTCGTCCCCGTGGCTGGCATCTTCCCGAGAAACACGTGCTGATCGATGGGCAGCCGGTTTCCGCCGGCTTGTTCGACTTCGGCCTCTTCTTCTTCCACAATGCCAGGCACCTCGTCGATCGGGGAACCGGTCCCTATTTCTACCTGGCGAAGCTCGAGAATCACCGCGAGGCGCGTCTGTGGAACGACGTCTTCGTGCTTGCTCAGGAAGAACTGGGCATTCCACGCGGCACCATTCGAGCGACGGTACTGCTCGAGGTGATCCTGTCCAGCTTCGAGACGCATGAGACCCTGTGGGAGCTGCGGGAGCACTCCGCGGGGTTGAATTGCGGGCGCTGGGATTACATCTTTAGCGCCATCAAGAAGTTCCGAAACCGGCCGGGCTTCGTCATGCCCGATCGGGCAGCGGTCACCATGACGACCCACATGATGCATTGCTACTCGCTCTGGGTGATCAAGACCTGCCACGAGCGCGGAACCGACGCGATCGGCGGTATGTCGGCATTCATTCCCGTGAAGAACGATCCGGCATTGAACGAGAATGCTTTCAAGCAGGTCACCGATGATAAGCGGCGTGAGGCCGGCGACGGCCACGATGGGACGTGGGTGGCACACCCGGGCCTGGTGCCCGTGGCACTGGAGATCTTCAACGAGATGATGCCACAGCCGAACCAAATCGATCGCAAGCGCGACGACGTTCACGTCACGGCAGCCGATCTACTCACGGTGCCGGAGGGAGCCATCACCGAAGCGGGACTGAGACTCAATATCTCGGTCGGCATCCAGTACATCGCTTCCTGGCTCACCGGCAATGGTGCAGCCGCCATCAACAACCTGATGGAAGATGCGGCCACCGCGGAAATCTCCCGAGCTCAGGTATGGCAGTGGCTGCACGAAGGCTGCTCGCTCGCCGACGGCAGAAAGATCACCAGGGATTTGGTGAGAACCCTCACCGACGAAGAGCTCGAAAAGATCAAGTCGAACGTCGGAGAAGCGGGGTACAGCACCGGGAGGTTTGATCTTGCGCGCCAGCTCTTCGACGAGGTGGCCGTGGCCGACACGTGGGTAGATTTTCTAACGCTGGTCGGTTACGAATATCTTCCTTGATGTCCGATCTGGCAGCCAGCTTTGCCGCGCGGCTCGAGTCGGTTGGAGGCATGGCCCGGTGGTGCGGGGCCTCGGATGTGCCTGATCTGGTGGTCGAAGCCGCCGGCGCGTTCCCCAATCAACCGGTCATTTACACCGACGCGGTGGCGTCCTTGCTGCCGGGGCTCGTGAGGGCGCTGGAAGAGCGCGGTGTGTCGCTTGTACCGGCTCGTTCGATCGACGACTCGCTATCGTCTCCTGTCGCCCTCTCGACCGGCGAGCTCGCCATTGCCGAGACCGGGAGCGTTCTGACCGCCAATCGCGAGCTGATGCAACGGGCCCCCACCATGCTGTCCACCACACATTTCCTCATCGTTCCAGAGGAGAAGCTCGTCGCCGACCTGGATGCTGCGGGAGATTGGCTGCGCGACAACGTGGCGTCGGCGCCCTATGTCACCTTCATCACCGGTCCGAGCCGCACCGCCGACATTCAGCGCACGCTCACCATTGGCGTGCAAGGTCCGCGCGAGGTGATCGTGCTGTTCCTTCGCCAGCCGGCGGCAACCGCATGAATCCCGACCCCCGTCTCGAGAGTCCAGAGCTGCCCTTCGGTGAAAAATATCGCGCCGCATTGGAGTCGCTCCAATTGCGCGAGAACCTGCTGCGCTTCCAGCGCGCCTGGCGGAACGATCGCGACGCAGCATTCGAACGGGACAACATCGACTTCGAAGCGATGCGTGGGGCGCTCAGAGCGGCCAAGGACGAGGTCATCGATCATTTGCCGGAATATCTGGAGCAGTTCAAGTCGGCGGCCCAGGCCGCCGGAGCGATCGTCTATGAGGCTGAAACGGCCGACGACCTGAACCGCTACGTGCTGGATCTGGCACGACGCAAAGGACACCCAGAGGGTCACCCAAGCCTGCGGCGGGGTACCCGGCTGATCGTGAAATCAAAGATCATGGTCAGCGAAGAAACCGACCTCAATCACTACCTGGCAGAGCGAGGCATCGAGGCGATCGAGACTGATCTTGGCGAATGGATCGTTCAATTAGCGCACGAGAGGCCCTCCCATATGGTGATGCCGGCGATTCACAAGAACGCGCTCGAGGTGGGCGATCTCCTCTCCCGGGCGGTTGGCCGGGAAATTAGCCGGTCCAATGTAGCCGAGCAGGTGCTCGTGGCCCGCAAGGAGCTCCGCGCCGCCTTCTTGCGGGCAGGGATGGGCCTGTCCGGCGCCAACGCGCTGGTTGCGGAGAGCGGCACCGTCATGATGGTGACCAATGAAGGAAACGGAGAGCTCGTCACCAGCCTGCCTCCGGTGCACGTCGTCCTGGCGGGTATCGAAAAGCTGGTTCCAACCTTCGCCGACGCAATCACCCAGCTCCGCCTACTGCCGAGAAGCGCCACGGCTCAGCGGCTTACCACCTATGTCACGTGGCTTACCGGACCCGCATCACCGAACAAGGAGATGCACATCATTCTGCTGAATAACGGGCGCACCGCCATGCGAGAGAATCCACTCTTCCGCGACGCCCTCCGCTGCATTCGCTGCGCTGCCTGCGCAAACGTCTGCCCGCCGTACGCCGTGGTCGGAGGCCACGTGTTCGGGTACATCTATAGCGGCGCCATCGGCCTGGTCAACACGCCCTTCCACCATGGCCTCGAAGCCGATGCCGGACCCCAGAGCCTCTGCGTCTCCTGCAACGCCTGTCAGACAGTCTGTCCCGTCGACATTCCCCTCCCGCGCCAGATCCTCGACGTACGTGCCATGGAAGCGGAGGCGCGTGGCCTGCCGTTACTCAAGCGACTGGGGCTGATCCTGTGGCGACATCCCACCATGACCGATTTCGCCCTCCGTGTAGCTGCCCTACTTCAGTGGCCCCTTACGCGTGGCGGCCCGTATTTACGACTGCCTCCGCCGATACTCGCCGTCGGACCGGTTCGCCGGCTCACCGGCTGGAGATCACCGCCCGCCCTCGCCTCGAAACCCTTCCGCGATCGATGGACCGCCGTTTCCCGGAAACCTGTGCCCGCGCTCGACAGCGCCGCGTCGGGCGTACGGGTGGCCTATTTCGTACAGTGCCTGACCGACCGGCTCTACCCGCCGATGGGTGAGGCCGCGGTCGCGGTGCTACGATCCTGTGGCGCCGAGGTGACATGTCCACGTGCCCAGCACTGTTGCGGCCTTCCGGCAATCGACAGTGGCGACAAGGCAAGCGCGTGCATCATGGCCCGGCAAACCATCGAAATCCTGGAAGCGGCGGGCGCAGACTACGTCGTGAGCGGCGCGGCCAGCTGCGTCGCCGCTATCGTCCACGATTATCCTCACCTCTTCGCCGATGACCCGCTCTGGCTGGCTCGCGCCGAGCGTCTCGCTGCCAAAACGCTCGACCTGGTCTCCTTCGTCCGGGACGTGGCCAGGCTTCCGCCCGACTCCCTGGCACACCGTGAAAATAGCGAGCCGATCACCTATCACTTCTTCTGCCAATCGGCCAACGTCCTCAAACTGGGTGACCGCCCCTACCGCGTGCTGCGCGAGCTGTGCGCCCTGGAAGTGCGCGACCTGCCCGAAGCCGCTGTCTGCTGTGGCTTTGGTGGCTCGGTGTCCTTCGAGCGGCCCGACATGGCCAGGCACATCCTGCAGCGCAAGCTGGAAAACGTCGACAGCACCGGTGCCCGGGTCCTGGTCAGCGACAACCCCGGCTGCATCATGCATCTCCGAGGTGGCGCGGATGCTACCAGCCGCAATTTGCGCGTCCTCCACATCGCCGAGGTCCTGGCTGAAGGCTTACCACCAGCCTGATGGTCTCCCCGCTTCCCACTGAGCGCAAATGCATTCCGAGTGCGACGGCAAGGCTAATCATGCGCAACCCCCGTAGACGAGGCCTTCAGGCCGTTTTCCTCTTCCGAGGCCGGCTCCCTTGCCCACGGACACCGGGCGGTAGGGGCATCCCCGGGTACCTCGCCGAAGGCTTGGGTGTGGTGCCCTCGCCTACGCCATCGACGACCTCTCGCACGCCATACTGCCTGATCCTGCACTCTGAACGGTCGCCCCGCTACACCGCGCTCTCGTATGGGCCGCCCAGGCGCCGCCACGCGCGGTACCCGCCGTGACTGCTATCAGGGCACGTACCGCCAGCTATATGTGTTCCAGGGAAATCCGGCATCGAATAACCTACCTGTCAGCAGGTAGCCGGTCACGCCGCGCAGATGGCGATTGGCTATCACCACGTTCGGCTGGTAGAAGAGCGGTGCCCAGTAAGCCTGCTTGGCCACCTGCACCTGCACCTGCCCATACCAATGGACCCGCTGGCTGGGATCATAGGTAGCAACGCCTCGTCTCAAGCCCTGATCGACGGTCCGGTCCTGCACACCGGAATAATTGAAATCGGCGTGACACACTCCGGGGCCCCGGTCCACGGAGTATCGCGCCACGAACCTGCTGTCGAGCGAATTGCTCAACTCGTCGGGGTCCGGGCCGCTGTCTCCACTGGTGAGAAATACCTCGAACTGCCCGGTATTGATGATCGATCCATTGCAGAGCGATGCGCCCGGCCAGATCGAGACGCCGGCTCGGACACCGATGGCTGCCCAGTCCTTCTGTATGGCGTCGAACCAGGGCACGGGCTTGCCGCCCGCCGTCGCTGCAAGCACGTCTACCTGGAGGCCGTTCGCGTATCCTGCGGCGTCGAGCAGCCGGCGGGCCTCTCGAACCGCCTGCGACCCATACGGAACAAATCGTCGCGCCAGCGGATCCCAGGCACCGGTGACCGCCCGCGAGACGCCTGTTTCCGTGGAATATGGACTCACCAGGTACGGAGTATAGGCAACAAGCCGCCGCGCAACGTCTCGGCCTACACTCAGCGCGCTTGCGGTCAACGCCACCCGGTCGAGCGCAAGTGACAGCACCTGGCGCACGCGGACATCGCGCATCGGATTCGGGTGTCCATTGACCACCGGATCGAAGACGTTGAACTCGAGGGTGTGCACGTCGAAGGTCGGGGACACGAGAACCGTGTAGGCTCCCGGGTGCGACAGGATGGGCGCCAGGCTTGTAGGCCGATCAAAGGCGGCGACGTCTATCTGTCCTCCCATAACAGCTGCCACAAGATCTCCCGGCCCCTGGGGAGAGATCACCAGCTGCCGGAAGAATGGACCGGGGTGAACGCGGTAGTACTTCATGCGGGTCAACACCGCCCGACCCGACGACGGGTCAAGCTGCTTGATCCGGTAGGGCCCATCGGTCCAGGACGAGGCGTCGAGATAGTCCAAGGCTGAATCGCCGTACAGCTTCAGGGCGGCGGTGTGCGGAGTGCCACCGAGACGGGGCGAGCTGTGCGGCACCACCGGCGGCAGGTAATCAGGCAGGAGCGGGGCGTACGGACGCTTGAGGCGGAGGCGGACGGCGTACCGTCCCGTGGCCACCACCGAATCGATAACCTGACATCTTCCGTCATGGCAGCGAGCAGGTGAATTAGCACCGTCGAGCAGCACCTTCCAGCCGAAGACCAGATCGGCACTCGTGATCTCGACTCCGCTCGACCAGTACTGGTGACGCTTGAGACGGAGGATGATCGTCCTGCCACTGTCCAGTACGCCGTGGTTGGCCACGCTGGGCAGGGCTGCCAATAGGTCGGGTTGCAGGTGACCCTTTCCGTCGTACACGGCCAGGTGGCTCAAGAGTTCCGAGTCGAGCAGTGAGTTGCTGGTTTCGATCAGGGGATTGACATAGGTAGCCGAACCGCTAATGGTAACCGTCTGCGGGCTTGCCATGACGCCGGTGGGCTGCACTGTCGCCAGAGCAGCACCAGGCATCACCGCGACCAGAGCCAAGGTGGTCACATACACCAGCGACTTTCCGAGCCTGGAGCGGACTAGCGTCATGACCCCTCCAAGGGACCGCGCACCTGACAAACGGTGGGCATACTTCTTGCCCGGATTTACGTCTCGCATCTCTCTCCGCCCCAGTATCCGGGCCACCCGCATTCCCCCGGCTCCGGCAGAGGCACGGAGCCTCCGAACGATTCTAGCCGACGAGGTCTGTCGACAGGTAAGGAGCACACACGTGAAAGGACACCCTCGCGCCGCCCTCGCCGCCCTGATCTGCCTACCTATGCTCATATCGGGTCAGATGCCGACCCGGGCCTCAGCCGCCGGTGGCGGCCTCGTGCAGCTGACAGGCCACGTCCCCATTCCGGTGGCGCGGGGCACCGCCCGGCTCGTCGGCCATCACGCGACGGGCGACACCATTCGGATCAGCGTCGGACTTCAGCTGCGCGATCAGGCTGGCCTTGCGCAATTGGTCGCCGACAGGGGCAACCCCCTCAGCCCGAACTACGGACACTGGCTGACCCAGGAGCAGGCGAACGCGTCGTTCAACCCAACGGCGCTTCAGGAGAAGGCGGTCTCCGCGTGGCTTCAGGCCGGTGGACTGACGATAGCCCGCAGATACGCAAACCATCTCCTTGTTTACGCACAGGGTTCGACCCAGCAGATCGAGCAACTGCTGCACGTGACGATCAATGACTACGAGGTGAATGAAGCAGGCCAGACACGGGGGTTCTACTCAATCGACCGCGAGCCATCAGTCGATCTAGCGGTTGCCGGCGTAGTGCAAAGTATTGTGGGGCTGGACAGCTACACGCGTCTCGGCCACCTGAACGGCGTTGCCCACAACGCAGCACCATACTACCCCCAGGACTTCGCGAATGCCTACGACCTTAATCCGCTCTGGGCCGGTCAGGGGACGGGTGCCGGCCAGCATATCGCCATAATTCTGGACGACCCCCCCGCCGCCAGATTCTGTCTTCCAGGACTGGGCACAGGCGATCGGAGCCGACCGCTATAACGGCGTGGCAACCACGCAGAACGGCAGATTGGTCATCATCCCGCCCGCAAGCGGCCCCACGTCCAATCCATCGAGCATTGAGTCGGCCATGGACGTTGAGATGGCCTCGGGAATGGCGCCCAATGCAACCATCGACTTCTACGAGACCACAAACAGCGCCCACCTGGGACCGGATACGATGAGCGCGCTCAACCAGGCGGGATCTGACAACAACAACAACTGGCAGATCTCTAGCAGTTGGGGCGTTCTCCCGTGCGAGAACGGGGTTACCAGCAGCCTGATATCGCAGGCGGAGGGCATTTTCCTGTCAAACTCCGCAACGGGCCACAATTACTTTTTCTCGTCTGGCGACGCCGGCTGGTTGTGCAACGACCAAAGCGGCAACGTGTGGTACAAGTGGCCCTACGGGGCCAATTATCCGGCCACGAGCCCGTGGGTCACCAGCGTGGGCGGCACGGCCTTTAATGGCTTCCCGAGCGAAATGGGATGGATCCAGGCCCTGGCCATATCGGGGTCAAATGGGGGCTCCTCAGGAGGAGGCCTCAGTGCCCTGTTTCAGCGTCCGCAGTGGCAGTTCGGCCCCGGGGTGGCCGAGCCGCGCCTCCCAAGCCAATACTACCCGACGTGCAGCCCGCGCCCGTGCCGGGATTTTCCGGACGTCGCGGCGGACGCTGACAACAGCAACAAGCACACGGCGGCGTACGTTTGCTGGCAGAACGGCACTGGCAGCCAGTGTGGGGAAGGCGGCGGCACGAGTCAGGCAGCGCCCATATGGGCCGGCATATTGGCCGACATCAACCAGTACCTCTTGTCTCAAGGTAGGCCAATAGCCGGCTTCATCGATCCTGCGCTCTATAGCCTCGCCACCGAGAACGCCGGTGGCTATCTAAGCTATCCATTCCTCCACGACATCACGTACGGCCCAAACACCTGGGGCTTTCAGGCGGGTCCTAACTGGGATGCTGCCACCGGGTTAGGCACACCTGATGCCTGGGGCCTCGCGCGGAACCTGGCAAGCTGCGTCTGCTCAAGTCCAGCGCCGAAGGACATCGCGGCCGTCTCGTCGGGAGCCGGAAGGCTTGATGTCGTCGCGCGGGGAAGAGACAACAGCCTGTGGCATAACTGGTACGACAGTGGCGGTTGGCACGGCTACGAGTCGCTCGGGGGCAACTGGACCTCCCACCCCGCAGCCGTCTCCTGGTACCCAGGACACCTCGACGTTTTTGTGCGCGGCACGGACAACGCGCTCTGGCATAAGTACTACGTCAACGGCCAGTGGTACGGCCCCTTCTCGCTCGGCGGCTCCCTCGCGTCAGATCCATCAGCGGTGTCCTGGGCGAACGGTAGAATTGATGTATTCGCCCGTGGATCCGACAATACCCTCATCCACAACTGGTTCGATGGTCAGTGGCATACCTTCGAGTCGTTGGGCGGAAGCCTGGGGTCAGCGACGGCTCCGTCAGCCATCTCGTGGGGACCTGGACATCTGGACGTGTTCTTCGTGGGCAGCGACAACTCCCTTTGGCACAAATACATGGTGAACTACCAGTGGAACGGGCCCTACTCGCTCCCGAGCTCGCTTGCCGTGGGCTCAGGCGCGTCCGCTGTCAGCTGGGGATCAGGCAGGATCGACGTCTTCGTCCGCGGATCGGACAACGGTCTCTACTGGACCTATTTTGACGGTAATTGGCACGGGTTTCAGCTAGTCGGCGGAGCAAACCTCAACTCCGACCCCTCCGCCGTCTCTTGGGGCCAGGGAAGACTCGACGTCTTCGTACGGTGCATATCCAGTCAGCTCTGTCATGCATGGTACGACGGAACGGGCTGGCATAACTTCGAGTACCCGAATAGCGGGCCTCAGTGGACCTCCGCTCCATCGGCAACGGCGGGGGTGTGGAACGGACAGGGGAGGGTGGACGTTTTCCTGCGGGGGACTGACTACGCCCTCTACCACAACTGGAACGATGGCGCCTGGCATGGGTACCAATCTCTCGGGGGCATCCTGGCCAATTAGGCTGGACCCGGGCGACAGCCGCCGGCTCCGCGGCGGTGTCGCGATCCTGAGCCGATCGAGCACGACCCGCGAAGGTACCTTCCTGGCGCGGCCTTGGAAGGACGGCCACTCCGCTTTCGGCAGGAGCCGCGAGAAACGAGCGCCGCGTCTCACGTCGCTCACAGACCGCAACCTCGCGCCGTGAGGGCCGGCCATGTCTTCCTCGACCTCGGCGCCAATGTCGGCTACTATTCGCTGATCGTCGCCAAGCTGGTGGGCGCCGATCATTCGCTTCACCGTCACAGACGATCGGGCCATCATCCGGGGCGTCAAAGGAGCAAGCACTTCCCGCATCCGGAAGCTGGGCACTCGAGAGGATGTCCAGGTCTGGCAGCGAGAGTATCATGACCACGTCATCCGCGATGCCTGTGACCTCGACCGCATTCGGGAGTACACCCAGAACAATCTCCGCAAGTGGGACCTGGATCGCTACTACTTGAGGACCGATGACGCGCTGTAGGGGTGAACGGCTTTCATCCGCGGGGGTGCCAGGCACACATGCCGTTGTCGGCATAACGGGCTCAGGTATGTGCCTCTCACTACCGGTCGATGTCGAGATGCTTACTTTCGGGGACCTTCCTCATCGCGAGGATACGCCGGCAACCGGCTGCTGCGCTTGCCGACGCACGGATGAATGCAATTCACCCCTACGCAACACCCTTGCGGATGAATGCCATTCACGCCCACGCATGAATTCCATACACGCCCATAGATGAACGCAATTCACCCCTACGGCTCCGATTGACCTCCGGCATGGCAGGGAGGAGCCTGGTGGGCAGCGGGGTCGAGGCATCTTGGTCGCTGTGCGACGCTCGTTAAGAATCATATCCACAGCGGTCCCCCCCGGCAGGCCGAACGCCAAGAGTCCGTGCGAGACAAAGTAAATGTCACTCCGCTACCGGGAGGGCAAAGAAGAATCGGGCTCCCCGGCCTACCTCGCTGACCACATGCAGCTGTGCGCCGTGAAGCTCGAGTAGATTTCGCGCGATCGCGAGCCCGAGACCCGAGCCATCGGCCCGGTTGCGTCCTTTGTCTACCTTATAGAATCGCTCGAAAATGCGGATCGACTCTGCCGGATCCATGCCAACGCCGGTATCCACGACCTCGAATTGGACACCACGCCCCTGGCGCACGGCCCCCAGGGTTACGGTTCCTCCCGCCGGGGTGAACTTGATGGCATTGTGAGCCAGGTTCAGCAGGACTTGCTCCAGGCGTTTGGGGTCGGCGGTGACCGGTGGCAACGGCTCCTGTACGTCGAACCGCAGCTCGACCCCTTTATCTCCCGCTGCCGGCGCAAGCCGGTTTGCTACATTTTCCAGCATCTCACGCGTGGAAATAACTTCAAGGGCGAGACTGAGCGAGCCAGACTCCAGTCTCGAAAGGTCCAGCAGCTCCTCCACCAGGCGCGCCATCGCCTGCGTCTCGACTTCAATCCGGTGCAGGAAGTGCTCGGCCGCCTCAGGATCTTCCATGGCGCCAAGCTGCAACGTCTCAACCAGCAGATTGATGGAGGCCAGCGGCGTGCGCAGCTCGTGTGAGACATTCGCCACGAAATCGCGACGCACCGTCTCCAGGTGCCTCAACCGCGTGACATCCTCCACTGTTGCCACCACCAGGATCGGTTCGCCGCTCGGCGCCATGATGGGTACGAAATGATAGAGCAGCAATCGGTCTGGGTTGGGAGCGTACGACTCGTGCCAGAGGTCATGGCGATCATGAAACGCCTCACCCACGGCAAAGCCCACGTTGACGTCTCGTACCACATCCGACACCGGACAGGGCACGCTGCCGGTGTATCCCACCATCTCGAAGGCTGCCTCGTTTATGGCAAGGACGCGGCGTCCCGGACCAATCAGCAGGAGGCCGCGATGATCAGCCTGCGCATACTGCTCAAAGATCAACTGATAGTCCAGCGCCTCTGGATCGCGGCCATCGGAAGCCGCACGGCGCGGGCGATCGACAACTCTGAGCTTTTGCTGGCTAGATGACTGAGATCTGCGTCGCAGGTTGCTCCTCTCGGATCCGTCTCTCTCTGTCACCTTGCGGCACGCTCCGGCACTCTAACGTCTGATCCATTAATCGACTCAAAAGCGTAACCCACTCCGTGCACGGTGCGGATGACGTTTGCCATGTTGGCCTTCTCCAGCTTGGATCGAACGCGGCGCACATGGACGTCTACCGTCCGCTCGCCGACGAATTCATGTCCCCATACCGCGTGAAGCAGCTGGCCACGGGTCAGGACAGTTCCAGGGTGTTGCATGAAGTAGACCAGGAGGTCGAACTCCTTGGGTTGCAAGGTAATAGGTCGGTCCCCAATTCTCACCCGTCGCCCGCGTGTGTCGACCGTCAGCTCTCCGACCTTGAGCGCTTCGACGTCCTCGGGCTGCCGGTCGAGCGCCACCCGCCGCAAGTTTGCCTTCACGCGGGCCAATAGCTCACGAAGATTGAAGGGCTTGGCAATGTAATCGTCGGCGCCGATCTCGAGACCGAGGACACGGTCGATATCCTCGCCGCGAGCGGTGAGCATGATAATCGGGACCGATGAAAACGACCTGATGTTGCGGCACACGTCCAACCCGCTTCCGCCCGGAAGCAGGAGATCGAGCAGTACCAGGTCGGGCTTCTCACGGCGCGCCAGCTCCACGGCAGTTCCCGCATTCTCCGCCACGATCGGCGTGTGTTCCTCGCGGCGAAGATTGTAAACCAGCGCATCGCTCAGGCTCCGATCGTCTTCAACCACCAGTATCTTGGCCACTGCCTGCTCCCCGACCCAATCGTACCAGGCATCAGTCCCTGAATTGCCGAAAGGGCCGGGTGCTGGCACCCGGCCCTCCTTGCTTGCAGAGGCACATCTCAGTGAATTGTCTTGAGATTGCTCACACCAACCTTCGATACGGTCCCCGGAAGGGGAACATACTGGAGCTGCTTCGCGAATTTCTGGCCGCTCGTTAGCATCCATGTAAAGAGACTGACGAGCGCCTTGCCCTTGGTCTTGTCCGTTTGAGTTTTGTAGAGCAGGATCCAGGAGTATGTCGCGATCGGGTAGACCTTCGCGCCCTTACCATCCGCGATACTGAAGTTTCGCTGCGAGACCTTCGGGAATGCCGCTGCCGCTGCCGCTACCGACGACAGCGACGGCGTCACCCATTTACCCGATCGGTTCTGGATCGCCGCGTACGTCATGTGGTTCTGAAGGACGTAGGCGAGCTCGACGTACCCGACAGCTCCCGCCGTGCCCTGTACCGTGGCGGCAACACCCTGGTTGCCCTTCTGTCCGACGCCTGTCGGCCATGGTGGCAGCTTACTGGTGCCAACCCTACCCCTCCAGGCATCATCAATCTTGCTCAGATAGTCGGTGAAGCCGTAGCTCGTGCCGCTCCCATCCGAGCGATACACCGGGGTAATCTGCAGGCTCGGCAGTTTGACCTTGGGATTGAGCTTCTTGATGGACTTGTCGTCCCACTTGGTCACGTATCCCAGGTAGATATCTGCTATGACATGTCCCGTGAGGTGCAGCCCGGTCTTGACGCCGGGGATGTTGTACGAGACGGCTATACCACCCAGCGTGACCGGGATCTGCGCCGTATTATTGAAATCAGCCTTGAGATCGGCCGGACTCGCCGGAACATCGGTTGCCCCGAAGTCCACCGTCTTGGCAGCGAATTGCTGAATGCCAGCGCCGCTGCCGATAGGCTGGTAGTTGATGCTCACACCCTTCTGGCTTTGATAGACACGAAATGCCTTGTCAAAGAACGGAAAATCGAAGCTGGAACCCGCTCCCACAAGGCTGGTCGCGGCATGTGCCGGCGCCGTCAGTCCAGGCGCCAACGCGGCACTTGCCACCATCAGAAGCGCGCCCAGACACGAAACGAGGCGTTTCGTCAAAATTCCTCTCCTTTCTCGAGTGAGATCGCTCATATATCCCTCCTACTTAGCAACTCCATTCTTCAGCGAAATGTTTACGGGATTGTTTCGGGGGCGTTAATAGCCTGTTACCTATGAGCCGAATAAGCGCGGAATTGGCTCGGGAACTGGTAATAAGGCTGTGACACTTTGGAAACAATTCGGAAACAAACCGATTCCTACACTGGAAAGGAGTGAGTGAGAGGCGTGGGAGTAGCTGCGAAGCGGTGAGGAGATCCGGCTCACTATGAAGGATCCGTACATTCCGGCCACGTTCTACGACGCGGCGCTTGGATCAAATGTCAGTGTAGACGGCGACTCGGAAGCCGACGAGTTCACGGTTGGAGGCAAGAGACTCCGCCAGCTAGAACCAGCCACTATCGAGGGATTGAGGCAGCTCCAGGAGGAGGCCGACACAGTTCGCGCGCCGAGCCGCGAGCCTCACGCGCTGGCCGGTACCGCAAACCTCGGGGATCGGATCTTTCACTGGGTGACTGCCGGGTTTGCCGGATTGATCATCGCCGTGCTGCTCCTGATCGTCGTCGAGCTCACCTGGCAATCCAGACTCAGCATTGCTCGCTTTGGCCTCTCATTCATCACCTCCTCGACCTGGAATACGATCACCAACAACTTTGGTGGCGCCCCGTCGATCCTTGGGACGGTATACAGCTCCCTATTAGCGCTCTTGCTCGCCGCACCCATCGCCCTGATGGTTGCCATTTTTCTCGTGGAGCTTGCGCCCCGCTGGATGCGGTTCCCGCTCGGCTTTTTCGTTGAGCTGCTCGCAGCCGTGCCCAGCATCGTCTTCGGTCTCTGGGCACTGCTCGTCTTGAAACCCGACTTAATAGCTCCGCACATCGAGCCCTGGTTCATCGACCACTTCGGGAATGTACCAATGCTTTCCGGCTTGTTTACGGGATACCCGATCGGACTCGACATTTTCACGGCGTCCATTATTTTGTCGATCATGATTCTTCCCACCATTGCCTCCATCAGCCGGGACGTCATGCTGGCTGTGCCGAACAATTTTCGAGACGCCATGCTGGCTCTCGGGGCTACCCGCTGGGAAACCACCTGGAAGATCGTGGTTCCATATGCGCGCTCCGGCATTATTGGCGGCATCATCTTGGGCTTGGGCCGCGCGGTCGGAGAGACCATGGCCGTGCAAATGGTGATTGGCAATCACCAGGCCATCGGACCATCGCTCCTTCGGCCAGGTACCACCCTGGCAGCCACCATCGTGAGCGAGTTCCAGGATGCCACTTCCGACATGCACCGCTCTGCGCTCATCGAGCTCGCGCTCATTCTCATGCTCGTCGCCATCGTTCTCAATGCCGTGGCACGTCTCCTGGTGTGGCGCGTGGCGCGCTAAGAGGAGGAGAGGATGGCATCTGTACCAGCTCGCAGAGATTTGACCTATCCAATACGCAAGAACGTGGGACGTTTAGGCAGCCTTCTGGCAACGCTGTGCGTCGTTGCGGCCATCATCCCTCTCGCCTACATGCTGTACTACGTGCTGCGCCAGGGCGGCTCGTCCCTGAGCGTCTCCTTCTTCACCAAGCTGCCTGCGCCCGCCGGCGAGACAGGTGGCGGATTTTCCAACGCCATTGCCGGAACACTGCTGCTCATTCCTCTCAGCTCCATGGTTGGACTTCCGATCGGCATCCTCAGCGGCATCTACATGGCACGTTCCCGAAACGTCGGCTTCGCCCGAGCCGCCCGTTTTGTCACAGACGTCATTGCGGGATTGCCGTCAATCGTGGCCGGTGTCGTGGCCTACGCACTCATCGTCATCCCCTTTGGATTTTCCGCTATAGCGGGGAGTGTTGCGCTCGGCCTGCTCATGTTCCCCACCGTGACACGGGCGACGGAAGAGGCAATCAAGCTGGTCCCTGCGCCAATCCGTGAGGCAGCCCTAGCGCTGGGTGTTCCCGAGTGGAAAGCCATGTTCCGTATCATCTTGCCCACCGCCGTCAATGGCATCGTTACCGCCATCATGCTCGGCATTGCACGCGTAGCCGGTGAAACCGCGCCGCTGTATCTGACGATCCTTGGCTCACCCAACCTTCCAGGGTCGCCTCTCAAGCCGATCCACGCCCTCCCGCTTCAGATTTGGAACTTCGCCACCGGTCCTTATGACGAGTGGCATCGTCAGGCCTGGGCCGGCGCCTTCGTCCTGTTCGCGATCATCGTCCTTCTAAACCTGCTGGCGCGCATCCTCACCTATCGATTGGGTAAGCGCGTCAGTTCGAGCTAAACCAAAGGAAACACAACCAACTCCTGTAGGCCGGACCTCTGTGTCCGGCGAAGAAACCGAGGACACATTCGTATGGGTGAAATAGTCAAAGCCGAGGAAGTCTCGGCATGGTACGGAAAGAAGCTTGCCATTCGGGACATGAGCCTGGAGATGAAGCCAAACAGGATCACAGCACTCATCGGTCCCTCCGGCTGCGGAAAGACCACCTTTCTGCGGTGCATAAATCGCATGCAAGAGGTCGTTCCGGGTGCGAGGGTGGGCGGTGATATCTGGGTAGGGCAGAATAACGTCTACGGCAGCGGCGCGGACCCTGTGAGAGTGAGGGCGCATATCGGCATGGTCTTCCAGCGCCCCAATCCATTCCCGACGATGTCCATCTACGCTAATGTTGCTGCCGGCCCGCGACTGAACAGGACCGTTCGCAAGAAGGCGCAGCTCGACGAGCTGGTCGAGGACAGTCTTCAGAGGGCGGCGTTGTGGGACGAAGTAAAGGATCGGTTGAAGGAGCCGGCGACCGGCTTGTCGGGAGGTCAACAGCAGCGCCTCTGTATCGCGCGCGCTCTGGCCATGAAGCCTGGGGTGATCCTGCTCGACGAGCCAACTTCAGCGCTCGATCCGATTGCCTCGTATAAGGTCGAGGAACTCCTCACCCAACTGAAGCACGACTACACCGTGGTCATCGTGACTCACAACATGCAGCAAGCAGCCAGAATCGCAGATGACACAGCCTTTATGCTGGCCGGATCAGACCTGGTGGGTGAAGTCGTTGAGTACGGGGAGACCAAGCAGCTCTTCAGCACACCGAAAGACAAGCGCACCGAGGATTACATCACCGGTCGGTTTGGATGAGATGACTCAACCCGCGACTGTACTGGTAGCCGAGGACGACCGTACCCTGGCCGAAACCCTCGCCTACAACCTGCAAAAGGAAGGGTACTCCGCAACCATCGTACGAACCGGTCTCGAGGCGATCATAGCTTCTCGCTCCCAGCATCCAGATCTCATCCTTCTCGACTTGATGCTACCGGAGATCGACGGCTTTGACGTATGCCGGACGGTGCGCGCCGAATCTGCCGTGCCGATCATTATTCTGACGGCCAGAGATGCTGAGGTTGACCGCGTGCTGGGTCTGGAGCTCGGGGCAGACGACTATGTGGTCAAGCCCTTCAGCCTGCGTGAGCTACTGGCGAGGGTTCGTGCAAACCTGCGACGGGTGGAATTGAGCAGCAGCGGCAACTCGCACCCTGAGTCTCTTACTTTTGGCGAGCTCGAAGTGCGTCCCGGACCCAGAACGGTGGTACGAGGCAGCGAGCAAATCTACCTCTTGCCGCGCGAGTTCGATCTCCTCCTCTACCTCATGCGCAACCGGGGAATCGTTCTATCTCGCAACCAGCTCCTGGAGAAAGTCTGGGGAGAGGATTATGTGGGCGAGACCAGAACCGTGGACGTCCATGTGCGGCGATTGCGCGCCAAGCTCGAGACAGATCCATCCGACCCCCAACTGATTCAAACGGTGCATGGTGTAGGCTACGCGTTCGGTGCCGGTGCACGAAACAATCATGACGCGTGAACACTATCTCAACCTGCTCCGAGAGCTCGACGATGCCATCCTCGACATGGGGGACTCAGTCGCGATCACCATAGCTTCCTGCATCGAGGCGCTCGAGCAGCGAGATATCGTGCGCGCCAAACAGCTAATTGAGGCCGATAGCCGGATCGACGCAGAGCGCTACGGCATCGAGAATCAAGCGCTCCTGCTCATCGCCACACAGCAGCCACTGGCCAGCGATCTCCGCACGATCGTCTCGATCCTGACCATCGCCACCGAGCTGGAGCGCATTGGAGACTACTGCGAAGGGATCGCCAAGCTAACCCTTCGCATGGCGGCCGAGCCCGAGCTCGGACCCCTTTCCGATATTCGCTCCATGTCGCAGATCACCCAGCGCCTGATGGGTCAATCCCTTGAAGCGTACCGGAACCGGGACGTCGAAGCTGCCGGCAAAGTGTGGATGCAAGACGATGAAGTCGATGCGCTGTATGAGCAGGTCTTTCGCGAGATCATCGCGGAGATGGCGGCCGATCCGAACACGGTTCGCCGCGGTACCTATCTTCTCTGGGTTGCCCACAATCTGGAGCGCATGGCCGACCGCGTCACAAATATTGCCGAGCGCGTGGCCTTCGTCGTGACCGGCGACCTCGCCACCTTCCGCAATGCACTCAGCGCACAGACGCTACCCAAGTAGCGTGCAGGGTATTCACCACATAACACGGGTATGTCTGAGCAAAGCTCTCCATTGCGCTATCCCAAAGGACAGAGCGCTCGGCGTACATACAAGTCGAGCTATGCCAGCAGCTCGACGATGGCCAGGACCGCTCCGACCAGGTTCCCCAGAAGCCCCAGAAATGTCAGGATGTTACTTGCGACGCGCACACTCTGTGCCATCTTCACTACTCCTACAATGTCAGTCGGTAAACGTGCGGCTTAGGTTTGCACCTGTTACCCCAATATCTTGGGCTCTACTAAAGTGTAGACACAACATGTTGCGCCACTGTTACAGCCGTATTACCGGTTGGTTAATCGTCTACGGTACAGGACGGCTCGATTCTCGCTACAATATCCCGGGGGAGATTAGAGCGATTTTCCCGATGGACGGCCCAGGTGCAGGCAGGCGCTCCGTCGCCGTCGGCTCGGGGCCAACGTGTAGGTCGCGCTGCTCCGTCTCCGGCTGCCGCCCCACGGACCAACGTCTGCAATAACCACACAAGGTCTCTGCCTCAGGAAAGCGCATGCACTTATATCAGGCCATCATCATCAGCGTCCTGCAAGGCGTCTCGGAGCTGTTTCCCGTCAGCAGTTTGGGACATGCCGTTCTGTTGCCGAAGCTGCTGCACTGGGGCATCGACGAGAATGGATCAAGCTGGCTTGCCTTTCTCGTAGCACTCCATCTAGGCACTGCCGCGGCGCTTCTGGTCTACTTCCGCAACGAGTGGATCTCCGTGGCCAAGGCCTTTGTGCGCAGTGTCCAGAGCGGCCAGATGAGCGAGGACCATGACCAGCGTTTGGCCTGGATGGTGATTCTGGGAACGGTCCCTGCCGGGCTTGTGGGATTGGCGCTGCAGCAACCATTGCGCAGCCTGTTCGGCTCGCCGACCGTGGCCGCGAGCTTTTTGATTGTGAATGGCATCATCATGTATCTCGGCGAGAAGCTTCTTCAGCGCCAGCTGGCGAGTCGTTCAGAGGAGGCGAATGTCGGGCGGAGCGCGGCGGGCTCCGCGGGCGGTGAGGTCGTCGTTTTACAACGGCCGCAAGCGTCCGCGGTCGGTCAGATCGGACGCTATCGCGACATCACTCAATTGAGCTGGCGCGACGCCGCTATCGTCGGCTTTGCCCAGATTGGCGCGCTCATTCCCGGGATCTCACGCTCCGGAGTCACCATGGTCGCAGGTCTGGCGGCGGGTCTGACTCATGAGGCCGCGGCCCGTTACACGTTTCTGCTTGCCACACCAATCATCGCTGCCGCCGGGGTTCTCGAGGTACCGAAATTGTTCGAGTCGGGCAGCCGGTCGATACTTGGATACGCCATTCTTGGTATCTTCCTGGCAGCAATCGCCGCGTACCTATCGGTCCGGTTCCTGATGCGCTACTTCGAATTCGGACGGCTCTACCCGTTCGCGTATTATTGTTGCGCAGCAGGCGCGCTGGGCCTCCTGCTCCTAGCTGTATGAACCGGCAACCATGTGAGGAGGGTTGAGATGAATCGCACGCTCTTATTTGCAGCCGGCATCGCGGCAGGACTGGTTTGCCTGGTGATCGCGATGATCTACTGGGCGGGCGGAACCGGGCTGGGCCACCACATCAAGCACGGCATCCTGTTCTTCGCCCTGGCCGTGGTCGCATTTCTCTTTGCCGCCGTCAACCGGCCTGTCGGGAGCCGCGTGTAGCGAGTCCGAGCTAGCCGGGCACGACGAGCGAATCGCTGTGGCCATCTCCACGGGCCTTGGCTCCTCGACGCTCAACTACCTCTGCAGCTTTCTCCGGGGAATCCACCGGCTGGGGTGCGATGCCGTTGCGTTGTTGATCAGTCTCATGCGCTTCGGCAGAGATCATCCGTGTTTCCAGTCGCACTACCGCGTTGGCCCGTCGCTCTACGCGTTCCCTGGCCTTGGCCTCCCACTCAGCAGCACGGAGACGCGCCCGCTCCACCTCCTGTTTGCCTCGCTCCATGGCCTGAGCGTGTTTCGCTTCCGCGGCGTGTAGTTTTAACTGGGCTTTGGCCAGCTTACCGCGGGCCTTCTCCACCGGGTCATTCTTGTCTCCCTGCTTTCCCATGTGTCCACGTCTCCATTTCTCCTGCTGGCTGTCTCCCGCAGACCCGCGCGGCTGTGCCACTATGCCGCACTCATGCACCTATGTTACAGAACTACTGCGTTTCCCACGACTTTTCGTGTTGAGACACGTTAATAGCAACCGCTGCTGTGCGACAGCCGATGCCCGGTGACTTCAACAGCAGTATCAATTCTTCGCAGGCCGTGCACCCCGTCGCCGGCAGAATAATGCAGATTACCTCGCCAGGATTGTGAGGATCCGTCAGGGCTGCCTTCAGCCGTCGACTTCAGTGACCCGTGCCTGATCCAGGCTAGGATGATGCACGGTCCCGGACTGAAGGTGTAATCTGCCGACGGAAGTCAGCTTCCGGGGCGGCTGCAGCGCGTTCACTGAAGGGACGAGGAGGGCGGGTGACGACACAGGATCTGCTGGAAGAGGAGCGAGCGCCCACTTTCTCCGAAGCGCCATCGCTGTGGCGCAATCGAGACTACGTCCTGCTGTGGAGCGGCCAGGCTGTCTCAGAGTTTGGAACGCAGGTCTCACAGATCGCTTTCCCACTGCTGATCCTCGGGATCACTGGTTCGCCGGCCCAGGCCGGGATTGCCGCGGGGCTTCGCATTCTCCCCTATCTGATTCTCAGCCTGGCAGCCGGTGCCCTGGTCGATCGCTGGGACCGCAAGCGAACGATGATCCTCTGCGACAGCGCTCGAGCCGTGGCGCTGGGAAGTATCCCGCTAGCGCTCTGGAGCGGACATTTATCCGTTGCGCAGCTTTACATTGTCTCGCTGCTCGAGGGCACATTCAACGTATTCTTCGGCCTGGCCCTGACTGCATGCCTTCCACGCGTCGTGACCAGGCAGCAAATAGCGGCCGCTACGGCACAGAATGAGGCTATCTTCCAGATAGCAAAGCTCCTGGGTCCATTGCTGGGAGGAGTTCTGTACGGCCTGGGTAGGCTGGTACCGTTCCTGATCGACGCGGTTTCCTATGCCGGCTCCGTCGTGTCGCTGTTCTTCATTACCACCGAGTTTCAAGAGAGGCGCACCATTGCTGCTCGCCGGCTTTGGGCCGAGATCGCAGAAGGCTTGATCTGGCTGTGGAATGAACCGCTCGTCCGCGCCATGGGGTTTCTCAGCTCGGTGGCCTGGATCATGCTCGCTGCCGTGAATCTCGTAGTGATTGTGCTGGCCAGGCAGCAGCACGCCGGGCCGGCGACCATCGGTCTGATCCTCGCCGTCGGAGGGGTAGGGGGCATTATCGGCTCACTCCTGGCAAGCCCGATACAGCGCCGCTTCAGTTTCGGACAGATAGTAATCGGATCTGCCTGGCTATGGGCGATTCTCTGGCCGATCTATGCCGTGGCTCCAAATCCTGCAGCGCTGGGCGTCACTACCGCGGCGCTCAATCTGGTCTGGCCGCTCTACAATGTGACCCAGTTCAGCTACCGTCGGGTGCTCATTCCCGACCAGCTCCAGGGGCGCGTCAACAGCGTGTTCCGGCTCATCTCCTTCAGCGGCATGCCGGTCGGCTTGATCCTATCGGGAGCGTTGCTTCAGAGCATCGGTCCGAGGTCGACAGTCCTGGTGCTTGCGCTGGCTCCCCTCGCTATGGCGGTGGGCGGCACCATGAATCAGCACATACGGAACGCCCGGCCCCTGGTCGAGGCTCATAAATGACGAACCGCCGGTCGCAACGTCAAAAGGCCCGACTTTTCGTGGGTACTCCGTTCAGAAATCGAATTGACAGAACTTGACATTACCTGTGAGCTGCTCTAGCGTGGCAGTAGAACCGCTCTACGTCGGACCGGTCGAAGGCCGCGCGCTCCGCCGGCACGCGAACAGTTCGGGGAATAGCGAGCACGGAAAGGATAGTGAACAATGGTAACGGAAACTACGATGACGGAACGCGAGCTGACGACCTTCGCCGACAAGCTCGAAGCGTTCGGGCACGAGCTCTCCTCGAAGGAGCAGCTCCTCTTCCTGGAGATCCTCCTGCGTGCGGGGGTCACCGAGGACGTGGAGGGACATTCGGCAGGCGCCTTCCCCAGGGTGAAGGTTGCCGGCCTCCAGTCGCTGCGAACCTCGTCCTAAGGGGCAAGGTTCAGCGTTATAGAAATCGGCAGCTCGTCGTTCATGATAGGAGGTACCCTTCCCATCCCGAAACCTCCATCATGAATCTCACTCCAAGACTGTTGCTCTGTAGCTCGCTCGGCCTGGCGCTCGCCGCGAGCCGGACGCCCGCGGTATCTGCTCCAATGCGTGCTACCACCGTGATTCGGTACTCGACCTATCTCGGCGGCAGCGGAGACGACTTCGGCGGAGGCATCGCGGTTGATGCCAAGGGCAATACCTACGTCGCGGGCGGCACCACATCGGCCAACTTTCCGACCGTTCACGCCTGGCAGGCAAAGCGGCGCGGCAACGACGTGTTTGTCGCAAAGTTCAGCCCATCAGGCCATCTGCTCTATAGCACGTATCTCGGCGGAAGCGGCTCCCAGTACGCCAACAGCATCGCGGTCGATGGCCATGGGAACGTCTATCTGGCAGGGCTGAACAACTCTCCCAACTTTCCGGCGCCTCACGGTCACATCCACAATCCTGAACCGTGTCCGGAGGCCTTTCTAGCCGAGCTCAACCCTGCGGGCAAGCTTGTCTTCAGCACCGGCATGCAATTGAGCAACGACGTCGGCGGCTATTGCTACACCGAGGCCACCGGCATCGCTGTGAATGCCAAAGGCATCGTCTTCGTGACCGGGAACACCCAGAATGGGACACGTCTGGAATCCTTCGTGGAACGACTCAACCTCAAGTCCAAGCGTGGATACTCCACGCATATCCCTGGATCGACCAGCAACAGCATCACCGTGGACACGAGAGGTAATGCTTATGTCACCGGCTCCGCTACGGCAAAAAGCTTCACGCCGGTGAACGCGTTGCAATCAAGCTTCGGTGGTGGTCTGCAGGACGCATTCGTCGCCAAGCTCGATTCGAACGGCAAAATCCTCTTCAGCACCTATCTTGGCGGCAACGGAGATGAAACCGGAAGAGGCATCGCGGTCGACCATACCGGGAGCATCTATGTGACCGGCGACACGAGCTCCACAGATTTTCCAACGGTCGGCGGGCTGCAGAGTCGCCATGTGGGCGGGACTTGTCGTCCGGGCGAGGTTCTGTCTCGGTGTACCGACGCCTTTGTGACCAAATTGAGCGCGGATGGCCGCGCCCTGATCTACAGCACGTTCCTGGGGGGATCGGACGACGACGGCGCGAATGGCATCGCCGTCGATGCTGCCGGCAATGCCTATGTCACCGGATACACTAGCTCCCGGGACTTCCCAACGGTGCAGGCGGTCCAATCCGCAGCCGGTGGAGGCATGTGCGCGTACAGCACGACAAATCCATTCCCCTGCAGCCACGCCTTTGTGGCCGAGCTCAACGCACCGGGCAGCAAGCTCGTCTACAGCACGTACCTCGGCGGCTCCGACGAGGATGTGGGCGAAAGTATTGCCGTGGATAGCCAGGGGAGCGCTCACGTGACGGGCTTCACGCGCTCCAAACAGTTTCCAATCGTGAAAGCACGTCAACGTACCTATGGCGGCGGCGCCGACGACGGGTTCGTCACGGTTCTATCCTGATTTCATGCGTCGGAGGAAAAAGCGTCAGTCGCCTTCGCTACCGTTTCCCTGGCCATTCTGGCCTTGGGGCGCCCTGCGTGGCTGCTTGGCGTTGTCCGGATGCGACTCCTTGCCGTGCTTCTCCTTGCCGCTTCCGGCCGGATACTGTTGTGTTGCTCGGGCGGGTGGACTCGTCGTCGGCGTCTGAGTCGGCGCTGAAGTCACTGTGGGCAATGGCACGGTGGGAAGCACCGTCGGCCGCGGCGCGGCCGTGGCTTGATGGGAGACTATGGCACGGACCGGCGTGGCCGTTCCAGCATGGACGGCCCGCTGATGATTGGTACCGGAGCCGATAACGGCTCCAACTGCTAACCAGGCGATGAGGACGGTCAGCAGACCGACGACAAGCGCCGCCGGAACCAGCGCGATTCTCCGACGCAGTCGTCTGCGCCGCGGCAGGATTGCTGAGACGGGCTCCGTAAGCGGGCGCTGCAGCGTCGTACCATCGTGGCCGGCAAGAGCTGCAAGGAGTGCCTCCCGCAGGTGTGCTGCGCTTCGATATCGCTCATTGGGCGTTTTGCCCAGAGCTCGGAGGACAACAGCGGCATCGCCGGCCGTAATAGCCGGATTGAAAGCGCTCGGCGGAGGCGGATCGGCGCGCACATGTTGCATCGCCAGGCCCACCGCGCTATCGGCCGTGAACGGTAGCCGTGCCGTCAACATCTCATAGAGCACCACTCCCGCCGAGTAAATGTCTGAGCTAGCACTGACCGGTTTGCCGAGCGCCTGCTCCGGCGAGAGATACGCTGCAGATCCCAACAGCGTGCTTGCGCGCGTTATCTGGGTGCTGTCCTGACCGTGTGCAATCCCAAAATCGGTGACTTTCACCTGGTCGTTCTCGGTGATTAACGTGTTTTGTGGTTTGATGTCGCGGTGGACCAGACCCTGCCGGTGTGCGAAATCCAGCGCAGAAGCCAGCTGTTGGCCAATAGCGAACGCTCGGGAGACAGGGATTGGCCCGTGCCCGCGGATGAGCTCTTTGAGCGTTTGCCCCTCTACCAGCTCCATAACGATGTAGTGGACGTCGCCAACGTCACCGACGTCATAAATTGAAACGATGTTCGGGTGCACCGACAACCCCGCAGCGAATCGCGCCTCGCGCTGAAATCGAGTGACAAGCTCTCTATCAACCGCACATCGAGGATGCAGTACCTTGATCGCCACCTGTCGGTCGAGCCGCCGATCCCGCGCGCGGTATACCGTCGCCATTCCACCGCTGCCGATGATCTCGCGAACTTCATATCGTTCATCTACCGCGTGTCGAAGCGGCGAGTCCAGCGGCTGAATCAACGTGTCAAACTCGGAAGAAGGCATATCCGAATGGCCTGCAGGATGCGTACCGGAATGTCCGCGTTCCCAATCGCGTCTCGCCCGCGGACATTCGACGTAGAGGAGAGAAGTAATTTTTCTCCCGAAGAGCCTCAGCGTGTATCTGGCTTTGTGGAGCGCACCCGCTGGCCCGCCAGAACGTGGTATAGCAGCACACTGAACGCCGCCCCGCCGAGAATGATCCCTCCTATCCCGAGATCGAAGACCAGCGTGGTAGCTGAAAGGGAAGAGGACGACGAGCTCACGTGATCAAACGCGTGTGGCTGCGACATGAGATAGGAGATGGTCGCGACGATGGTGAGCCATCGCACCAGAGCGACCAACCAGATCAGCACGTCCACCAGGCGGCTCCAGCCAAGCCTCATTCGCCAGTAGACGACCCGGCATGAGACAAAGCACAGGGCGGATAGCACCGTCATGAATGCCCAGAGTCCGATCCATCCCAGATGCCCGATGAGCACACTGCCCAGCGGATTTTGCTCATAGCTCGAGCCATTTGCCTGGAATCCTAGAGCGGTCGTGCTTATGTCAAGCACGACCCCGCTATAGAGAATGCCGAATATGATCTTGAAGCAGCGCCAGCGTTTCCTGCGCTGATCCACTTCCTTCGCGGGCATCCCGGCAGGCACGTACTTCGGCAGCCTTAGCGCGGAAACGTCGCTCACGGAGTCACCCACCCGTACCGCTCGCATTCACTGGCAGAATTGTACTCGATGCATCGCCATGTCACAGCATGGCACGTGACCTCACGACTGTCAACGAATCTCCTGAACCACCAAATCGTAACTTTCGACTTTCGGCAGGGATAATTGGGGGACCTCAGCTAGGGAGACGTGGGCACGCTTCCTGCAGGTTTAAACACAAGGAGACACTGCATGGAACAAGACGATCGCGAAACAGGAGAAATGGCCGAGCGACGCAGGCGTTACGATGAGGGCGGGATCGATTCGGCCGACAGACTGACCGGGGGATATGGCGCAGACCCTGAGTCCGATGAAGAATTGGACCGTACTTCTGGTAGCTCTGCTCCCGACGATCTCGGCTCAACCAGCCTCGATAGCGGAATGACGGCAGGTGGCACTGACACCAGCGTCGATCCTGAACTGGTGAATCCCCGGGGAGGGGAGTAGGCAGCTAGCGCAATTATCACCGTTGTCTCGATGTAGGCCGCGCCGCTCCGTCGCCGGCTCCCACCCACGGACCATCGTCTGCAATAACCATTCTAGTGTTCGAGCGTCACAGACTGGATCCAGTCCAGCAATCGACTTGCGGAGCTGCCGGGCTTATAGACGAGCACGTGACCCTCCGAGGGTCTGTCTCCCGTTCGCAGCCGCCTCGCCAGCGTGTCCGCGGCCTGCTTCCAGCGCGTGTCGATGAGCTGGATTGGATCAGATTCAGCTACACCCGCCTGGGGCATGCCGAGATGCTCCGACCAAAGTGACACCCGCAGCGAGCGTGCCACATCCGGCGCCACCGCTTGCACGTTCATCTCGGTGTCGGTTGCCAGCCCCCGCCGATTGAGATTGGCCGAGCCAACGGTAAACCACTCGTCGTCCACAATACAGACCTTGGCATGCACGTAGATCGGTAGGTAGCTATAGCCGGTCAGGCCGGCAGCCGGGCCGGCCGCATAGAGCGTGAATGCTTGAAAGCTGCCGCGTCCAGCGTCTGCTTCGCACAGCGCGCGCACATGCTCATCGTTGTCGTACCTACCGAGCTCGGCGTGCTCCGGTAACACGATGAGGATACGGAAGGGCGACGATCGACGTCGGTTCATGGCTTCGATCAGCGCCTCGACAATCTCGGGAGCCCAGATATATTGGTTCTCCAGGTAGACAAATCGCTCGGCTCGCCTGATGGCCGCAAGCATGGTATGCCGGATACCGTACAAACCCTCTGGCGCGAACGGGTAGAACCCTTCCGGCACCGTTCGCACGATCTGAGCAGAGGCTGTCCATGTGGGATCGATCTCAGCTGAACCCAGTGGCTCGAGGCGGTCACCCGTGACCGCATTCCACCGCTGGCAGAAGTTCTCTTCGACATCGCGGACAATCTCCCCCTCCAGATGCATCTGCATGTCGTGCCAGTTGGGGCCGCACCGGATCGGGTGGTCGCGAGCGTCCCAGCGGTCTCCCGCATAGGTAGTCAGATCGATGCCGCCGACATAGGCGATTCGCCCGTCAATCGTGACGGCTTTTTGATGATGATCGTGACTGAAGGCGGCTCGATCGTCGAGCGCGCAATGCACGCGCGGCGCTCGCCGGAGCAAGGATGAGCGCAGCCCTGCACACAGTTGAGTCGTGGGCTCGAAGAGAACCGGGCCGCCCGACCAAAGGAGCACATAGACGTCGGCTCGGCGTGAGACCGCTTCCAGGACATCGGCAAGAATCGATTGAGCCTCTCTCTTGCCTCGCAGCAGCGGCATGAGCGGCGTGAGACACCAGCCGGCAATGGTCACCCTGGTGCGCGCCGTCTGAAGCGCCTGGTAGAGGTCGGCAAAGTACTCGGCACCGTCCACCATGGGACGAAGCACGTTGTACCGCCGTGGCGAGAAATCTGTTCTGTACCACCGGTCGTCGTCTCCCCACCCCGCGAGAGGAGGCAACGACTCCTGAGCGGCTGCCTTCTCCTCACTTAGGGAACGCCGCCGGCGGTGCAGCGGACCCGCAACTCTGCGCAGACGCAGAAAGAGTCTCGCAGTCATGCGTGCCAGGAAGGTCAAGCTTGTTTTCATGGGACGGTCTCAGGATAACGGAAGATTGTCCCAAAGTTGGTACGCTGCTACCACCAATGATGGGCAACCGAGCGCAATTCCTCCGTGATGCTGCTGGCGATGTCACCGGGCATGGGATGGCGCGCAGCAGAGGTCGCTCGGCCCAATCACACCTGGTCGGGTAGGGGCCAGCTCCTGCTGTGCCCGCCCGGTCACCTCTGCCTGCGGAAACAGCATGGTCTGCGGGATGGCGCAAGCGGGCGCGGCGGGTACCCCGGGGTGCCCTCTGGGCCTGCTTGGGTGTCCGGCCCCTACTTTATGCATTCGCCAGTAGTTTGCCATGTTACCCCAGGCACACCACCAGTCATGAAATCGTGGCCCAATTTCAACGCTGGATCCTCCGTCGTCGCTGCTGGCCCTCTCCTTCACGTTGCTCTGGAGATGGCAGCGGTCGTGGCAAGGAACGGCAGCCGGCCACGGAGGGACGCGGCCTACATCGGTACCTCTCGATCTTTTACTCACTTGCGACAGCCTCATAAGTTCCGTTTCCCAGGCGGCTGGCACAACACTTGCTGCACGCCACTGCATGGCCAGAAAATGCCCGCGATGCCATTCGTCCATGCTTCTGGACATCGAGAGCGTACCCAATAGTCACCGGCACGTGTGGAAGTGCATTGGGTGCGGTCAAGAGATCCTGGTGGAAGCCTCGGAGCGAGCAGAGGACGATCGGCTGAGAGAATCCATCAGCAGCCAACAACCGAGTAGGCGCCTGATCTAGCATCAAACCTGCCAACACGCATACTCCGTATTGCGCATGGCCGTGTGCCGACCTACCGCGCTGGGCGCGGCTACAATGGGATCATGGTCACGTACAAGAAGCCCGGATGGTTTACGGCTCACGTCTTCAACCCGATCGTCGCCGGCATCACTCGTGCCGGACTCAGCGTCTACGGCAGCCGAGTGCTGGCGGTCCGCGGCCGTAAGAGCGGCGCGTGGCGAACCACACCGGTCAACCTCCTCATCCTCGACGGTAATCGGTACCTCGTCGCTCCTCGCGGCCACACCCAGTGGGTGCGCAATCTGCGCGTTGCAGCCGAAGGTGAGCTGCGCCTGGGCCGGCGTGTCGAGCGGTTCACCGCCAACGAGATCAGCGATGACGAAAAGCCACCGATATTGCGCGCCTACCTCAAGAAGTGGAAGGTGGAGGTCGGCATATTCTTCGGTGGCGTTGGGCCAGACTCATCCGACGAAGACCTGCGGCGCATTGCTCCTGAGCATCCCGTGTTCCGCATCGATCCTGTCCCGTGACCGGCGGATTCGAATTGGACGACAGAGAACCAACGCCGAAAGCCGACCTGACATTGATCGTGATTGGAGCCGGCCCCAAGGCGCTGGCCATCGCAAGCAAGCGAGCCGTCCTGGCGCGGCTCGGCTTCTCCGTGCCTGAGCTGATCATCATTGACAAAAATGGCGTCGCTGCCGGCTGGTCCGGCGAGTTTGGCCTCACCGACGGCACGCCACTGCTGGGAACGCGCCCGGAAAAAGATGTCGGCTTTCCCTACGATTCGTCGGCATGGGGGGAAATGGGCGCGTACGTCAACGAGGAGATGACGGTATTCTCGTGGCAGCGCTACCTGATCGCAACCGCCGGATATTCTGATTGGATTGATCGACGCCGGCCACAGCCTACCCACCGTGCCTGGTCCCGGTACCTGCAATGGGTCGCCGCGAGGCTGCAGCTCCAAGTGCGCCTTGAAGAGATTCGAGAAGTCACTGCCGGCGGCGGACGCTGGTGTCTGTCATGCGGCCATCCCGAGCACGGGGACACCTTACTGATCGAAGGCGACGGACTCGTCATCACCGGGCCAGGATCGCCGCTCCGAGTTCCCGGCCAACCTCAAGCGCATCACCGGGTCATGGACGGTGACACCTTCTGGACGTATGCTGCTCGCCTTGAGCACATCAAGCGTCCTGTTTCGGTCGCGGTGGTGGGCACTGGTGAGACGGCTGCCACCATTGCTGTTGCACTGGTCGAGACGCTGCACGAACGGTCGTCGATCGAGATCATCAGTTCGACAGGTGTTCCCTATTCCCGAGGTGAGAGCTTCGAGGAGAGTCGGCTGTTCTCCAATCCAGGCTCAGAATGGACGCATCTTACCAAGCACCACAGGCGTGAGTTCATCCAGCGCACTGATCGCGGCGTCTTCTCCGTTCGCGCTCAGGAGACGATCGAGCGAGCAGAAACCGTTCGTTCTCTGCCGGGGGAGATCACGCGGGTCCAGGCCTCAGATGACAACGTGTTGATCGACATTCGGTATGGAGACGAGACAGAGCGAGTCGCCTATGACTATGTCATCGTGGCGATTGGATTTGACGCCTTGTCGTTCCATGCAATGTTCGACCAGAGAACGCGTCGCCGCTTTGAGGAAGCGCTCGGCGGCGGTGGACGTCAGGTTCTCGAGGATTCGATCGAACCCGATCTCTCCGTCGCACATTGGCTACCCCGCCTTCACCTGCCTATGCTCGCCGGTCCGTCGCAGGGACCCGGATTTCCCAACCTGAGCTGCCTCGGTCTGGTGTCGGATAGGATACTGTCGCCATATGTACGGCCACCGAAAGAATTCGCCAGAACGGCAATAGTTCACACACATCATCGGATGCAAAGCGCTGTCATCGGACACGCATCCGCCAACTCGAGCGGTGCGGATGGATATCTGGGCTCGTTGGCAGAAGAGAGGCATCATGACGGTCGATGACAGCCAGACGAAAGTTCGCCGTAGCATTTTCATCCCTCAAGAGCTCGAGGAGGCGCTGGCGCGGATGGCCAAAGAGCGACAGACCAGTCCAAACGATCTCATCTGCGAGATCCTCGCAGCCGCGGTCGGAGATCACGAGAGCGCTTCCACGCAAGAAGGGCCGCCGCAGGAGCTGTAAAGAGCTCCAACTTCCACGACAAAACGGCGCTCATCTGATGTATCATCGGGTCGCATCGTTGGAGCGGGCACCGACGTGGCGGTGGAGTGACAGATGGCCGACTCAAAAGCGGTATCGCTATCCGAGTCTATCCTGGCAGCCGAAGCTGAGCGTGTGCGCAGTCTGCTCCGGCGTTATCTCTCTCCGCGCGTCGCGGATGCCGTCCTCGAGGAGCGCCACGCCGTCCACGGCCCCGGACAGGTATGCCTCGTCAGTATCCTTTTCTGCGATTTGCGCGGCTTCACAGCCTACGCCGAGCGCACGCCGCCAACCGAAGTAGCGCGCCTGCTCAACGAGTTTCTCGACGAGATGACGCAGGTTGTCTTCAAGTACGATGGCGTGCTGGACAAGTACACAGGCGATGGGTTGATCGCCGTCTTCGGAGTTCCCTACCCACAGGCCGACCACGCTGAGCGAGCCGTCCACGGGGCTATTGAAATGCAAGCGCGCCACGAGCTGCTGGGTCAGCGCTGGGCAGAAGAGGGACGGACCACCCTGGGTCTCGGAATCGGCATCCAGTCGGGCGAGGTGCTGGCCGGCAACTTCGGCTCTGCTCACCGTGTCGACTACACCGTGATCGGCCACGCCGTCAACCTCGCCGCCCGCCTGACGGCGGTCGCACCGGCGGGGCAGACACTCCTCGGAGATGCCACCCAGCGACTGGTCGACGGCCTCGCGGAGACGGAGCCCATCGGTGCGGCGAGCTTGAAGAATGTGTCCATCCCGGTTCAGGCGTATCGCCTGCTCGGTTTGAAACCCGGTTCGAGCGCCTTCTGTCTCAGCTGTGGTGAGCGCATCGATATCGACGCCCCCGTCTGCCCGAACTGCGGGACTCGCCGCGACATCGATCATACTGCGGCCTCAGTGCGAGACGGCTTACTCACCGTGGCGCGCGTCTCGTCCACGCTGACCTCGGTGCACTCGGCCCGCGGACCTCACCTCATCGCGGTGACCGGACCGCATCAGGGCTCCGATTTTTCGGTCACCTTCCCCTGCGCTGTCGGCCGTGAGGCGCTGACCAATCAGGTTGTCCTGAGTCTGGATCCATCCGTGTCACGGCGCCACGCCGTTTTGCGGCGCGATGGGACCGGCACGGTGGTGGTAGCCGACCTCGCCAGTCAGAACGGCACCTATGTCAACGATATCCCCGCCGAGGTTACTGCGCTGCATGACGGCGACCTACTCACCTTTGGCCGGACGCGGCTGGTCATAAGCGGATTGCGTGAGATGGCCGCGAATGCTCGGCCATAGGAACATGCCATGCGCTCGTTAAGTGGCCGCAACCTCGGAGCATACCGCCTGATCGAACAGGTGGGGATTGGCGGCATGGCGGTTATCTACAAGGCATACGACCCCGGGCTCGATCGCTATGTTGCCATCAAGATCCTGCCTGAATACCTCGGACACGATGAGGAGTTCTCCATCCGCTTCCGCAATGAGGCCCGCAACGTGGCTCGGCTCCACCACCCCAACATCCTGCCCATCTTCGGCTATGGGGAGGAAGACGGCCTCTCCTACTTCGTGATGGGCTTGGTCGAGGGCGGCACGCTCAAGGAGCAGATGGGGCGGCCCATGGATCCCAAGCGGGCCGCATCTCTCATCCGACAGGTAGCTGACGCTCTTCACTATGCCCACGAACAAGGCATCGTGCATCGCGACGTCAAACCGGCCAACGTGCTCATGTCGCGCCCCGACTGGCCGCTCTTGTCCGACTTTGGTATCGCGCGAGTGCTGGAACAAAAGGCGGCACTAACGCGAAGCGCCTTCCTGGGGACGCCACACTACATGGCGCCAGAGCAAGCGCGCGGAGAGACCATAACACCCAAGACAGATCAATATGCGCTGGGGATCGTGCTTTACGAAATGCTGACCGGGACGCCACCCTACCAGGCCGATACGCCGCAAGCGGTGGTCTACCAGCACATCTATTCCAGCCTGCCCTTGCCGCATGAGCGGAATCCGACTATTCCCGAGCCCATGGAGCGTGTGATCCTCCGGGCGCTTGCGAAGGATCCGGCTGACCGATTCCCCGATATGGCCGAGTTCAGCACGTCAGTGCAGAGGGCCGCCGGCGAGCCGGTTACAGCTCCCATCCGATCGCCGAGTGCCGGGGCGCCTCCGGCCGGTGCTGCGGTGCCTTCATCTTCCGACAGCGCCGTGACGGGAAATGCTCGAAGTGTTCCACCTTCGTCAGTAACGGAAACAGGACCCGGCACCGAGCGCATCGATCGGCACGAGCTGACTGCTGCCGTGCAGCCGGTAGACATGACGGGCTCACGGCAGACGGTGGCGGCCCAGACCCGGAATCAACTTGGTGGCCGGACCTTGGGACTGATCGCCGCAGGCCTGGTGGCCGTGGTAGCCGTCGCATTTGGAGTGCTCCGGCTGACGGGGTCCGTGGCGGGAGGAAATCCCCAGCTCACGGTCACCGCTTCGCCCGGCACCACGCTTCCAGCCTTCACCGTACACGATGTCACCAATGACACGGACCTACAGACGTTCTCGACAAAGGGAACTGTTTTCCAGATGTCTCTCAAGGACGGCAGCTATCAGCTGCAGTTTCCCAGCGACTCAGCGTACCGCATGCCGGCTTCCTTTACCGTCAAGGGAGGCTCCGTGTCCCTTCCGCTCGGAGATCTTTACGGCTTGCTGAAGGTCACGGCGCCTTCGGGGGCTCCACCTGATATCACGGTACGCTCGAAGGATGGCACTGATGTGGCAGACCTGACCGGGGCCTATCTTCAGAGCGGGGTCAGGCTCCTGAGGGGCAACTACCTCTTCGAGTTCGCGTCGGCGTCCAACTACAACGGAAAGCTGCCCGTTACCGTGAGCGGGCAGACGATACTCGACCTCGGGAAGCGAATGGGGTATTTCCGCGTCGTGCCGTTTCCCGGTACGCAACTTCCATCAGCGGAAGTCGACGACAGTACGGGAGCATATGAAGCATCGATAGCTTCCGACGCGATCGCGGTTACCCAGGCGCTTCCGCCCGGCAATCATCTGCTCATCCTCGACAGTCACAGCGGCTATGTTGGCAAGATCCCGCTTCACGTGACCCCAGGCTCGCACCACGTGTTCCAGCTTCAACACATCTATGGACATGTGGCGGTTGCCGTTCCCAACGGCACGTCATTGCCTGACATGAGTATCAAGGATGCAAAGACGGGCGAGGATGTGCAATACGTCAACGCCTCGGACGCTCAGCAGGGGCTCTACCTGCCACGCGGTCTCTACACATTTGATCTGTCTGCTTCGAGCTTTTTTCTCGATCCGATCACGGTGTCGGTTCGCGCCGGCGGCAATCAGATGGTCGACGTCGCAAGCAGGCTCGGCAGCCTGACCGTAACCCCGTTTCCTCACTCTGTGACCCCAGGGTTCGACGTTCGGGATCCCTCCGGGAATAACACCTTCCACTCGGTTGACGCTACCCACGCGCTGCAGGATCTTTACCTTCGCCCCAGGACCTATAGTCTTGTGTTCTCGGGTTCGTCAAACGCGTACTATGCGCCGATCCCCCTGGTCGTGCGCGCACATACGCATTCCACCGTTAATCTTGGCCGTCTCTACGGAGCAGTGCGCGTCGAGGACGCGCAAGGCGCTCCCATCTCCAGCCTCGAAATTCACGACACAGGCGGGCGGACACTCTCCAGCGTCGACGGACCGAATCCGCTCATGTACCTGCGGCCGGGGCAATACACGCTCTTTCCTTCCAGCAGCTCCAACGATACATATCAGGACCCCGTAACTGTGACGGTGGCACAAGGGGTGATCCGCACGGCCAACCTGGATTCGATGTACGTTGTCGTGACTATACCGGGCGTCCCAAGCTCGCAGAGCGTCTCCTACGCCTGGCGAGATAAAGCAGACAATTCGGCAAAGACCGTCAGTGCCCAGACGACGGCGCAAAAGGGATTCATCCTGCCCGGCGTATATCGGGTCGAGATCACAAACGGAAGTCAGAGCCGCACCATCACGATCCATGCTGTGGCTGGAAAGGCAGTAAAGCTTCCAACACATTGATTCACGTGCCGATCCATGTGTTGCGTGGGGCAACCTCTCGCGACACTGCTGCCAAATGCGTGCGGTAGGGGCCGGCTCCTGCCGTGCCCGCCCGGCCACCTGGCATGATTTGAGAGATGCGCAAGCGGGCTCGGCGGAGCCGGCCCCTACAAGACCTTCCTGGAACGGGTGACACCTGCTGACCGACATCCGCCGCCAGGTGACCGCGCCAGACGCCCGAATACAAGGCGGTATCGAGGATAATATGATCGACCATGTCGATCTACGCACAGCCATCGTCCGATTCCGAGACCGTGCTGCACGGCCGGAAGGCACTCTGGCGGATCGAAGAGGCATTCCCCGCCGAGATTCGCCAGGCGCTGCACGGCCGAAGTCCGATGCTGTGTCACCTGCTCTACTGCCGCGGCTATCGCAGCGCGAGCGAGATCGACGCCTTTTTTTCGCACGACATCATCTCGCATGATCCATTCCTGCTCCCCGACATGGATCGCGCGATTGAGCGACTCGTCCGGGCAATCGAGTGCCGCGAACAGGTCGCCGTGTACGGTGACTTCGACTGCGATGGCGTCACATCTGTTGCAGTCCTGGTAGCGACCCTGCAACGCTGTGGACTCGATCCCATTGCCCACCTCCCCACCCGGAGCGACGGGCACGGGCTTCACCCGGAGGCGCTGGCCTCGCTGGCCGATCGAGGCGTGGGGCTCGTCGTCACGGCAGACTGCGGCATCACGGCAATCGAGGAGGTGCGAGTCGCGCGCGGTATGGGAATGGACGTAATCATTACGGATCATCACGAGCCTCGCCCCGACGGCTCTCTGCCGGATTGCCCTGCGGTGAGCCCCACCCGACACGATTCCGAGTATCCGTACCGATTTCTGTGTGGCGTCGGCGTCGCGTATAAGCTGGCCCAGGCCCTGGGCCAGGCGATCCCGGCAGCGCCCGATCCAGATGATCTTCTCGATCTCGTAGCGCTGGGAACCGTTGCCGATGTCGTGCCACTGCTGGATGAAAACCGCTCGCTGGTCATTCAGGGATTGGAGCGGCTTCGACGGACGGAGAGAACGGGTCTGCTCGCGCTCTTCCGAGCGGCCGGCGTCGATCCTCAAAGGATCGATCCCGTTAGCGTGAGTTTTTACCTGGCTCCACGCATCAACGCCGCCAATCGCATGGCGACTCCGCAGTTCGCCTATGATCTCATCACGGCGTACGACGCCGGCACTGCGGAATCGCTGGCTGCCCAGCTCGGCGAGCTGAACCGGCAGAGACAGGTGCTGGTGGCCGAGAAGTTTGAGGAGGTCGCGGCACAGATTGGCGCGCCGTCTCTGGTGACGGCCGAGGTACTGGAGGGTCGAATGTCTCCACTCCTCATCTCCATCGGTGACTGGCAGCCGGGCATCTCGGGGTTATTGGCCTCTAAGTTAGTTGACGCGTATGGGCTCCCCGCATTCGTGGGATCTGATAGCGGACAAGGCATTGTCTCCGTATCAGCCCGGGGCATTCCCGGCGTCCATATTGACGAGATTCTGGAGTGTTGCGAATCCTCGCTTCTAGGCGGACTGTTTATCGGGTACGGTGGCCATTCACGGGCTGGAGGTTTTCGTATTGATGCCGATCGTCTCCCCACCGCGATCGATCTATTGGAGAGCGAGACGGCAAGGCAAATCCAGATCGATCGGATAGGCGCGGTCCTCGTGGTCGACGCAGAGGTGTCTCTTGGCATGCTCTCGCTCGACGCAGCTCAGAAGATTCGAACCATTGCTCCATTCGGCAGCGGCTTTTCGGAGCCGCTCTTCCTGGTCCGCGGAGTGATGCTCAAGCGCCGGTCAGTCATCGGAGACGGTAAACACGCCAGATTTGCCCTGCAGAGTGGGCGCGACTGTGTGGATGGCGTCAGCTTCGGCGTGGATCAGGAGTTCTTGGAGCTCCCTCTAGGGTCCAGGCTGGACGTCGTTTTCCATCTCCAGCTCAACGATCGCAATGGACGGCTAAAGCCCGAGATGCGCCTCCGCGACTGGCGCCCAGCGACGTGATGCCGAAGGGAAAGCCTCTTCCGGAATCAATCCGCCAGGATTTGGATGACCATTGGGGGGCGGGGCTGACGGTGCTGCCTCCGCCCTCCTCGCCGCCATCTGCCCACCCCTCGGGCATCGTCGCAACCTGCCCACCCATCGTAGGGGCGAAATACCGATCTAGCTCCCATTGCTGCACATTGTGGGCCATGTACTGCCGGAATCGCTGCAGCTCTGCCTCACTGCGGATGATCCGGTCATAGTATCCACGCTGCCATACCGGCCCCATCCCTGGCCGCTCCTTCCTCGCCGCTGACGTGACCGCTGACTTGAAGCCCCGCACGATCGCTCCCAGTCCCACCGAGGGCGCTACGAACCGTCCTACCCGCTCCTTCCCGCTCGTCCCCTCCTCGGGCAGATTGAGGATGAGGATGCCGTGAAGATGGTTGGGCATGAGGATGAAGGCATCGAGCAGTACGCCCCGGCGGAGCTCTGCCGTCCGCCGCCATTCCCGCTCGACGATCTGGCCCAGCCAGGAGGGGTGTAACTGGCCATCGATGATGCCGCCAAAGAGCGGGCGGCGTTCGTAGGTACAGATGGTAATGACATAGGCAGCATTGGAGGCATAATCGAAGCCAAGCAGGCGAGTGGAGCGGCGAGCCGGCAAGTCCATGGGTGGCGGCTGGTCCATGGCCCTCATCGTAGCAGGGCAGGAGGATACGCTGATGAGGAGCATCGCGGGCGAACGCAGGATCGCCCCTACGACGGGTTGCAATTCATGGCTCGGAAGCCACCCGCGCAACCTCCTGTTGCCGCCGGCTCTGCTCTTTTTGTCGCCTGCACGCTTCTTCAATGATCTTCCGCGCCGCGCGCTCGTGATCCCAGCCGAGGAGCTCCGTATCCTTCTCCTCCAGCAGCTTGTAGGTTGCAAAGAAATTCTCTATCTCCTTGAGCCAGTGCGGCGACAGATCGTCGAGACCGCGAATTTCATCAAAGCGCGGCTCCCCGATGGGCACGGCCAGGATCTTCTCGTCGGCGCCCTTGTCGTCCTTCATGTGCAGCACGCCGATAGGACGAACGTCGAGGTGGCAGCCGGGGAAGGTTGGCTCGTACACGACCACCAGCACATCCAGTGGGTCACCGTCTTCTGAAAGGGTCTCCGGGATGAACCCATAGTCGGTGGGGTAATGAACGGAGGAGTGCAGCACACGATCCAGCCGTATGACCTTTTCGTCGTGGTCGTACTCATACTTGTTCCGGCTTCCCTGGGGTATCTCGATGATGACTTCGAACTCGTGATCCGACCTCGGCATCGTTTTCCTCCTTCCAAGCCGTTCCTAACTACTAAGGCTAGCGAATCCCTGAACCACGTCGAGAGAAGCACGGGAACCGACCCTCAATCAAAGATTCGACGCGCAGGGTGCGCACTATCCAAGTGGACCGTCATCTGAGCGAGGGTCCGTGAATTATCGTGCCTGTCGTCGGTAGTCGCACCCAGACCCCGGCCACAAGGGCCGCGGCTACAGGGTGCGCGTCTAGTTGCTCCGGGTCCGCTTCGAATCCGCGCAACTGTGACATGCAGCCATGAAGAGTGCGACTACACTTGGTCACTGTCAAGGGAACGGGCGGAACAACTGACGAAGCCTCCATCTGAGCGACGGCGCCAGCAGCATGGCACGCCGGGCTACTATAGTGAAATCAATATCTCAAATGGCGAAAGGAGAGCTCTATGGCCGAGAGCGTCTACAAGGTGATCGAGCTGGTCGGTACCAGCAGCGAGTCGTGGGAAAAGGCGGCGGCAGCCGCAGTCGCGCGGGCGTCGCAGAGCCTGCGTGATCTGCGTGTCGCGGAGATCGTCGAGCTGGATATGCAGCTCGAGGACGGAAAGGTGCTCGCCTACCGGGCGAAGGTCAACGTGTCCTTCAAATATGAGGGGGGCAGCTGATCCCGCGCTGCCCCTTTACCCGCCCCTTCCCTGCACAGTAGCGGACTCGCAGCTTGGAGAGTAAGCACGAGGGGCACGGGAACCACCCCCGCGCTCCTCGGTCCTGCGTCCACGCTCTTGACGGTCCACCGCAATAGGTGTAGCCTACAAGCAGTAGGAAGCCCCTGGCGTCACACAGGATAGATCCGAGATCGCAATTTGGCAGATCCATCGATCGTGGGGAGCGTGGCGGAGTCGTCTGCCGGGCAGCAGACCGAAGTACGGACCTTCCTCTTTGTAGACATCCGCGGCTACACCCGCTTCACCGTCGACCGGGGCGACGAGGCGGCGGCGCAGCTTGCCACCAAATTCGCCGCGCTGGCACGTGAAATGGTCGCCGTTCGCGGCGGCGCGGTCATCGAGCTACGCGGCGATGAGGCGCTGGCCGTATTTGGCTCCGCTCGCCAGGCGCTTCGGGCCGCGTTGGAGCTCCAGGCTCGTTTCGCCGACGAGACGGCAGCCGAGCCGAATCTGCCGCTGCCGGCGGGAATGGGGCTGGACGCAGGGGAGGCCATACCCGTTGAGGGAGGCTTTCGCGGAGCTGCTCTCAATCTGGCGGCACGACTCTGCAGTCTGGCGGGACCGGGAGAAGTGCTCGCCAGCGAGGGCGTGACCCACCTTGCCCGCAAGACCGAGGGGCTGACCTACCTGGAGCGAGGAATGGTCGAGCTCAAGGGGTTCGTCGAGCCGGTGAAGGTCATTCAGGTCATCGCCGGCGCCGAAGCGCCCGACGGACAAAGCGCGACCCACGATACCCCTTCGGCCGTCTCGGAGATGCCGCTTCCCATTGGGGGATTCCTCGGTTCGTTGCCGTCCGGGCCAATAGTGGCCCGCGATGAGGAGATGGCAGCCATCCTGGCGGCGGTCGACACCGTGTGGGACGGAACCGGCCAGCTCGTGCTTCTGGGCGGCCGGCAGGGCATCGGCAAGACCCGCCTGGCACAGGAGGCAACACTGGTCGCTCACAAACGAGGCTTCCTGATCGCCACCGGCCGCTGCTATGAGCCGGAACAGGGCGTGCCCTTCTTCCCCTTCCATGAAGCGCTGGCCATGGCGTACAGCGCTGCGCCCTCCACGATCCGCTTCCAGATTCCCCGCCGCTGGCCGCAGATGGCGCCACTCCTGCCCGAACAGATTACGGCGCCGACGCCCGATCCATCCGCGGATCCTAGCGAGGAGCAGCAGCGGCTCATCCGCGCCGTCTCTGGATTCCTTTCAGCCATTGCGCAAGAACGCCCTGTTGCCCTGCTCTTCGACGACCTGCACTGGGCCGATGAGGCGAGTCTGCGGCTCTTGACCCATCTGGCACGCCAGACCCGCAGCCGCCGCGTTCTCATCCTCGGTACCTACCGTGACACCGAGCTACGGCGCGACCATCCTCTGGATCAGGCGTTGCGCGAGCTGGTACGGGAGCACCTGGTCGAGCGGGTCGCGGTGCGCCGGCTGACGGCGGAAGGTACAGCAGCCATGGTCGCCGCCACGGTGGGCGAGGTGGAAACCTCCGAGGAGTTCGTCGAGTTCGTGCACCGGAGGGCCAAAGGGGTGCCGTTCTTCGTCGAGGAGATCCTGCGGGCGTTGGGCGGCCACTACCGTCTGGTCCGAGAGATCGGTGCGGGAGGCATGGGCCGGGTCTTCCAGGCGGTCGATACCCGCAACGGCAAGGCGGTGGCCGCCAAGATCATGTTCGCCAGCAAAGGGGCTGAGGTTGACGCTGCGCTGCGCTTCGAGCAGGAGGGTGCGGTGCTCGCGACCCTCCAGCATCCGAACATTGTCGAGGTCTACGGCACCTTCATGGACGAACACGCCAGCTGCATCATCATGGAGCTGCTGGAGGGACGGTCGCTTGCGGAGATCCTCCGACACCCAGAGGGCCACCCAGAGGGTACCCGGCCGCTGGACCTGGCACGGATCAAGCACGTCGTGCAGCAAGTCGCGGCGGCCCTGGCCTCCGCGCAGCAACGGGGTATCGTCCACCGCGACATCAAGCCGGACAACATCATGGTGCTTGGCGATGACCACGTCAAGGTCACCGACTTCGGTATCGCCCGCATTCTCCGTCCGACCGCCACACTGCAGACGATTGCCAGCACCGGCATGACGCTGGGCACGCCCCATTACATGTCGCCCGAGCAGATCGATGGGCGCAAGGTGGATGGCAGAGCGGATATCTATGGCCTCGGTGCAGTGCTCTACCAGCTGGTGACCGGCCGGCCGCCCTTCGAAGGGGACGATCCGCTGACCATCGCTTTCAAACACATCAACGAGACGGCTCAACCACCGCGCAAGGTGCGCCCCGGCGTTCCACGAGACTGGGAGGCGCTCATCCTCAAGATGCTGGCCAAGGACCCGGCGCAGCGCTTCCAGACTGCCACTGCGCTGGAAGCGGCGATCTCAGGGCTCAGTACAGAAGACACCCGTAAAGCGGCAAGCGCCCAGCCGGCGACGTTGGCACGCGAGCAGACCCCCACGCCCCGTCGCTCTCTGCTGCGCGTCCTCACGCCACCTCCCAGACACGACGCCGACCGGATAAAACAGGTAGTCGGTGGGGAGGCGATGCTTCCATTGCCTCAGGATGATGGAGAGAGAATCGCGGAAGCCCCGGCTCCTGGTACTCCTCGTATCCAGGAGAGGGTGTTACACCTGCTGAGCGCCCACCCCCTTGTGTCAGCCGGTGTGGCTGTGCTGGTCTTCGCTCTCGCGGCCATCTGGTTTGTGCGGGGCTCGCAGTCATCGGGGCCTCCGGCTCATCGAACCCCGATCGCGATCTTCGAGGCTCAACCATCCGGCACGTTCCAGAATCCGGACGGCGTTGCCCTCGATCGCCAGGGAAACGTCTACGTCGTGGACCAGACTACCGATCGCATCCAGAAACTCGGTTCCACCGGGGAGCCACTCGCCCAGTGGGGCGGTCCCGGAAAGGGTCCGGGCCAATTCAGCGGACCCGCTGCGGTGGCCGTCGATCGGCAGGGCAATACCTATGTGACGGATACCAACAACAGCCGTATCCAGAAGCTCTCTCCGACCGGTCAGCCGTTGAAGGAATGGGGCCAGCCGGGCGCAGCTCCTGGTCAGTTCTCCAACCCCTTTGGGATCGCGCTGGATGGCAACGGGAACATTTACGTGGCGGACAACGGCAATCACCGCATCCAGAAACTCTCTCCCAGCGGGCAGCCACTGGCTCAGTGGCACGGAGGATTCCAGTATCTGGTGGGCCTGGCAGTTGATGCAGCCGGTAACGTGTACGCCACAGACTCCGGCAGCGGCCGGATCCTCAAGCTCTCTCCGGCCGGACGAGTCGTTCGTCACTGGATCATGCGGGCGAGCGGCTCCGGACAGCTCGTCGGTCCGAGCGGCGTGGCAGTCGACGCACGCGGCAACGTCTATGCGGTCGATCAGGTCAATAGCTTGGTTGAAAAATTCTCTTCCGGCGGCGCGTTCTTGACCTCGTGGGGAAAGAAAGGGGCGTTGCCCGGAGAATTTCAGGGTCCGCAGGGCCTGGCGGTCGACACGCACGGAAACGTGTATGTGGCGGATTCGGGCAACCATCGAGTGCAGCTCTTATCCCCGCCCGGGCGCCCGCTTACCTATTGGTCGGGCACAGGGGCCGGCACCGGGTTGTTCCAGGCGCCTGCCGGCCTTGCAGTGGATAGACATGGCAGCATCATCGCGGCCGACGGCTCAAGCAACGGCTTGATCTACAAGCTCACGGCCTCCGGTGAGCCGGACCCGCGATGGCGTACCGGGGGAGCCGTCTCCAAACCCTACGTATACGGCGGCGTGGCAGCTGACCGGCAGGGCAACGTGTACGTGGCCGACAATCTCAATGGCTCTATCCTGAAGCTCTCTTCCACCGGCGAGCGACTCGCAACGTGGACGCAGGCGCCCGGAGGTAGTCCCTTCAATGCTCCGTCGGGCCTTGCGCTCGACGCTGCGGGCAATATCTACGTGGCTGATACCGGAAACGACCACATCGTCAAGCTCTCGCCCACCGGCAAGCCGCTCCAGAGCTGGGGAAGCGCCGGCACCGGCTGCGTCAACGGAGTGCACTTCGCCGGACCTGAAAGCGTGGCTCTTGACGCAGCGGGCGATATGTACGTGGTGGACAGTGGCAATAACGCCGTCCAGAAACTTTCTCCTACAGGAGACTGTGTCGCGCAGTGGGGAGCGCCCGGATCCGGGGACGGGCAGTTCAAGGCGCCTTCCGCCATCGCAGTGGACAGACAGGGCAACGTCTATGTGGCGGACACAGGCAACAACCGCATTCAGGAGTTCTCCTCGAATGGCTCATTCGTGGCGAAATGGGGCACGAAGGGCTCGCTTCCAGGACAGTTCCGGTCGCCCGGGGGTGTCACTGTCGACGCTCAAGACCACATCTACGTGGCCGACACCGACAATCACCGCATCCAGAAGATCTAGCCTCTGCGGATTCGCAAGCGCGATCGTGTCGGCGTAGACTATATTATCTACGTTTGAGTCTACGGAGGCAAGGATGTCGACAACAGTTAGGATCAGCGAGGGAACCCGGAGCAAGCTGCGGCAGCTCGCGGAGGAAACAGGACAGCCTATGCAGGCGGTGCTCGACCAGGCGCTCGACGCGTACCGCCGGGAGCGCTTCTTCACTACTCTCGATCAGGCCTATGCAGCGCTGTGGGCGGATCCAATCGCTCGGCGCGAAGAATTGGCTGAGCGGGCCCTCTTCGAGGGCACTCTTGCCGACGGCCTGGATGACGTCTAGTGCCTACCGCCGCACGCGGCGAGATCTGGCTTGTCGACTTCGACCCTACTCGGGGGCACGAGCAGGCTGGCTGTCGTCCTGCCCTCATTATCTCTGATGACCGGTTCAACCGAAGCCGCGCCGGACTGGCTTTTGCCATTCCACTAACGACGCGAAAGCGGGGATTACCAACGCACGTACCGGTCTCCCCACCGGAGGGAGGCGTCCGTGTCTCGAGCTTCGTGAAGTGTGAAGACCTGCGCTCAATTTCCACGGAGCGCCTGGTTGAGGGGCCGTGGGGCGTGCTCTCTCCCCGCACGCTCGCGGCAGTCGAAGAGTGCGTCCGCCTGCTGCTTGGCTTGTAGCGGTTGCCCGGCTGATCGGCTGAGCCGGCGTGGCTGAGTGCCACAACAGGATTACAGGGTTATCGGTCTGCCTCTTTGTGAATTATTTCACTTGACTTTCTCTCGGATCGTGATAGAGTACGCTCAAAGGCACGGAACCCAGCACCTTCCGTAGACGGAGGGCGTAGTCGCGTTCCACCGGGGTACCTGCGCCAGCGGGTCGGCTTGAGCCGCGATCAGCCACTAGTGGGTTATGCCGCATATGATTGGGGATCAGCGAGGAGGGCCGGGGAGCCACCAAGGCGTCGCCGCCGTGCTCGCTGGCGTCGCTCCCGCCGCTTGCCATCCCAGACGAACGGGGTGGGGTCC